>Ga0079224_100000138_pt1 | contig 57544 bp, 38 predicted proteins | sample Stecom2015_FD_80414 | JGI IMG/M metagenome (GOLD analysis project Ga0079224, IMG submission 80414) | Agricultural soil microbial communities from Utah to study Nitrogen management - Steer compost 2015 | ecosystem: Environmental > Terrestrial > Soil > Agricultural land | place: USA: Utah... | reverse complement strand
GAGCCGCAGCGCCAGTTCGGCACGCACGATGTGGGTCTCGGCCACCTCGTCGGTGCGGCCGGTGGCGGCGTAGACGTGGCAGGCGGCCTCGAAGGCGGCGAAGGCGCCCTCGGTGTCGCCCAGTTCGGCGAGAGTGCAGGCCAGGGCGTAGTCGTTGTCGGCGCGACGCTCGTGATCGCCGAGGCGGCCGAACTCCTCGGCCGCGCGGCGCTGGTGGTGCGCCGACTCGACGGCACGGTCCAGCTCCGCCAGCACGTCGGCGGTCAGTTCGGCGCTCACCGCCCGCAGTTCGTCCGGCTCGCCGCCGGACCGCGCGTCGAGAGCGGTCAGCAGGGCCTGCGCCGTCAGCAGGACCCCGGCGGCCAGTTCCAGCTCGCCCGCGTCCGCATGTGCCTGCCCGAGGAAGTGCATGCAGGCGGCGGTGGCGTGCGGATCGCCGCCGGTCTCGTCCATGGCGCGGGTGAGGGCCTTGCGCGCCTCGGCGGGCCGGGCGTCGTCGAGCAGTTCCCGCCCGAGCAGGAACGCCGGAGACGGCCACTCGGTCATCTGGCGGTTCCTTTCTCCCTGGCGTGACCGACGTGCGCCGATGTTCGGCGTGCCACCACGCGATGCTGCCACGCCGAGGCGAGCGCGGAGCGGCTGCCGCCGGGCCGCGCGCGAGCGGGCGTCGTGTGCAGTGTCCCGCGCGCGTCGGTCACACCGCATCTCGGGGCGGTGGGGATCGGGGGTCGCCGCGCGGCCGGTCCCGGCTGTCCGCGCGGGCGAGCGATCCGGGGGATCGGTGTCTCGGGTGGGCGCGGTCGCCGCGCCCGGCCAGAGAGGAGTCACCACGGATGGGCCGTCAGCACGCTGTTCCCGGTTTCGAGCAGGCACTCGAGGTCTTCCACCGCGCGGTCGAGCGGGTGCCCGCGTACGCGAAGTTTCTCTGTGACAACGGTATCGACGCCGCGACGATCCGCACCCCCGCGGATTTCGCCGCGCTGCCGCCGGTGACCAAGGACAACTACTTCCAGGTGTATCCGCGCAACGACCTGATGACCGACGGCGACATCGGCGTCGCGGGCATCTGGTCGTCGAGTTCGGGGTCGACCGGCCGCCCCGGCTACTGGGCGCGTGACGAGATCGCCCACGCCCAGGGCGTCGTCCTGCACGGCCGCATCCTGCGCGCCTTCGGCGCGCACCGGCGGCGCACGCTGGTGGTCGTCGCCTTCGCCATGGGCAACTGGATCGGCGGCACCTACACGCTGCGCTGCGTGGAGGGCCTGGCCGCCCGAGGCTACCCGGTGTCGGTCATCGCGCCCGGTCAGAATCTGGACACCGTGCGTGCCGACATCGCCGAACTCGGCCCCTACTACGACCAGGTGGTGCTGGCCGGGTACCCGCCGTTCGTGCGCGACGTGCTCGACGGCGCGGGCCCCCGGGTGCTCGGCCAGGATTTGAAGCTGCTGCTGGCCGGGGAGAACATCACCGAGGCCTGGCGTGACCGGATGCTCGAGCTGATGGGCAAGCCCGGCCGGGCCGAGGACACCTGCCTGATCTACGGCACCGCCGACGCGGGCATGATGGGCCACGAGACGCCGACGACCATCGCGGCGCGCCGCGCCGCCGAGGCCGATCCGCTGCTGCGCCTGCGCCTGTTCGGCGACGCGACCGTGACCCCCACGCTGGTCGAATACGATCCCGCCTTCCGCTACACCGAGACCGACGCGGCGGGCAGGCTGCTGTTCACCGTCGCCAACGCCATGCCCCTGGTGCGTTACCGGATCAACGACGAGGGGGAGGTCCGCACCGCCGAGCGCTTCGCCGCCGAGCTGCGCCGCGCCGGGCACGCCCTGCGGACACGCACCTGCACCCCGTCCAGCGGTTTCCTGGTGCTGCGCGGCCGCCCGGACGTGGCGGCCACCTTCTACGCGGTGAAGATCCGCCCGGACGGCATCCGCGCCGCGCTGGCCGACCCGCGCCTGCACGAGGAACTCACCGGCAAATTCGTGCTGACCACCGTCACCGACGCGCGTTCGCGCGACCAGTTGCGGCTGCGGGTGGAGCTGCGCGCGGGCGCCAGGCCGGGGCCCGGCTTCCCGCGGCTGGTGGCCACCGTGGTCACCGCGCGTCTGGAGGCCGCGAGCGCGGAGTACCGGGAGCTGCGCCGGGCCAGGGGCGAACTCGCCGAGCCGGTCGTGCGGGCCGTGCCCTACGGCAGCGAGGAGTTCCGCTACGACGTCAAGCACACGGGACTGCGGCGGGCCGGCTGAGGCTGTTTTTCCCTCGACGGCTCTCCCTCGACGGCTTGCCCCTCGACGGCTTGCCCTCGACGGGTTCTCTCGACGGCCCGCGAAACGCCCCGCCCTCCCGTGGCGGGGCGTTCGCCGGTCAGCGACCGACCAGCCCGCGCAGGACCAGCTCGGCGACCAAGCCCGCGTTCTCCTCGGGGGAGTGGCTGCGCCGGGTGAAACAGCGCAGCAGCAACGCGTTGGTCAGCTCGGCGGCCACCTCCATCGGCTGATCGATCTGGGCGAACACCCCGTTGCGGCAGCCCGCCTCGATGATCGGCGCGATCATGCCCGGCAGGTCGAGCTCCTGCTTGAGCGGCTTGACCTGGTGCGGTTCGCCGTAGGTCTCGTGCGCCAGCGCCAGCATGAGGGCGTCGGTGAACGGCATGTCCTCCGCGCACACCCTGGCCAGGCGCTGCAGGTAGTTGACGATGATCTGCGGCTCGGTCAGCTCCAGCAGCAGATCGTCCTCGATGGACTCCTGAATGGTCTGGAAGCGGGGGCGCAGCGCGCCGATGATCAGGTGCGTCTTGGACGGGAACAGCCGGTGCAACCGTTCCAGCGGAACCCCGGACGTGCGGGCGATGTTCTCCATCTGGGCCATGAAGAACCCGCGCTTGGCGAACTCCTCGCGCGCGGCCGACAGCACGGCGCTGCGCGGGTCGCGCGGCAACTCGGTGATTTGCGGGACCGACTCGCGCACCAGCGGCAGATCGTCGAGGTGGGCGTGGCTGCCGTTCTCGTCGAGCACGCCGCCGAGGATCGCCAGCAGCGCGTCGGCCAGCAGCGCGGGCGTGACCGAGGCGGGGTCGCTGCGGTGCCGCAGCTGAAAGCCCTCGAACAGCGCGCTGATGACCACGGCCAGCGTCTTGGGGGTGAACGGCCTGCGCAGGGTCAGACCGTGCTTCGCCAGCGCCTCGTCGTAGACGACCAGGATGCGGCCGTCGCGGCGCTGGTAGTCGGCGCGCACCGACTGCGCCGCGCGCGGGGTGCTGTCGGCGAAGGCGTGGGCGAGCACGCGCCGCGCGACCGTGCGCGATTCGGTCAGGGCGGGAAAGGAGGCGATGATCAACTCGCGCAGCACCGAGGTGTGCAGCCGCGAGCCGTTGCCGAGGGCACGCACCCGGTCGCGCATCTCGGCGTCGGTGCTGCCCGGGTCGTCGAGCAGGCCGTCGATCAGGGCGCGCACGTAGGCGCTCTTGTTCTTGAACCGGCGGTAGAACGTCGCGTTGGCCACGCCGGCCGCGTTGAAGACGGTCTCGGCGGTGAAACCGTCGACGAGCACCTTCTCCGGGTGATCGATCAGCGCCGTGAGCCCGGCCTCGATGAGTCTGTGAACAGTCGGATCGTTCTCGGAAATCGCTCCCGGCCCCTTTCACCTCCGTCACGCGCGCAGCGCGCGTCCCCCACTACATCCGAAGGTGAGAGTACTTCATTACACGACGCGATAGCCGGGTCTCTCAAATGAGAGCGAATGCCCGCTGGAACTGGAGTGACCCACGAGCAATCCCGGACTTGAATAGTGACGGGTGACAAGCCGTCACCCGTGGTTCGGCCGCAAACCGGAGGGTGTCGTTACATGACCTTTCAGCAGTCTTCCCGTTTCGCCGGTGATTATCCCGAGGCGGGCTTGACCAAACGCGAAGTCGAGGTGCTGCTCGCGTGGCTTCGATCCGACACCAAGGCGCAGGTCGCGGCCGAGCTGTTCATCACCCCGGCCACCATCAACACGCATCTGGTGCGCATCCGCGACAAGTACGAGGCGGCGGGGCGTCCCGCGGGTACCAAGGCGGCGCTGGTCGCGCGTGCCCTGCAGGACGGATTGATCGAACTCGACGAGCTGTAGGGGTTCGCGCCGGTCATGCCGTGGCCGTGTGCCGGACCAGTTCCGCCTGCACGCCGCGAGCGGTGAGCACCGCCATCGTCGCGGTCATCAGATAACGGGCGAAGGAGACCGGGCGCACAGCGTCCAGGGTGTCGGTGGCGCCGCCTCCGGTGTCGAAACGGGCGGTCGCCGCGCCACCGGCCAAGACGAACCGCACGTCGACCCGGACGAAGCCGTCGGCTTCGACCACCACCTGCGCGACCGGCCGCTCCCCGCGGCGGCCACGCTCCCCGCGAGTGCCGCACTCCGGTGCGTCGGGGCGGTCGCGGATGGCGACCTCGCGCCCCGCCCATCCCCGCTCGGACGGCCGGGCCGGACGGTCGGCCGCGTCGTGGACCGCGTCGATGAGGTCGCTCAGCGCGCGATCGGCGACGGTGATCTCGTAGACGCCGGTTTCGTTCACACCGACAGTATCGGCCGTGCGGGCGGGGGAAGGTAGTCCTCGATTCCATCGACATGCCGAGCGGATCCATCCCCGTGCCGGGCGGGTCCCCACCCGCTGTCGATCGTTCGGCCGATTACCGCCTCGCCGCCGACGCGGGCACAATGCGCAAGAGCGCGGGCCGTGGCGGACGATCGCGGACGGCCCGGCGCGCCGGGGACGAGGTGAGGAGAGATCGGATGCCGCCGTACCCGAGGGCGGGCTGGGTGAGCGAGTCGTGGTGGGCCACGGACCCCGCCGAGCGGACGACCAGCCGCCGCGCGCTCGCGATCGCGTGGTCGAGGGCCGCCGCCGCGCCCAAACCCCGGCACAAGGAGTTCGTCGACGAGTTGACGGGGTGGGCAGGCCGGCTCGGCGACGGCCGGGACTGGGTGCGCGCCGGTTACGGACCGCTGGCGGCCTTCCTCGCCCGCACCGACAGCGCCGTGGACGAGCCGGAGGGCTGGCTGGCGGTGTCGCGTCTGTTCGCCGACTACGCCGACCCGCTGGCCCGCTTCACCGCCCAGTTCGCCGCGCAGGCACACCGATTCCGTCCGCGCGGCCTGCCGCACGCGCTCGGTGACTTGGTCAAGTGCTACGAGTTGCAGGTCCCGCCCGCGGTGCGGGCGGCGATGGTGCGCGAGCACGACGGCGGCCCGGGTGTGCTCGAATCCCGCTCCAGGGCCGACGAATTCGTGGCCGACCCGGACCGTCACCACGACGACTACCGCGCGCTGGCGATGCGCCGCTATGCCTCGGTGCTGCTGGAGAAGCTGGCCGATTTCGTCGACGACCCGCGCACCCGGGCGGCCTTCACCGAGCAGATCGAGGCGCTGTCGGTCTTCGGCGACCCGGAACAGCCCGCCCGCGCGCCGCTGCCCGAGGAGCGGGCCAGAGTCGAACAGCTGCTCGGCGAACGGATCCGCGCCGACGACACCCTGCGCGAGCACCCCGACCTGCCCGAGGCCTACCGGCGTGCCCGCCAGACGCTGCTGCGCTGGCAGGTGGAGGGGCGCGAGCTGGTCGACGCCAGGATCATCTACCGGAAGCTGACCTCGGCCCGGCTGGACGCGGGCCGCGCCGAACAGCGCCGGGCGGGCGTCGAGATCCCCGTCGACGCCGATGTGCTGCTGGCACACGCCGATCTCGCGGTGGAGGCGCCGGGCTATCGCGCGGTCCGTGACGCCCAGATCCTGTCCCGCGCCCACGCCTGCCTGTCCGGCTATCGCGCGCCGCGCCGGGACGGGACGGGGGACTGTTGGGAGAAACGGATGGCGCTGGCCGTGCTCGCCGGACCAGGACAACTGCCCGACGCGGACCCGGCGCAGGCGGTGCGCATCGCGTGGCGGCAGGGTTGTGCCTCGGCCGGAGCCCGGCGACCCGAGGGCGCGGTGTCGGCCTCGGCCGAGACGGCGGTCCGGCTGGTGGACGCCCTGCTGTTCCTGGCGGTCGGGCAGGTGGTGCAGACCGGCGATCGTCCTCGGCTGTCGCGCGGCACGCAGGCGGCTCGTATTGCCCAGCGGCAGGTCGAGGCCGAAACCCTGGTGGAGCAGCACGGATTCAGCGGTGAGGTGAAGCGGTGAGCGCGGCGGCGGGCACAGCGGTCCTGGTGATCGGTGAGCGCGGGCCGGTGAGCTGGTGGTCCGGGCGGGCGGCCGCGGTGCCCGCCGTCGAACTGCCACTCGGCCCCGGCATCACCGGGCGCGTCGATCCGGCGGTCCCGCATCGGCTGTTGTCCTGGACCGTCGAGGCGCAGGCCGCGCCGGAACCGCTCGGCGCCGCCCTCGACGACCGGGAACTGGCCGATCTGGTCCGTGTGCTGCGGGCACGCGGTTCGGCCGTCTACGCGCTGGAGTGCCCGGAGCTGAGCGAGCCGTGGCGGGCCCGTGCGCTGGTGGTGGCGGTGGACCGGTGGACCATGCGCCCGGTGCACCACGGCGCGCTGCTCGTCGACCGCGCCGTCGCCGCCCACGACACCGGGGAGCCGACGGCGGCGGGCCGGTCGTTCCGGCACGCCGGATACGCCTTCGACCAGTTCGCCGAGCACTGCCTCGACGGCAGGCTGTCCGCCCCGGCCGTCGAACTGCTCCGCCGGGCCGTGCCGCGGGCGGCCGCGCACGGGGTCACCGTGCCCGGCCTGCGGGAGGCGCTCGACGAGGCCGAGGTGATCGACCCGCTCGCCCTGCTCGACGCGGTGCGCCGCTGGTCGCTCGACGTCGACCTGCCCGGCGCGGTCGGGCTCGCGGCGACCCTCGGCGGTGAGTACGGCGCGGACCGCCGCGCATCCGAGGCGGCGGTCACCGAGCTCGAGCCGGTGCCGCTCGATCCGACCGTCCTGCCGCCACGCATCCTCGCCTGGTACGGCGCCCGTACCCCCGAACTGCGCGTCGAACATCATCCGGCGACCGCGCTCGTCCACCTCTCGGCGAGCCTGCTGCCCGGCGTCGATCCGTTCTGCCGCGAGGTCACCGACCTGCTGGCCTACGCCGCCGATCGCGAGACCGGGGCTCTGCTCGCCGTCACCGCCGTCGCCGTCGCGTCCGGCCGCGTCGTCGCCGAACTGCCCTCGGCCGGACACGACCCGGCCACCCTGCACTTCGGCTTGTTCGCCGCCGACGTCGCCCCCTCGGCCCTGCGCGCCGACCCGCTCGGCCGCGGTCTGGTCGACATCGACCGCGCCATGATCGACGCCTGGAACCAGCACCGCACCGCCATGGCCACCCTCGCCTCGGTGCGGGCAGGCGCTGGGGAAGCGGAACTGACCGAGGCGGGGCTGCGCTGCGAGGAACACCTGCTGCTGGCCGAATCGGCGACCCTCGACGCGCGGGACTTCGCGACCGGTCTGCTCGACGCGCTCGGGCACCGGGACGCCGAGCACACCGCGGACGGGCGACCCGCGGGACCGGACGGTCCCCGTGGCCTGCTGCGCGCCCGCCTCGCCGCCATCGCCGAGTACCTCGCGCTGTTGCGCCGTCCCGAGGTCGCCGCCGTCCCGCTCACCCTCACCGACCTCGTGCCCCCCGACGAGCAGGAGATCGATCGGGACGACATCGACGGCGACGCCATCGGGGGAGGCGGCACGGTGTGAGCGCCCCCGCGGCCCCGCCCGCCGAGGTGCTCGTGCGGGCCACCGATGCGGGGGACACCTACCTGACCTGGCGGTGGCTCGACGACCCCGCGCATCCCGAGTTCGCCGTCCTCCCGGCGGCCTCGGTCGGCGCGGCGGGGGAACTGCTGGCCGCGGCGCTGCCAACGGCCCTGCCCGGCGAGACCCCGGCCGAGGGGGTGCGCCGGGCTTTGACCCGAGGCCCCTTCGCCACACCGGCGGCGGAGCGGGAGCTGTCGGCCGCGCTCACCGAGACCGTCTTCCCGCCCCGGCTGCGCGAGCAGATCGCGGCGCGGGCGCGTGCCGGTGAGCGCGTGCTGGTGCGGCTCACCCCGAGCCCCCGCCTGGCCCGCATCCCGTGGGAGCTGTTGTTCGTCACGGCCGGGCGGCGACTGCTCGAGGTCGCCGAACTCGTCCACGAGCCGCCCGCCGCCGTGCACGCCGAACGGCCGAGACTGCCCGAGCAGTGGCAGCGGGTGCGCGGGCGGCCCGTCCTGTTGGTGATCGATCCGCCGATGCCGCGCGGGGCAACCGGTCTCGGCCCGGTGCTGGATCGCGCCGATCAGGTGCTGTTCGCGCGCCGGTTGTCCGAGCTCGCCGCCGCGGGCAGACTGCCGAGGGCCGAGCGCGCCGACGCCATCCGATCCACCACCCGGCTCGACCTGCACAAGGCACTCGCGACGCCGCGTTCCCGGCTGTTCTTTCTCGGCCACGTCTCCGCCCGTGCGGACGAGCCCGGCTCGGCGGCACTGCACCTGTCCGACACCGCCCGCATCTGGGGGACGGCCACCCCGCTCGGCAGGCCGGGACCCGATGGCAGGCCGCGCGCCGACCCGGACGCCCATCGCCCGTTCGCGGCCCTCGACCTGTTCCTCGGCACCGTCGACGCCGACGAGCGGGTGTGGCGCCGCTACGGCGACGCCGGACCCCAACGGGGACACGAGCTCTGGCCCATGCCGGCCCGGGTGGCGCTGATCGCCTGCGACGGCCACGCCGACTTCCGCGCCGAGGAGACCTTCGGCCTGGTCGTGGCCATGATCCACGCGGGCGCCGAGCTGGTCACCACCACCCGCTGGACGCTGCCCGCCGACCGCGAGTTCCGGGGGCTCCCCGGCGCGCGGGCCGACACCCGCCCGGTCACCGAGCTGGCCCTGCGCGTCGACGCCGCCCACGAGACCGCCGACCCGGTGGCCGATCTCACCGCCTGGCAGCGTGCGCGGCTGCGGGCCTGGAGCACCGGCGCCGCCGACCCGGCCGACGGCACACCCCTGGTCTGGGCGAGCCCGACCCACACGGTCGCACCCGCCCGCGCCGTCGTGGCCGCGAGCCGCCCGGCGTCTCGGCGGACGCCGGCATCACCCCGGCGATGCGCCGGCCCGTCATGAGCGGGGATTCAGCGGTGGAAGCCCGCCGATTCCGCCGCCGCGGTGAGCGCGTCGAGGCCGAAGGCGTCGACCGGGCCGAGCGCGCCGGTGCCGCGCAGGCCGCCGTCGAGGGCGGTGTGCGCGCCCCAGGCGAGGATCTCGGCGGTGAAGGTGTAGGGATCGGCGCCCGCGAGCGTGGCCGTGGCCAGCACCCGGCCGTTCGCGTCGGAGGTCTCGGCGACCGCCCAGGAGCGGGTGCGGGCCAATGACTCCGGGGCAGGGCCGCCGGTCGAGCCCTTCACCACCCGCGACAGCGCGCTCTGGGCGAGATCCTTGACCGGCGTGATCCTGGCCAGGGCATCGGTCAGCACCGTGGTGACCTGCATGCCGCGAGCCGCGGCCGCCACCGGGACTCCCAGGTACACGTCCACCTCGCGCAGCCGGGGGTAGGCGCGGGTCAGCGCGAAGTGCTCGGAACCGGGGACCGTGACGCCGGTGTGCGGGCGTCCGCCGATGTCGAAGGTGTGCGTGTGCGCGCCGGTGCGTTCCTCCACCACCCGGCCACCGCGCAGCGCGAAGCCCCGTTCGAACAGCATGCCGATCATGGAGGCGCGGGTGCCGCCGCTGGTGCCGGGCGCGGACATGAAGTAGCCGATGTCGGCCCGCACCGCCTCCGGGGCCTCGTTCAGGGCGAGCCCGCCGGCGAGATTGCCCGGGACGTAGTCGAATCCGAAGGCGGTCAGCAGGGCCGACCCCGCCGCGCGGGCGCGGGCGTCCTGCTCGAAGACCTTGCGGATGAACGGTCCCTCGCCGGTGGAGTCGAAATAGTGCGCGCCCGCGGCGAGCGCGGCCTCCAGCGCGGGCTCACCGAACTTCAGGAACGGCCCGACCGTGGTCACCAGCACGTCACCGCGATCGAGCAGGGCGCGCACCGAGGCCGGATCGGACACCTCGGCCACCGCGGTGCGCGCGCCCCCCAGATCGGCGGCCAGCTTCGCCAGCGCGGTGGCGTCGCGGCCCGCCAGCACGGGGTCGGCGCCCCGTGCGGTCAGCGCCTTCGCGGTGAGGCGGCCGGTGTACCCGGTGGCCCCGAACAGCACGATCTTCGGCATTCGCCGTCACCTACGTCTCTCGTCGTCGATCGGACCGGAGGCGGTGCGCCGACCGTCTCCTCGCCTCCACCCTAGGGACATCGGACCGGTGCCGCGCAAGCCCGGACCCGGTCCCCGGCGAGCCGGCGGCCGGGTGGGTCACGGTCGCGCAACCATTCCGCGCGCCGCTCGCGCCGCCATTAACGCGTCCACGGCGGCACCGGATACCACCAGCACAACCCCGCTGTTGCGGGGCAACGCATGTCATCACATTCAGGTCTCGGCGGCCCTCGCCGGTGCAGGTTGCGAGACCGGGCATTCGACGGAGGGTGCGCCATGAGAATCAAGCTTCCGGTCCTGGCGGCGATCGCGGTGGTCGCCGGCCTGCTCACCGCCTGCGACGGCGACGACCGGCCGGTCACGCTGCCGACTGGCATCGCGCTGCCGAGCGGGGCGGCCGAACCGGCGGCGCCGCCGGGGGAGGACGCGGACATCCCGGCCATGACGCCGGTCCCCGCGACTCCCGCGCCCCAGCCCGGCGGGGCCACCTCCGCGGCGACGACCCCGGCGGCGCCGGCCACCCCCGCCGAGACCACGCCGCCCGCCGCCTCCGACGGCAGCGGCCACGGTCTGTGCCTCGACCCGAACTCCGAACTCGTCGCCTCGGCGATCGCCGGCCTCGAGCAGGATCCCGACGGGCAGCCCTGGCGGATCCGAGAGGCGAGCGAGGACCCGATCGCCGACGGGTGCGACGACCTGCTGTCCTACGTGGCGGTGGAATGGCCCTACGGCATGCATCCGGCAGTCCATCTGCTGTTCTTCAGCGAGGGCCGGTTCCTCGGCACGGGCTCCGAGGAGCCGTACCAGTACACGACCGTGCTCGACAAATCCGTGGCCACGGTCTCGGTCGAGTACCGCTGGCCGCTCGACGAGGATCCGCTGTGCTGCCCGCAGGGCTCCACCCTCGTCGTCTACTACCTGTCCGCCGACGGCCTGCTGACCGTGCACGGGGACTTTCCGCCGCACTCGTGACCGTGGCGTGTCCCCGGCGATCGTGCGCGAGGTTTGGGCAAGACTGACCTTGGTATGCCCGTTATGGGCGACTGCGTTCCGCAGGCCCGCCACGCGCACTTTCGAGGAGGAAACGTGCAGCAGTCAGCGACCGGTGTCTTCCGAGTCCGGTTCACCCCGGTGATCACCCCCGACCCCGGTGACGGGCTCGACGAACTCGCAGTGGACGAACCGGGCGGATACGCGGGCGACGAATTCGCCAGGGAGCTGCGGGCGGCGGGCGCGATGGTGGTGCACGGCGCCTACCCGGCACCGGTCACGATCGGCGCGAGCCGCGACGCCGCCGACCGGATCGGCAACCTGTCCTTCGTGACCGACGTCGATCCGCTCGTCGACCCGCAGTGATCTCCGGCGGCCGAGTCGCCCGTCGACTCGGCCGAGCGGCCGTTCCGCCGCCCACGTCGCTGCCGACGGGTGGCGAGAGGCGTAGCCGTCCACCCGCACCTGACCGGTGTGCTCGCCGATCCGCCGCATGAGCGCGTCGGTCGCCGCACGAACTCCCGCCGACCCCGCACGCCGGTAGGGCTCGAGATCCATCGGCTCCAGGATCTCGAGCACCACCCGGCGCCGCCACCAGGGCGACCCCGGCTCGCGGCGGGTGCCCGAGAGCGCGATCGGCACCAGTGGCGCCCCGGTCGCCAACGCGACCCGGACCGCGCCCGTCCTACCCCGGTAGAGCCTGCCGTCCGGTGACCGCGTGCCCTCCGGGTGAATGCCCCAGACCCCGCCGCCCTCGAGGATTCGCGTCGCGGCCGCCCGCGCGGGCGAGGCGCTCGCGCCGCCCCGGCGGTCCACCGGGATCTGGCCGACCCAGGAGAAGAACCACCGCCGCAGCGTTCCGGCGACGCCCGTGCCGTCGAAGTACTCGCGCTTGGCCAGGAAGGTGACCGGCCGCCGCGCCGCGAGCACCACGTAGAACGAGTCGGCCACGGCCAGATGATCGGCCGCCAGGATCACCGGGCCGGTGCTCGGAATGTGCTCTCGTCCCGGAATTTTCGGCCTGCCCCACAGCAGGAGGGCGGGGCCGACGGCGACGTGTCTGCACAGGCGGACGGCCGGGCGGCGATTTCTTTCACGGTGATCGCAAACATTGACGCGCCGGCGCGCGAATCACGTTGCCGGACAGGGATCGCACCAGGTCGGAGGGGTTGCTACGATGCGGATTGCCCGTTTGTTCGCCGCGGCCGCCGCGCCGGAAGGTGACGAAGCAGTTCTTGTCGGGCGGAAGGGGCTTCGGCATTTCCAACGGCATTTCCACTGGCGCTTCCACTGGCATTTCCACTGGCACTTCCAACGGCATTCTGCTCGACACGAACTACCTCTCGCGATGGCAGCAGGGCGGGATCGACCAGCCCGCCGCGGGCAGGCTCGCCGTCAGCACCACGGCGTTGCAGGAGCTGTACGGCATGCAGGCGAGCACCGGCTGGGGATATCGCTATCTGCTGCCGCGCGTGACCGGGTCGCGGCGCGCGGCGCGGGTGCCCTCGCCCGCCGATCTCGAGCGCGATCGCGCCCGTATCCAGCAGGGCGCGGCCTGGCGGGACAGCACCGACCGGCTGGTGGTCGACTTTCCCGTCGAACTGGCCGGATACGGCTTCGTCACCACCTACGAAAAGTCCCATCACGCGCTGGCCGAACTACAGATCGCGGGCGCGACCGACATCCTGCACACCGTCGCCACCTGGGCCGTCGGCCGGGACATGGGGCGCATCGTCGAGGAGCGCAGCGAATTCGTCGCCCGCGCCGGGATCGAACCCATCCCGTTGACCGAGCGCGACATCGACACCGCCGTCGACCTGCTGCGTGAATTCCTGGCCGCGGGAAACAATCTCAAACGGCACCGCCGCAACTCCTTCAACGATCTGCTCATCCTGGCGACCGCGCTGCGGCGGGGGATGGGCCTGGCCACCGACGACCGTTTGCTGCTCGAGCTCGCCCTGCGCGCGGGGCTGACCGAGACCGACGAGGTGGCGGGCTTCACCACCCTCGCGCCCGCGGTCCGGTACGACCCGCCGCGCCCGCACGCCGAGTCCAAGCGCTACGTCAACGCGACCTGGCGTTCCCGGCGCGCCCGCGCCTTCCGCGACCGGAGTTGACCCCGCGACCGTGGGTGCTCGCCGCCGTGTTCGCTGAACGATTGCCCTTTCGAATCGCGGTGACGCCAACCCTGTCGGCACGGGGGTGATCGCTGGTGGAATCCGAGACGTCACAGGTTCGAGTGAAAGGCCGAGAGCATGTCCGTCGATTTCGCCATCGCCCCGCAGACCGCCGCGGAGACCGGGGTCGAGGTGGTCAAGCTCGGCGCGCACATCGGCGCGCGGATCGAGGGCGTGCGCCTGGGCGGCGACCTCGACGCGGCCACCGTGGACGCGATCCGCGCGGCCCTGGCCGAGCACAAGGTGATCTTCTTCCGCGGCCAGCACCACCTGACCGAGGACGGCCAGTACGAGTTCGCCCAACTGCTCGGCACACCGACCACACCACACCCGACGGTGAAATCGGCGGGCACCAAGAGCCTGGCGATCGATTCCACCCAGGGCAGGGCCAACAGCTGGCACACCGATGTGACCTTCGTCGATCGGGTGCCGAAGGCCTCCATCCTGCGCGCGGTGACGCTGCCGAGCTACGGCGGCTCCACCACCTGGGCCTCCACCGTCGCCGCCTACAACTCGCTGCCCGAGCCGCTCAAGCGGCTGGCCGAGAGCCTGCGAGCTCGCCACGACAACCGCTACGACTACGCCCTCGAGGCCGAGGACCGCCCCGACGAGGGCGCCCTGGCCTACCGCCGCGAGTTCGAGTCCACCTACTTCGAGGCCGAGCACCCGGTGGTGCACGTGCACCCCGACACCGGTGAACGCGCCCTGCTGCTGGGCAATTTCGTCAAGCGCATCGTCGGGCTGCCCGGCACCGAGTCGCACGCGCTGTTCCGCCTCTTCCAGGACCGGGTGACCCGCCTCGAGCACACCACCCGCTGGAACTGGGAGCTCGGCGACGTGGCGATCTGGGACAACCTGGCCACCCAGCACTACGCGATCGACGACTACGACGGCGCCGAGCACCGCAGGCTCACCCGCATCACCTTGGCAGGCGGCATCCCGGTCGGCGTGGACGGCTCGACCAGCACCCTCGTCGCGGGCGACGCCTCGGCGTACTCGCGCCTCGCCTCGGTGGCCTGACAACCGCCCCGTGTGCACACGCGCCGCCGCGCACCCGGCGGCGAACGCGGTCCCGGCGCCCGGCCGCCCGAGGGGCAATCGGGCGGTTCGGCGTGCCTCACGGGCGATGGTGGGGCAGAATCGCCTAGCATTCGGCGGCACATGCACGACGGTCGTCACCCGCGAACGGGCCGGCCGGACATCGGCTGACGATGGGATATCGGCGTGAATGTGTGGAGCTACATCCAGGGACGGGAAGAGACGCTGCTGTTCCTGACCTACCAGCACGCGTCACTGGCCTTCCAGACGGTCCTGGTCGGCACGGTCGCCGCCGTGCTCATCGCGGTCGCCGTCTACCGCTACCCGCTGGCCTCGGCGCTCACGCTCACCTCGAGCCGGGTCGCGCTGACCATCCCCTCACTGGCGCTGCTGGCGCTGCTGCTGGTGCCCTTCGGCCTCGGCGTGGTGCCGTCGTTTCTCATGCTGGCCTTCTTCGCGGCCATGCCGGTGATCGGCAACGCCGTGGTCGGGCTGCGCTCGGTGCCCGCCGCCGTGGTGGAGGCCGCGCGCGGGATCGGCCTGCCGCGCTGGCGCATCCTGCTGACCGTCGAGCTGCCGATCGCCTGGCCGGTCATCCTCACCGGCATCAGGGTGTCCACGCAGATGATCGTCGGTGTGGCCGCCATCGTCGCCTACGTGCTCGGCCCCGGTCTCGGATCGCTGATCTTCAACGGCCTGTCCCGGCTCGGCGGCGCCAACGCGCTGGAGATGGCGCTCACCGGAACCGTTCTCATCGTCGCCATCGCCTTGGTGTTCGACGCACTGCTCGTCCTGCTCGGGCGTCTCACGATCGCGAAAGGACTGTGATGGCTCCAGCGGAAACGACACCCGAACGCCACGTCACCGGCGCGGACATCGTCCTCGACTCGGTCGTCAAGCGCTACCGGGGGCAGCGCACCCCCGCGGTGGCCCGGCTCGACCTGGCGATCGCGGCGGGCGACATCGCCGCCTTCGTCGGCCCCTCCGGCTGCGGCAAGACCACCACGCTCAAGATGATCAACCGGCTCATCGAACCCACCGAGGGCCGCATCCTGATCGGCGGGCGCGATGTCACCAAGGAGGACCCCGACACGCTGCGCCAGGGCATCGGCTACGTCATCCAGTCCGGCGGCCTGTTCCCGCACTGGTCGGTGGCCAAGAACATCGGCGCCATCCCGCGCGTGCTCGGCTGGGACCGCAAGCGCATCGCCGAACGCACCGAGTACCTGCTCGACCTGGTCGGTCTCGATCCGCGCGAGTTCGCGCACCGGCTGCCCAAGGACATGTCCGGTGGGCAGCAGCAGCGCGTCGGCGTGGCCCGCGCCCTGGCGGCCGACCCACCGGTGCTGCTCATGGACGAGCCGTTCGGCGCGGTCGATCCGATCACCCGGATCCGCCTGCAGGACAGCCTGCTGGCGATCCAGCAGGAACTCGGCAAGACCATCGTGATCGTCACCCACGACTTCGAGGAGGCCACCAAGCTCGGCGACAAGGTGCTCATCCTGTCCGCGGGCGGTCACGTCGAGCAGTACGCCACCCCGGAACAGATCCTCACCGACCCGGCCACGCCGTTCGTGGAGGAATTCGTCGGCTCCGGCGCGAAACTCGCCTATCTCACCGTGTCCAGGGTGCGCGATGTGTCGACCCAGCCGGTCACCACCGCCCGCGTCGGCGAACCCACCGGGGAGGTGCTCGCCCGCGCCGAGGCCGCCGGCCACACCTGGGTGGTCGTGGTGGACGAACACGACCGGCCGCGCTCGTGGCCAACTCTGGCCGAGGTGCGCAGCAAGCCGGAGATCTCCGACTATCTCGACCGTCGCCTGCCGGTGGTGGCGCGCTCGTCCACCCTCAACGACGCGCTCGACGCCATGCTCGCCACCAGCCAGGGCGCGGCGCTGGTGACCGACGGCCGCGGCGCGGTGACCGGATCGCTGAGCATCGAGGCCGTGACCGAGGTGATCCGCGCCAAACTGGCCGAGAGCCGTGGCGAGCAGGAGAACCTGTCCTACGAGACCTACGTGCCCGGCACCGATCCGACGCCGACCCCGGTGGTCGCCGCCGACGAACCCGGCACGGCCGCCGCCGAATCGGCCGAACCCGAATCGGCCGAACCCGGATCGGCGCAGGCGTCGTGACCGCCACCGCGTCCCCCGCGCGCACCACCCCCGCCGCACCCGCGGCCGCAGGCTCCGCCCTGGCCCGCCGCCTCGCCCGCCTGCCCATGGACGTGTGGTTCGAGCCGCTGATCATCGTGGTCCTCGGCGTGGGCTACCTGCTGTGGTACCGCTCGGCCACGCTCACCCCGACCGAGCAGGCCTCCCTCGGCTGGGACAACCTGCAGACCACCATCCTCGAGCACGTGAAGCTGACCCTGGTCGCCACCGTGATCGTGGTCGCCCTGGCCATCCCGCTCGGCATCCTGCTCACCCGGCCCGCGCTGCGGCGGCTCGAGCCGATCGCGGTGAACATCGCCAACATCGGCCAGGCCGCGCCGGCGGTCGGGCTGCTCGTGCTGTTCACCTTCTGGCTCGGCACCGGATTCCGCACCGCCGTGGTCGGTCTGGTCGTCTACGCGGTGCTGCCCATCCTGCAGAACACCATCGTCGGCCTGCGCCAGGTCGACCGGCGCACCATCGAGGCCGCCCGCGGCATCGGCTTCTCCGCCCTGCGCACCCTGGTGCAGGTCGAGTTGCCGCTGGCGGTGCCGGTCATCCTCAACGGCGTGCGCACCGCCCTGGTCATCCTGGTCGGCACCGCGACGCTGAGCACCTTCATCGGCGCCACCAGCCTCGGCACGCTGATCACCACCGGCGTCACACTCTTCCTGCCGAAACTGCTGGTGTCGGGGGCGATCCTGGTGGCGCTGCTCGCCCTGATCATCGACTGGCTCGGCAGGCTCGTCGAACTGGCCGCGACCCCGAGGGGGTTGTCGTGATCGCCGCGGGCCGCGCGGGTGCGAACCGCGCACTGACCGGACTGCTCGCCGTGTTCACCGCGGCCGTGCTCGCGGGCTGTGGCCTGGTGAGCTCCTCGGGCACCTTCCACGACGCCACCCTCCCCGACGGACAGCGCCCGCTCGACGGCGCGAAGGTGGTGGTGACCTCCAAGAGCTTCACCGAGGGCGTGCTGCTCGGCAAGATCACCGCCACCTATCTGGCCGCCGCGGGCGCCTCGGTCACCGACCTGACCGGCGCGCCCGGCTCGGCGTCCTCCCGCCAGGCGCAGCTCAACGGTGACGCCGACGTGCTCTGGGAGTACACCGGCACCGGCTGGGTGAACTATCACGGGCAGACCGAGGTGATCACCGACCCCTATGAGCTGTGGCAGCGCGTGCGCGATATCGAACGCGACGAATACGACCTGGTGTGGCTGGAACCAGCGGAATTCAACAACACCTATGCCTTCGCCGCCGCGGCCGCCACCGCCGACCGTCTCGGCGTCTCCACCCTGTCGCAGGTGGCCGCGCTGCCGGTCGCCGAGCGCACCTTCTGCGTGGACGACGAGTTCTTCAGCCGTGCCGACGGATTCCTGCCCATGCTGGAGCGTTACGGCATTCCCTACAACGATCCGGCCGGTGTGCCCTCGGCCGGTGTGACGCGCATGGACGCCGGTGTCATCTACACCGCGACCGCGCGCGGCGAGCCGTGCAATTTCGGCATGGTCTACACCACCGACGGCCGCATCAAGAATTTGGATCTGCGGGTGCTCGAGGACGATCTGACCTATTTCCTGCCCTACAGCGGGACCGCGGTCGTCCGCGCCGAGACCATCGACCGTCACCCGGAATTGCCCGCCCTGCTCGGCACGCTTTCCGCGCGCCTTTCCGACGACCTGTTGCAGGATCTCAACGGCCGGGTCGACATCGACGGCGAAGCCCCCGCCGACGTCGCCTACGACTGGCTGAAGAGCGAGAATCTCATCGAATGACCGGAATTCGGCGCGGCCGGGGACGACGAGGCCGCGCCGCATCCCCGGCTACAGATCGTCGATGCCGAGATAACCGTCCTGCAAGGCGCGCGCCATCAGCGCGGCCTTCGTCGGCGCCGGGCGCCCCGCGCGGTCGTACTTCTCCCTGATCCTGGTCAGGTGGGTGTTCATGGTGCCGAGGGCGATGTGGAGGTCGCGACAGACCTCGGCCTTGGAGTCACGCGCGATCCACGCGAGCAGGACCTCGACCTCGCGTGCGCTCAGGGCGGGCGTACGGGGCACCTCGGGCACCGCGCGCGGCTCGCGCGCCTTCGGATGCGCGGGCTCGTGTTCCTCCGGGGTCGACACCATTCCGGTCATTCCTTTCCCACTCCGGCCACCGTCGGCGCGGCCGGTGCACCACAGAGCCGGTTCACGATGGAGCCGGTTCACCATCGAGACGGTTCACCATAGAGACGGTTCACCATAGAGACGGTTCACCATAGATTAGCCAGATGTCTTTCCATGCGGGAGATTCCAATTACTTGACCCGGAAATCGGGGCCAACGTTAGCGGTGTGAACGACTATTCGACGGAGGCCGCCTCGACGGAGTCCTCCGAAGCCGGAGGGGGGACTTTGTGCTCTTGCGGTCTGCCGTCGCGACCGATCTCCACCCGGCGGATTCCGCCATCCGGTCCGTCCACGACGACGGTGGCCAGCAACCGCCGGTTCGGCGGCAGCACCCGCACCATCACCGAGCCCGCCAGCGCGCCCGCCAATTCCGTCGTGATCTGCGCGATCAGCCGTGATCTCACCGCGGGCGCGGCATCGTCGAGACCACGATCGTCCACCAGCACCACCTCGACCCCGCGGGCGCGGGCGGCGCGCGCCGCGGCGGCGATCGCCGGCACCGACAGCGCGGGCGCGCGCAGGTTGTCGCGCAGCTGCGCCTCGACCAGACGGCACTCCGCGCGGTCCCGCTCGTCCAGCGGTTCCGGTCCCGCGATGCGGTCGAGCATCGGCCGTACGATCCGGTCGAGTCCAGCGGTTTGCTCGCGGTGAACTTCCAGGGCCGCCGTAGCCGCGGCATCGGCCGCCGCCTGCCGCAGCGACTCCTCGTGCAGCTGGAAGATCTGCCGGGCGGCGGGACGCAGCGTGTAGGCGAAGAACGTCGACATCAGCAGCGGCCCGAAAGTGATGACCGACATCTCCAGCCCGCGCCCTGCCCCGTACCCGGCGTGGCTCGCCCATGCCGCCGACACCGCGACCATGGCGCACAGGCCGATCCACGCCGCGGGCGAGCGGCCACGCACGCACAGGAACGTCGCCGTCACCGAGCCGCCGCCGAAATGCCATGTCATCGCCATCGGATCCGGGTCGGGCGGCAGGTTGAACAGGACCAGCGCGCTGCCGAGCGGGATGGACAGCGCCAGCGCCACGGTCAGCGGCCGCGACAACGGGTCCTCGCGCGCCGCGAGCAGGACCACGGTTGCGGCGGTGACGATGGCCAGCGCCAGCACCACCGGCCAGCGCCGCGGCAGCTCACCCCAGGAGGTGACGGCCAGCGCCGCGAGCGCGCAGAGATAGAAGGCGGCCACCGCCCAGGCGGGCTCGGTGTCCATGCCGAGCAGGGTGCGCGCGTCGCGTACCGGCGCCGGTCGGTCGCTCATCAGCTCGCCCCCCGCCATGCCATCCGCACCGTCGTGCCCTTTCCCGGCGCGGTCAGCACGTCGACCGCGCCGCCGGGCAGCTCGCGCAACCGGCCGATGATGCTGACCCGCACGCCGAGCCGGTGCGGTGCGATCGCGCCGAGATCGAAACCGACGCCGTCGTCGACCACCATCACCTCGACCAGACCGGGAGCCAGCGTCGCGCGCACCCGGCACTGCCCCTCCGGCCCGGCGTGGCGCACGCTGTTGCGCACCGCCTCGGCCAGCGCCGCCCCGAGCACCCGCACCGGTTCGGCCGGGTACTCCTCGTCCTCGCAGCCCTCCCACACCGTGGCCTCCACCCGCACGGTGTCGTCCACGTCGGCGACCGCGGTGCGCAGGCTGGCGATCAACGCCCGGCCCGGATAGCTCGCCACGTTCTCCGGCTCCAGTTCACCGAGCTTGGCGATGGCCAGTTCGGCCTGCCTGCGCACCTCCGCGCGGTCGGTGCGCCTGGCCGCGGCCAGCAGGGTGGACATCACCCAGTCGTGCATGAGCGCGTTGTAGCGGGCGCGCTGCACATTGCGAGCCGTGGTCGCCGCCGCCGCTGCCGCCGCCGCATGGGCCTGCGCCCTGGTGCGATCCAGCAGCCGCCCGGTGCGCATCGCCATCAGCGCCGCCGCCACGTACAGCAGGCAGAACGCCATCGCGAACATCATGTCCGGCACCAGAACACCGCGCAGTTCCGGGATCCGGCAGTGGTAATTGATCAGCTCCACCGGCACCAGGCACACCACCAACGCGAGCAGCGTCGGCACCGGCGGGCAGGCCACCGCGGCGGCCAGCGCGGCCAGCCCCGGCATGTAGGACATCCACTGGTCACCGGTCAGCAGCGTGCCGTCCCAGGCGAGCGGCCAGGCGAACGCCGCGGCGGCATACCCGATGGCGGAGGCGGCCGCCGCGTGCCGGGCCGGATCGAGCTGCCGCCGGAACGACAACAGTCCCGCCGCGATCGGCGGGCCGAAGACGGCGGGCAGCGCGAACACCGTCCACCACGGCGCGAGCGCCGCCGCCTCCCTGGTGATGTCGGGGATCAGCAGCAGCAGATAGCACAGATAGCCCGAGCCGATGAAGCGAGCGAACAGCCGCGTGATGCGCTCCTCGGCGGTGTTCTCGGCCCGCTCCGGCGAACCCGCCCGCCCGGATGGAGCCGGCTCGTCGGTGCTCAGCGCCACCGGCGCGGTATCGGTAGCCACCCGTCCTCCAGAGCGCGCTTGTAGAGTTCGGTCTTCGTCCTGGCCGGGCGGCCCGCCTCGGCGTACTTCTGCCTGATCCGCCCGAGATAGGCGTTGACGGTGTCCTCGGTGACACCGGCCAGCTCGGCCACCCTGGTCGCCGACTCCCCGGACGCGTACAGCGCCAGCACCTCGCGCTGCCTGGGGCTGAGCTTGACGTCGGCGATCTTGTCGTCGGAGTCGATGGCCGCCGCCCAGTCCATGGTCGGCACGAGCTTGCCCTGCGCGGCGTCACGGACGGCGGCGGCGACGAACTCGTCGCGCTCGGACTTGCGCACGACCCCCAGCACGCCCGCCCGCGCCGCCGAACGCACCAGATACGGCTCGTCGCCGGAGGTGAACACCAGCGTCTCGATGCCCGCCGCGCGCAACTGCTGCACATTGGTGGCGGGGGAGGAGCCGTCGGGCAGCCGCAGATCCAGGATCACCAGATCCAGATCGTCGGTGATCGCCAGCAGTTCCGGCACCGACGGGGCGTCGGCGACGATGCGCACGCTCGGCTCCTCGGCCAGGATCTGACGCAGGCCCGCGATGGTGACGCGATGGTCCTCCACGACGCCGATCCTGCGTGGTGCCGCGTGCACAGCGGCGTGCGCACCGCCTGCGCTCGGCATCGAACCTCCCGAAAGAACTCGCCACCCGGCGGTATGTGGCAACCGCCGGGCACTTGCAGCGATTCTGGAGCAGCGGAGATCAGCTGTCGACCGCTGCGGTAGGTGTCCCGCCGGTAACCAGGAGCCGTGTCGGTCGAACGAACGACTGGCGGCGCACCCCGGCCGGCGGCCACACTGACCGCGCGAGCGGTGTGCGCCGGGGCGTCCGGGAGCGCTTCGCGCGCTGCCGGGCGCCCGTCCGCGCGGGTGCCGACGACCGAGGCAGGAGGAGCGATGCCGTGCGCGCACCCGCAGCACGGGGGAGTGCGGGGCGGCCGCGCCCCGAGGACCTCGTGATGGCGATCGGCCCGGTACCGGAGTTCGCGGTCGTCGTTCCGGCCACCGCGCTGGACGCGCTCATCCTCGCAGTCCACGAGATCGTCGACGACGCGGTCATCCGCCGTTTCCTGCGGCAGGGCAACGTCATCGACTTCCTGCCGCCCGCCATCGCCGATCTGGACCTCGCCCTCGCCCACGCCAGGCACGACGGAGCCCGGCGCCCGTTGGCGGCGCTGGTGCTCACCCACCGCGACACCGCCGTCGACATCGTCTTCGAACGCGCCGGCATCGGCTGCGTGCGCGCCCGCTTCTGTCCCGCCGGTGGCGCGACGGCGACCGACGCCGACCGGGCCGCCGCGCTGGCCCGCTTCCTGTCCGAGCGGACCGCGACCGCGCTGTCGGTCGAGTGAATGACGAGCGAACGAACGATGGTGCACTCCGCCTCGGCGCGCCAGACTGTCCGGCGCGGGCGAACGATCGACACGCCCGGGTCCGGCAATCGGGAGGCAAAACGTGAGCGGCGACGACCCCACCGCGTCGGGCGAAGCGGCCGAGGCGGTTCCCCTGCCGCCGCACCAGGTCGCGACCGGCGCACACGCGATCGTCGCGCCACCGGCCCCGTATCCGACCGGGCAGGTGCTCCCCGGGTTCGTCGCCCCGCCTGCGCCCGCGCGTTCGGTCCCCTGGCCGGATCTGCGGCGTGACGGGATCGCCGTCGTCGGCCTGCTGCTGGCGCTGATCTTCCCCTGGAACGGTCATTTCTCCGCCACCGACGGCCCGGCCGCGCTCGTGGCGCCGACGTTCCTGTTCATCGTCGCCGCGGCGGTGGGCGTGATCGCCTCCGCCGTCGTCTCGCTCGGCTGGACGACCGCCGCGCCCGGTGGGAGTGCGCTGCGGGTGGCGCGCACCGCGGCCGCCGCCCCGCTGGCCCTGCTCGGCGTCGGCGTCGTCGGCTTCGACGTGATCGTGTCGATCATCCATGTCGGGCAATGGATTCCGCACAACCCCGGGGTCGGTCTCGGCGTCTGGGGCGCGGCGGCCGCCTTCGTGGCCGCCGCCGCGCCGCGCGGTTACGACCTGGTGTCGGCGAAGGACGAGAGCCGCCGGCGTGGCACGCCCGTGGCGCTGGCCTGGGTCGCGGTCGCGGCGGCGCTCTTCGGCACGGTGCGGCTCCTGGTGGGCGCTGTGATCTCGCTGGCGAACGACGACGGCTCCGTCCTGTTCGGCGGCATCCGGCAGACCGCGGCGACCGTCGTCGCCGGACCGCTGACCGTGCTGCCCGCCATCGCGGCCACCCTCGTGATCGCGTTCGGCCTCGGCCGCCGCGACCCGAGCCTCAGGTCGACCGCGCTCGCCGTCGCGCTCGGCCTGGTGGTCGGCGGTGGCGTGGTGTTCGGAACCGACGGCACGCCCGAGGTGTTCGGGTTCGGCTACTACGGGCTCGGCCTGCTGGTGGCCGCCGCCGTGGCGAGTCTGGGCAGTCCGTCCTCCGCCGGGCAGGACGCCACCACGCCGGGACGGGTCCTGCTGCGCGCCGGACGCCATGCCGCGGTGTGGATCGCCGTCGTGTCGGTCGCGGAGCTCGTGGCCGTTCTCGGCTGGACACTCGGTTCCACCGGCCGGGTCGGCGGCACCGTGTTCGCGGTGGTCCTGTGTGTCGCGGCCGCCGTCCTGGCCGGGATCGCGGCCGTGATCTGGTGGCCCGCCGACCCGCGGGCACTGCCGAACCGGGCCGTGGTGCTGCCCCTGCTCGGTATCAGCGCGTCCATGACGTTCGTGCGCTATCTCGTCGAGGACGAGGGCTACTGGTCGCGGCCCGCCACGATCACCCTGGCGATCGTCGTCACGGCCCTGGCCACGATCGTCGCGCTGGTGTCCGCGCCCTCGGTGCGCGCCGAGTACGCCGCCGCGCGCCCGGCGCGCGCCGACGGCCCCTATGGCGCGAATCCGTATGCTCCGCAAGCGCATCCGGCGCCCGTGCCGGTGGCCGGTCCGGCGAACGGGGCGGCCCCGTCGCCTGCCTCGCCGTACCAGACCTCTGGCGCGCACCCGATCGCGTCCGCGCAGGCGGCAGATCCGACCGTGGTCGGGCCTCAACCGGGTGCTGCCACCGCCGCGGCCGCCGAGGCCACCGTGGTAGCGCCAGGGCCGGGCCTGCCGGCCGAGGCCACCACGGTCGCGCCCAGCGACGCCGGGGCCGTGTCCCCGAACGGTGGCGCCGGCGCGCGGGAGCCGGTCGTCTCGACGCACCCGTCCTCTGGCGCGCACCCGATCATGTTCCCGTATCCGCCGCCCGGCGTGCCGGGACGCACCAACGGCATGGCGATCGCGGCCCTGGTGACCTCGTTGCTGCTCCCGCCGCTGGGCATCGTGTTCGGCCACATCGGGTTGTCGCAGATCAAGCGGCGGCGCGAGGAGGGGCGCGGCCTGGCCGTCGCGGGCCTGGTCATCGGCTACCTGTACACCATCGCGGCGGTCGCGGCCGTGATCGCCGTCGCGGTGGTGGTGAACCAGGTGGCAGGCGACCTCGCGGCATACGACGACTACGACTCCGGCTACTCCACCTCCACCACCCGCTATCCCACGAGCACGCGCTCGACCACCACACAGCGGTCCACCCCCGGCTACGACCCCACCGCGCAGACCATCCTCGACGCGGGCGTGGGCTCGTGCGTCAATCGGGTGGTCGGCGCCGACCTGGGCGGCGGCATCAGCGAGGTCACGGTCGACACCGCCACCTGCGGGAGCGGCTACTCCACCCACAAGGTGGTCGAACGCACCGACGACATCGCCGACTGCGGCTCCAAGCCATGGGTGCGCACCTCCAGCGACACCACCGCCACCGGCTGGATCGTGCTCTGCCTGCGGGCGGACTGAACCCGGGTCCGCGCGCGTCGAGCCGGCCGGCGCGCGGGGCCGAGGGGGGTGGTGGCCGAATATTCGGATGCTTGCTGTCGGTGGGTCCGGCAATACTGGCACACCCGATGAGTTCGCGCTCTGAATCCCGTCTGCCCCGGAGGTATCCCGCATGATCGCCGAACCAGCTGCCGTGCCAGCGAGATCGCGCACGCCGTTGGTCGTGCGGGTGCTGGTGCTCGCGACCTTCGTCGTGATCTTGAACGAGACCATCATGATGAACGCGATCCCGCGTCTGATGGCCGATCTCGACGTCACCGAACGCGCCGCCCAATGGGTGTCGACCGCCTTCATGCTGACCATGGCCGCTGTGATTCCCACCACGGGCTGGTTCCTGCAACGGGTGTCCACCCGCACCGCCTACGCGGTCGCCATGGGCGTCTTCCTCACCGGCACCGCGCTGTCGGCGGCCGCGCCCACCTTCGCCGTGCTGCTGATCGGCCGCATCGTGCAGGCAGGCGGCACCGCGGTGATGATGCCGCTGCTGATGACCACCCTGATGACGGTGGTGGCCGAGCGCGATCGCGGCCGGGTGATGGGCCAGGTCACGCTGGCCATCTCGGTCGCGCCCGCGATGGGCCCGGTGATCTCGGGTCTGGTGTTGCAGGTCGCGTCCTGGCGCTGGCTGTTCCTGCTCGTGCTGCCGATCGCGGGCGTGGTCACCTGGCTCGGCCTGCGCAGGCTGGAGAACGTGGGCGAACCCGAGGACTCCGCGCTGGACTGGATCGGCGTGCTGTTGTCCGGTTTCGGCTTCGGCGGTCTGGTGTTCGGTCTGAGCCGATTCGAGAGTGGCAGCTTCGCCGAACCCGCGCTGATCGCCCTGGCGGGCCTGGCGCTGATCGCCGCCTTCGTGTTCCGTCAGATCGGCAGGCAGCGCACCGGCGCCCCGCTGCTGGACATGCGGGTGCTGCTGCACCGCGACTATGCCATCGCTCTCGGCCTGATGGCCGTCGCCTTCCTTGCCATGATGGGTTCGATGATCCTGCTGCCGCTGTACCTGCAGAACCTGCGGGATCTGAGCCCGCTGGCCACCGGCATGCTGGTCATGCCGGGCGGGCTGGCCATGGGCCTGCTCGGCCCGGTGGTGGGCAGGCTGTACGACCGCTTCGGCGGCCGGGTGCTGGTGATCCCCGGGGCGATCGGCATCGCCGTCTCGCTGGCCGGCTTCACCCAGATCTCGATGACCATGCCCTACTGGCAGCTGCTGGCCCTGCACATCCTGCTGATGCTGGCCCTGGCCGCGACGTTCACCCCGGTCTTCACCGTCGGCCTCGGCGCACTGCCGCAGCCGCTGTACTCCCACGGCAGTTCGATGCTGGGCACCCTGCAGCAGGTGGCGGCGGCCTTCGGCACCGCATTGGTGGTCACCGTCATGTCCGCCCGCGGCACCGGTCTTGTCGCGGCCGGGTCGGCCCCCGAGGCGGCCCAGCTCGACGGCATGCGTCTGGCTTTCGGCGTGGTGACCGTCCTCGCGTTGGGCGTGATCGCGCTGGCCGTGCTGCTGCCCGCCCGTTCGCGGAGCCACGACGAGCCGGGCGAACCGAGCGAACCGGCGCTCGCCGTGCACTGATCTGCCCTCGCGGTGCGCGGTGAGAACAGCTCGGGGCGCCGATCGGCGATCGGCGCCCCGAACCATGCCGGTGGCGGATGTATGCGGGCCGAGGTCGTGCCCGGGTGAGCCGGAGCTCAGACCAGGCGGAAGACGGGGTAGTCCGCCGCCACCCGCAGCAACTCCTCGTCGGAGGAATTCTCGTCGAGCCCCTCGAAGAGGGCGGCCACCTGGAACTTCCACCTCGCCAGGTAGGCGCGCAGGACCGCGGGCTTGTCCGCGTCGTCCACCTCCACCGCCGTGAACGGCGTGACCTTCCTGCCGAGCCGCAGCTCGCCGTGCCCGTCGGCGGCGCGCAGGTTACGCACCCACTGCGTCTGCCCGCGCGGGGCGACCAGGTAGCGCTGACCGTCCAGCGTGAGGGGGTTGACCGGGTTGGTGCGCCATTCGCCGCTCGTGCGCCCCCGCACCGCCACCAGTTGCGCGCCGTAGAGGCTCAGTCCCCTTTCGGTGACCCAGCGCACCAGCGCGTGGAAGACGTTCTCCGTCCGACCGGCCTCGACGTATCGCATCTCATGATCTCCTTTGTGAGCACTGCTCTTGATGAGGAACAGTGAACACGAAGCGGACGAGAAAAGCAAGAGCAGTGCTCTTGTTTTGGTGTATCGCTCTGGCACACTGGGGTCATGACCGCGATCCGCACCGCCCGCCAACGCGCCAGGGACGAGCTGACCCACGAGATCAAACAGGAGGCGAGACGCCGGCTCGCCGAGGTCGGTTCGGCGCAACTGTCCCTGCGTGCGGTCGCCCGCGAACTCGGCATGGCCTCCTCGGCCATCTACCGCTATTTCCCCAGCCGCGACGACCTGCTCACCGCCCTGATCGTCGACGCCTACACCGCGCTCGGCGACGCCGCCGAGAGCGCCGACCGCCCCGACGCCCCCGCGAAGGACCGCTTTCTCCTGGTCTGCGCAGCCGTCCGCGCCTGGGCGACCGCGCACCCGCACGAATACGCCCTGCTGTACGGCTCCCCGGTCCCCGGCTACCGCGCCCCCGCCGAAACCGTCGACCCCGGCACCCGCGTCGTCCGGCTCCTGGGCGAGATCACGCGCGCGGGTAAGCCCCTGCGCCCCGCCATTCCCCGCCCGCTCAGCCCCGACCTCGAAGCCCAGATGCGTCGCGTCCTGTCCGCCGAGGAGCTCGACCTCACCCCGGACGACCTGGCCCGCCTGTTCGTCGTGTGGTCCCAGCTGTTCGGCCTGATCAGCTTCGAACTGTTCGGCCAGTTCACCAACGGCGCCGATCCCGCCGAACCCCTCTTCCAGCACACGATCGAGCAGATGGCCGCCTACCTTGGACTCACCTGAGGGCACCGGCACGTCATCCGCTGTGGTTCGGTGCCGGTGGCCGACCGCACCGCGCAGGCCGGTGGCTTCACCCGCCGGCGCGGAGGAGTTCGGCGAGCGCTGTGGCCGTCTGCGGATGCGCTGTCATCAGCGCGGTCGTCGCGGCGGGCGGGGCGACGCGCGGTGCCCGCCACTCGCCCTGGTATCCCAACAGTCCCGCGTAGGCGTCGCAGGTCTGTGGGTGCGCGCGGAGCAGCCCGGCGGCGGGGCCGGTCGGCGGGGCGGCGGACGTGGCGCCGCCAGCTTGCTCCGGCGGGCGCGACCACGGCGGGACGAACGAGTCGATGCCCGCTCTGTCGGCGGGGAAGGTGCGGCCCGCTTCGCGGGTGAGCGCGGGGACGAGTTCACCCGCCTGGCTGCGCAGCGTGGTGACCAGGGTGGGTAGCCAGGGCAACAGGATCGCGTCGGGGAGGCGGCCGAAGGCCTTCGACAGCAGTTCGACGACGAAGGACTTGATGGCGGGCACCGGGTCCATGGCCTGCACGAAACCGCTGAGGTATTGCGGGAAGGCCGGGATCACCAGGGGATTGGCGAGCATGGCGTCGCAGCGGATGCGCAGGTCGGCCAGGGTGAGCATGCCCAGTTGCATGCGGGTCGCCCACAGCAGCGCCACCTTGGCCGGGGCCTCGGGGTGGGACTGCTCGACGGCCAGCTCCAATTGGTGGCGATCGCAGCCGAGCGATATGGCCAGGTTCTCCATGCCGAACAGGAAGCCGAGCATGGCGGCCACCGGGCGAACCTCGGTGGTGTCGTCGGTGCAAGCGGTCGGCAGCAGGGTGCAGTAGTGCGCGTAGCCCGCGGTGACGAACCGGGCGCACCAGGCGGGCAGGCCGTCGTCGGTGCAGCGGTAGTAGTCGATCAGGCCCCGGACGCGACGCAGCACCTCGGGGGCGTCGTCGACGGTGCGCTCGGCGGTGAGCAGCTCGACCGCGCGACCCCCCAGTTCGTCGGCCAGCCGGGGCGAGTCGAGATACACCAGGGCGTCCTCGACCGCGGCGAGCGCGCGGGCCGCGGTGGCCTCGCCGCCGTTGACCCGCACGCGCAGGCGGTGCTCCAGCACCTGTTCGATGGTGATGCCCTCGTAGCCGAGCTCCACCAGATCCCGCTGATACTTGCCGATCGCGACGTCCCAGCTCTCCTGCCGAGAGCGCTCGCCGAGGCCGCGGGAGCCCATGATCGGGCGCACCGCGTGGTCGGGCAGCAGTCCGCGCAGCATCCACAACAGATCCGAGCCCGGCCGCAGGTCGGGGGCGGTGTCGAGGTCGAGCAGGATGCGCTGCACCCTGGTGCTGTTCGGGTCGACGCCCAGCGGGCGCAGGCGATCGTAGACGTTCTGCGCCAGCGGCGGCAGCGCGGCATAGCCGACCCGTCCGACGAGATCGCCGCCGAGCAGGATCTCGCACAACCGCCGCACGTCACGGCGGCCCGGCACCCGATCCTTCTCGATGCAGGTGATCGCCGCGTCCTGGAAGTCGTAGGGCGTGGGGCGGGCGCGATCGCGGATGCCCGCCAACAGGATCGAGGTCTCGTAGACGGCGATCGCGTCGGCGGTGCCCGCCACGTAGCCGTTGCGGCGGGCGAGCCGGACGATGCCGACCGACCAGCCGAGGAGTTCCTCCTCGTCGACGGTGTCCCGCCGGGGCGGCGTGGACAGGAAACCCGAGAGCTGGTCGGCCACCGCCGGTTCGGGACTCGGCGCGGGCGCCGGCTTCGCGACGGACGTGCGTCGCTTCGGCGGCTTGCCGCCCGAGCCGGACGAGCCGGCGGTCAGGGAGAACGGTCGCAGCCTGCCGCGCTTCAACCCCTTGGCCCAGGTGGCCGCCGCGATGGACACCGAGCCCGCGGCGAGCCCGAACTGCGCTTCGATCGACGAATGGCTGGACGGGATCAGGCCGTACTGCCATCTCGTCGCGGTGCGCGCGGTGATCTCGAACGGCGCCCGCGAGGCCAGGCCGAACTGCTCGACCCGGCTCGCGGCGTGGAAGGCGCCGCAGACGTAGAGGCAGGCGGCGGGATCGGCGCCGCTCTCGCGCAGGTGCTCGCGCATGCGGGTCCACATGTACCGCTCGCGGTCCTCGTCGCGGTCGAGGTCGCCGGTGCGGCGCAGGCGGCGGAACAGGCTGCCGATCAGCACCATGACCTGGCGGTAGGTGTCGTAGTCGGCGTCCGACAGCGGCTGCTCGACGTACTGATCCCACCACTCCGACCAGTGCCGCACCTTGCCGTGGTGCAGCAGGTGCTGCTCCAGCTCGGCGAAACCCGGTCGCAGGTCGCCGATCTCGATGCCGACGGCGTCACCGTGCAGTCCGGCTTCCTCGGCGGCAGGCTCGAGCGAGTCGAGTTCCTCGTCGGTGGACTGCCGCGCCGCCCGCGGCCCCTCCTGCCGCTTCGGCGCCCACTGGAAGACATGGTCGGTGGAGCGATCGACCAGCACCAGCTCCACCCCCGGTGTGGTGAGCGCGTAGGAGATGGCCTGGTACTCGGCGGAAGCCGCGGTGATCGGCGCGACCACCGACAACGGCGCCCAGGCGGCGGGGAAGCCCTCGACCTCGCCCGCCCAGGCCTGCACCGCCACCGGCAGTGTGCAGTTGCGCAGCTCCTCGAGCATCGGACGCATGTCCTCGCACAGCTCCAGGTAGATCACCTTCGGCTGCTTGTCCCGCAGGCGTCGCACCATGGCCAGGCCGGAGGCGGGGGAATGGTGGCAGACCGGGAAGATCTCCAGTTCTTCGCGCAGCGCCCGGTCGACGTCGTCGACCATGCCGGTGAGGATCTCCGCGAACGCGTCCGGTCCGGCGAATCGCTCGGCCGCCGCGCCGAGTTGCTCGCGCAGCGCGGCGAATCCGCCGTCGAGGGCCGGCGCGTGGGAAGCGACGGCGGGCGTCGCGGCGGCGCTCACGAAAGCCTCGCGATCGCCTCGCGGCCGCCCTCGAGGAAAGGCGTCCACTCGCCGCCGTGCTTCTTGCTGCGCGGCTCGACCACCCCGTGCCAGAACTTGTTGAGGATCGCCAGATCCTCCGGTGCGCGCCGGGCCAGTGACCCGACCAGCGAGCCGGCCAGGATCTCCGGCCGCAGGGTGGCGTCGCCGAAGAACTGGCTGTGCAGGATGGCGTCCTCGAGCACGCCGATCTGCTCGGCGGTCGACAGCGCCGACTCCAGCTTCTCCTCGTCGCTGCCCGCCGCGGCCGCCGCCGCGCGCAGGTCGGCGAAGCTGTCGAGCAGGATGTCCAGCAGCGTCGGCGGCAGCTCCAGCTCGATGCGGTGGCGGCGCAGCAGTTCCGCGGTGCGGAAGCGCACGATCTCGGCCTCGCTGCGCTTGTTGGTCACCACCGGGATGCGCACGAAGTTGAAGCGCCGCTTCAGCGCCGAGGACAGGTCGTTGACGCCGCGGTCGCGGCTGTTGGCGGTGGCGATGATCGAGAATCCCGGCTTGGCGAACACCACGTTGTCGCCGCCGGAGTCGCCGCTGTCGAGTTCGGGAATGGAGATGTACTTCTCCGACAGGATGGAGATCAGCGCGTCCTGCACGTCGCTGGTGGAGCGGGTCAGCTCCTCGAAGCGGCCGATCACGCCCTGCTCCATGGCGGTCATGATCGGCGAGGGGATCATCGATTCGCGGGACTGGCCCTTGGCGATGACCATCGAGATGTTCCACGAGTACTTGATGTGGTCCTCGGTGGTGCCCGCCGTGCCCTGCACCACCAGCGTGGAGTTGCGGCTGATGGCGGCGGCGAGCAGTTCGGCCAGCCAGCTCTTGCCGGTGCCGGGATCGCCGATCAGCAGCAGGCCGCGGTCGGAGGCCAGGGTGACGATGCTGCGTTCGACGAAACCGCGGTCGCCGAACCACTTCTGAGCGATGGTGCGGTCCAGCCGGTCGGCTCGCTCGGAACCGAGGATGAACAGCCGCACCATCTTCGGGCTCAACCGCCAGGAGAACGGCTTGGGGTTGTCGTCGATGGACTCCAGGTAGTCCAGTTCTTCGGCGTACTTGATCTCGGCGGGGGCGCGCAGCGCGGTGTCGGCCACGGTGCTGTCGGTCGCCACGGTGTCGGTCATGGGCAGAGGTCTCCTAGTCGAGGAAGTTCGCGAGTTCGTTGACGAGTTTCTGGATGCGGCCGGAGATCACCGGGGCGCCCATGGCCTTGAACCGTTCCCGGAACCAGGGATTCACGCTCTGGTGCCCGGAGCTGTTCACCGAGCCGACGGGGATGAACTTCGTCCCGCCGCGGCACACCGCCTGCATACGCTCGAAGAGCCGGTCGCCGTGGAACTCGTAGAAGTCGGAGATCCACACCACCACGGTGTCGGCGGGATCGCTGATCTTGGGCTCGGCCATCGCCATCGCGGTAGTGCCGTCGGTGCCGCCGCCCAGCTGGGTGCGCAGCAGCACCTCGAAGGGGTCGTGCACCCAGGGCGTCAGATCGAGGGCGCGGGTGTCGTAGGCGATCAGATGCACGTCGACCTTCGGCAGTCCGGCGAAGATCGACGCGAGAATGGTGCAGTTGACCATGGAATCGACCATCGAGCCGGACTGGTCGACCACCACGATCATGCGCGCGGGGACGGTGCGTTTCGCGGTGTGGCGGTAGTACAGCCGGTCCACGTAGAGGCGCTGGTCCTCGGGGTTGTAGTTGGTCAGGTTCTTCCAGATCGTCCGGTCGAGGTCGAGATTGCGCAGGACGCGCTTGGGCGGCGCGGAGCGGTCCAGCGTGCCGGCGGAGGTCTGCCGCACCTGGGTGCGCAGCACCTCGGCCACCTCGTCGACATAGCGGCGGATCAGCCGCTTGGCGTTGGCGAGGGCGACGCCGGAGAGGTTCGCCTTGTCGCGCAGCAACTGCTCGATCAGCGACATGCTCGGGGTGAGCCGGGCCGCGAGCACCGGGTCGGCCAGCACCTCCCGCAGGCGCATCCGGGAGACCAGATCGCCTTCGACGCTGCCGAGCGTGGCCCGCAGCTCGGTCGCGCCCGCCCCGTCGCCCGCGCCGCCGAACAGGGCGCGCAGGTGGCCCGCGTCGGCCTGCCAGTTCGCCAGCCGGGCCGCGCTCACCGAGCCCGTTCCGGTCGCGAAGACATTGAGCAGCAGCTTGGAGATCAGGGCGGCGCGGCGCAGTTCGGTCTCCCGCGAGCGGGTTTCCGGCCCGCCGTCGTGCCCGGCGAATCCCTCGGCGAGCCGGTCGAATTCGCCTCGCAGCTCGGGAAACCGCTGGATCACGGTGTCGATCGAGACGCCGGGGTCCAGCAGGGCGGCGGGCAGACCGAGATCGTCGACGACGGCGACGCTGCCCGCCTCGAGGGCGGGCTGGGGCTCGGGATCGAAGATGCAGGCGAGCAGACGCCAGTAGAGGATCTGCCGCCGGGTCTCCAGCGCGTCGGGCGCTGCGGCGGTCGAGATGGTGGAGTCGTGTGCGGCGGTGGTCATTTGCGCAGCAACCGTCCCGCCCGTTCGCGCAGCACCGCCACCGAGTCGCCCGACTTGGCCAGTGCCTTGGCGGCCTTCGGATCGGTCGGGCCGAGGGCCCAGTCGCCGGTGTGCGCGTAGGCCGCGGTCTTCTTGACCGGGTACTCGAGGCCGAGCGGGCGCACCCGCCAGCCGTCGGAGTCCCAGCGCACCAGGCCGATGCAGGCGGTGGACACGGCGACGAGTTCGGGGGTGAGCGGGCCACAGCGCGGCAACCGGTCCAGCTCGACCGGCAGGCGGTGGCCGTCGACGACCAGCGCCCCGTCTTCGAAGCGGTAGTTCTCCACCAGGACCGGCTCGCCGAGGTGGACCGGATGGCGGTCCAACGGCGCGAGCGCGGCGGCGACTGCCTCGGGCAGTGCGACGCGGGCGGTGGTGAACGGATCGGCTTCCTCGGCGAGCTCCGCCCGCTCGTCGATCCACAACAGATCGCCGGTGGCGGTGAGCGGCATGTCGGTGACGGTGATCGCCCGGCGCTCGGCCAGCGCGCGCAGCAGGCGCGGATGCTCGCCGAGCACCCGCCACACCGCGGGACCGACGATGGAGTCGACCTTGGCCGCGCCGATGCTGACCCGCACCAGGCGGGCGGGCCCGGCGTTCACCTCGAGCACCCCGTGCGCCTGGGCCTGCACCGCCGTGCCGTGCTCGTGCACGTCGACGCCGACGACCAGCAGCCGGCCGGTGACCGTCTCCGGTTCGGCGGTGTCCTCGCCGCGCCAGGTCAGCAGCAGGGCCCGCGTCCACAGATCGGCCCAGCGCCGGGCGGGAATCCGGTCCATGGTGGCGATCGGCGCGGCGGCGCGCAGTTCGGCGGCGAACCCGTCGAGCAGCACCGCCGACCTGCGCGACCGCGGTGCGGACCAGAGCGTTTCGATGATCCGGTCGGCGGCCGCCACCAGATCGTGGTCGACCCCGCGCCATCCGTTGATCGCCAGTTCCTGCAACCAGGCCCGGCAGCCGGTGACCGCGCCGCCCGCCGCGGCCGCGATCGGTGCGGCGGCGGGCAGGCCGCGTTCCCGGCCGACCGCCTCGTCGAAGCGCGCGAGCAGCGCGTCGTGCACCGCGCCGAGCAGAGCGGCGCGGGCGGCGGCCAGCGCGGCCAGCGCCTCGAGGTCGATCCGGCCGTCGCGCACCGCGGCGATCGCGGAGTCGACCGCGCCGGCCAGGGGTGATCCGCTCACGGCGGCGCCGAGGGCGGACAGCGCCTCGGCGGCGTCGGGGCCGAGGCGGCCGAGTCCGTCGACAAGCGCGGCGTCGAGGCCGGCGACCACCTCGACGGCGTCGGTGATGCCCTGGTCGTTGGCGGAGGTGAGCTCCGCCAGATGGATTCCCAGCATCAGGCGGACGCTCCCGTCGCGGGGAACCAGTGCAGTTCGGGCACCGGCGTAGTGGTCGCGGGCTGTTCCAGATAGCTCAGGTGCCGCAGGAACCTGCTGAACACCACCGCGGCCGGGGTCGTGGCCCTGGTGGTGTTCAGCGTGTAGAGCAGGGCGCGCCCGTCGCCGGGGACATCGACACCGAGGAACCGGGCGACCCGCTCCGCGCCGTACTGCAGAACGGCTTCGTTCAACAGCGCCTCGATGTGCTTGCACGCATAGCCGCCGGACAGACCGCCACACGGCCGATTGTTGTTGGTGCTGCAACTGAGCCCGTGCTCGGGCGACGGGCTCGACGAGACCGTGCTCGACGAGACCGAGATCGACGAGACCGAGATCGACGAGACCGAGATCGACGAGACATAGACCCGCGCGACATCCGATCCGCTGGACACCACCCCCTGCACCCGCCCGTCGGCCATCTCCACGAACGGCACCTTGGCGAGTTTGCGGGGCGCCACCACCGGCAGTACCCGCACCACCGAGAAACGCTCCAACGCACGCTCATCCGACTCCATCGGATTCCCTCCCGTCTTCGTCACGAAGATCAACCTACGTGAACCCACCGACAAGTTTCGCCGCCGGAAGCGAGTGTCGAAGAGTGCTGTGGGACAGAGTATTTCGAACAAAAGCCGCAATATCACACGCCACCGACAGGTCTCCGCGCGGTGGCGGTGCGGCGCCGTCCGCGCGCGTGTCCCGCATCGGGCCCGCCGTCGTCGCGCCCGATGCCGGAACCGATTAGCCGATCGAGTGCTGTCTGTGTCGACCGGCTTCAGGGGACGGTTCCGCCCGTCGCTCCGCATGTGATCGCCGCGACCGCCGACAGGGCGAACCGCACCGGCGCCGAGGGGCATCGCACGGGCGGTGAAAAGTGGTTGGCGGATCGGAGGGACGGTGCCAAGCTGGAAAGTCGGCCCGACGCCGACGCCGAGGCGAGGGCAGGGGGATTCGTGTCAGGGGATTCGTGTCAGGGGATTCGTGGCAGGGGGATTCGTGAGCGTGATCGTGGAAGTTCCGCCGGGGCAGGCCATCACACCGACGCCCCGGCCGACCGCCACGCGCGGGCGCCGACTGGCATCCCTGCGGCGGTTCCTGCCCTATCTGCGCCCGCACGGGGTGGTGCTGGTCGTGGCGACAGTGCTGGCGGTGGTGTCGATGCTGACCGTCGTGCTCACCCCGCTGCTCCTCGGGCGCATCGTCGACGGCCCCATCGCGGACGGCGATCTGCGCGGCGTGGCCGGTCCGGTCGGCCTCGTCCTGCTGCTCGGGCTGATCGAGGCGGGCACGCTGTGGGCGCGGCGGTGGCTGCTGGCCGGTCCGGCCACCAGCTTCGAGAAGACCATGCGCGCCGTGCTCTTCGCCCGCCTCCAGGCGCTGGCGATCGGCCGCCACGACGGCTGGGCGTCCGGGCAACTGCTCTCCCGCGCCGTCGACGACCTCGCCACCCTGCGCCGCTTCGTCAACTTCGCCGGACCGTGGCTCGTGGTGAACCTGGTGGTCGTTCCGGTCGGGATGCTCGTGCTGTTGCTCATGAGCCCGTGGATGGCGCTGGTCTTCCTCGTGGAGGCGGTGCCGCTGCTGATCGTGTGCACCCGGTTCGAACGGCGGTACGCGATCGCCTCCCGGCGCTCCCAGGATCAGAACGGCGACCTGGCGACGATCGCCCAGGAGGCCGTGCAGGGCATCCGGGTGCTCAAGGCCTTCGGCCGAGGCGCGTTCTTCGGCGAGCGGTTCACCGACCGGGCCCGCGCCCTGCACGGCACCGAACTGCACAAGGCTCGGCTGGACGCCACCCTGCTGGCGGCCATGCGCTCGGTCTCGCAGCTGGGAGTGGTGGCGGCACTGGGCATCGGCGCGTACGGCGTGGTGACGGGGTCGCTGTCGCTCGGCGCCGTCGTCGGCGCGATCAGCCTGCTGAGCTTCCTCATGTGGCCGGTCGCCTGGCTCGGCTACCTGCTGTCGGAGCTCCAGGACGCGGCCACCGCCGCCGACCGCTACTGGGAACTCATCGACACTCCGCTGGACATCGCCGACCCCGCCGACCCGGTGCCGCTGCCCGTTCCGGTGCGCGGCGAAGTGCGCTTCGAGGACGTGCGATTCGGCTTCCCCGGTTCCGACGCCGAACTCCTGCGCGGGGTCTCGCTGCGGCTCGCCCCCGGGGAGACGGTCGCTCTGGTCGGCGCCACCGGCAGCGGGAAAACCGCACTGCTGCAACTGCTTTCGCGACTCTACGACGTCACCGGCGGGAGCGTGCGCCTCGACGGAATCGACATCCGGGAGCTGCGGTTGCGCGACCTGCGCTCCACGGTGGCGGTGGCCTTCGAGGACCCGGTGCTGTTCTCCGCCTCCGTCCGGGAGAACGTGGCCCTCGGCGATCCCGCCGCGACCGACGAGCAGGTGCGCCTCGCCCTCGACATCGCCCAGGCCACGGACTTCGTCGACGCGCTGCCGTGGGGTCTCGACACCAGGATCGGCGAACAGGGGCTCAGCCTCTCGGGCGGTCAGCGGCAGCGGCTCGCCCTGGCCAGGGCCGTGCTCACACACGCGGGCGACGGCAGCGCGGGCCGGGTGATCGTCCTCGACGACCCGCTGTCGGCGCTGGACGTGGACACCGAGCGGCGAGTGCAGCGACGCCTGCGCGAGGCTCTCGCGGGCGCCACCACTCTGCTCGTCGCGCACCGGCCGTCGACCGCCGCGCTCGCCGACCGGGTCGTGCTGCTCGAGGGCGGCCGGATCGTCGCCGAGGGCGCCCACGACCAGCTGTTGCGCACCGAGAGCCGATATCGCGAACTGATGGGAGGGCGGCGGTGAGCCGGGACGACAGCGGGTCCGACGCGGAGCCGGTCACCGACTGGCGCGGGATCGCCAACGAGGACGCCGAGGTCACCGGCGCGGGCAACACGGTCCTGGCGCGGCGCTCGCGTGTGCTGCTCGGCGAACTGGTCCGGCCGTACCGGTGGCGGGTGGCGATCGCGCTGGTGCTGGTCGTGATCGAGAACGCCGCCATGGTGGCAGGCCCGCTGTTCGTCGCCCACGGTCTCGATCGCGGCATCGAGGCGGGCGGTCATGGGTCGTGGTCGACGCTGGCGTGGGTGGTCGGCGGATACGCGGCCTGCGCGCTCGCCGGCGGCACGGCGACCTACTGCTTCTACCGCCACGTCGGCAGGCTCAGCCAGGACGTGCTGTTCGATCTGCGGGTGCGCGCTTTCGCCCACGCCCAGCGCCTCGACGTCGCCTTCCACGAGAGGTACACCTCCGGCAAGGTCGTCACCCGGCTCACCAGCGACATCGAGGCCTTGCAGGAACTGCTGGAGAGCTCGATGAACCTGGCGCTCGGGGCGATCCTGTCGGTGGTCACCATCGCCTGCCTGCTGGTGTATCTCGACCCGCCGCTGGCGGTGATCGTCTTCATCGGCTTCGTGCCGCTGGCCCTGGTGACCCGCTGGGCGCAGCGCAGACAGCGCGCCGGCTACCGTCGCACCCGCACCGCGGCCGCCCGGGTGGTCGTGCATTTCGTCGAGTCGATGGGCGGGATGCGCGCGGTGCAGGCGTTCCGGCGCGAGCGCCGCAACGACGCCGTGCTCGCGGCCGAGGACGACGAATTCCGCGACGCCAATGTCGTCGCGCTACGGGGTATGGCCGCCTACTCGGGCCTGACCCGCCTGCTGGGCAACCTGACCACCGTCGTCGTCATCGTGGTCGGCGCCTGGCGGGTCATCCACGGCGATCTGGCGGTCGGCGTCCTCGCCGCCTACCTGCTGTACCTCAACAACTTCTACAAACCGCTCGACGATCTGGCCCAGGTGTTCAACGCCTACCAGTCCGCCGCCGCGGCGTTGGAGAAGATCTCCGGTGTGCTCGAGGAGCGGCCCGCGGTGACCGAACCGGACGCGCCGGTGCCGCTCGGCGCGGTCGAGGGCCGACTGCGGCTCGAGCGGGTGTGGTTCGACTACGGCCGGGCGGCCGGGCCGCGGCGGGCGGTGCTGCCGGAGTTCGATCTCGACATCCCGGCCGGTCAGGTGCTCGCGGTGGTCGGCGCGACCGGCGCGGGCAAGTCGACGCTGGTCAAGCTGCTGACCCGGTTCTACGACCCGTCCGGCGGGCGGGTCACCCTCGACGGGGTCGACCTGCGGCACATCGCCGATGCCGACCTGCGCCGCGCGGTCGTCATGGTCACTCAGGAGGCCTATCTGTTCGCCGGTTCGGTGGCCGACAACATCCGCATCGGCAGACCGGAGGCCACCGACGCCGAGGTGCGCGCCGCCGCCCGCGCGGTCGGGCTCGACACCTTCGTGGCCGCGCTGCCACAGGGCTACGACACCGATGTGCGCAGGCGCGGCGGGCGGCTGTCGGCCGGGCAGCGCCAGCTGGTGGCCTTCGCGCGCGTCTTCCTGGCCGATCCGGCGGTGATCGTGCTCGACGAGGCGACCTCCAGCCTGGACATCCCCGGCGAACGGCTGGTCCAGCAGGCGCTGGAGACCCTGCTGCGCGGCCGGACCGCCATCATCATCGCGCACCGGCTGTCCACGGTGGCCATCGCCGACCGGGTTCTCGTCATGGCGGGCGGCCGCATCGTCGAAGACGGAGCGCCGGAGGCACTCGCCGCGGGAAGTGGCAGGTTCGCCGGGCTGCACACGGCGTGGCGGGAATCGTTGGTGTGAAAGAAGTTTTCTTGCCGATACCGGCGGTAGCACTAGTGTGGCAGGAGACACTGCTGCGCCACTTTCCCCGTCGCCGTCCGGTGGCCGGGGAAACCGGCGGGTGCACCACCGATCGGACGTCAGGAACAGCTCTTGCTTCACACCTTCACCGGAAAACTGTTCGGACACGCGGACTCTCGGCCCGATGCCCCGGTCTACCGGTTTCTCGACGAAGGTGATGCCGACGGTCCGAGCACGGTGCTGACCTACGGTGATCTGGCCGTGCGTGCCCGCGCGATCGGGGCCGCGTTGCAGCAGACGCGGGCGAGCCGGGCGTTGATGCTGTACCCGGCCGGACCGGAGTTCGCCGAGGCGTTCTTCGGCTGCCTCGCCGCCGGTGTGGTGGCGGTGCCCGCGCCGCTGCCGGAGTGGGAGACGCGCTCGCTGCGCAGGCTGCGGCGGATGGTCGCGCACGCCGATGCCGACGTGGTGCTGGCTCCGCGCCGGGTGGCCGACGACGTCCTCGCCCTGTGCGCGGAGGTCCCGGAATTGGCCGGGATCGAATGGCTCGCCACCGACGACATCGCCACGGACGAGGCCGCGCGCTGGCGTGAGCCCGACATCGACGCGGACTCGGTGGCCTTCCTCCAGTACACCTCCGGTTCCACCAGCGCACCGCGCGGCGTGGTCCTCACCCACGCGAACCTGCTGCACAACCAGCAGGCGTTGGCGGCCGGTCTCGGCCACGACCGCGAGATCGCCGAATCCTGGGACGGCGCGCTGTTCGCCAGCTGGCTGCCGATGTACCACGACATGGGACTGATCGCGCCACTGCTGCACACGGTGTATCTGGGCGCGCATTCGGTGCTCATGTCGCCACTGCACTTCCTGCAACGTCCGCACCGCTGGTTGCGCGCCGTCTCGGAGTTCCGGGCGCACACCAGCGGCGGCCCGAACTTCGCCTACGAGCTGTGCGTGCGCCGCGTGACGCCCGACCAGCTCGACGGGCTCGACCTGAGTCGGTGGCGGGTGGCGTTCAACGGCTCCGAACCGGTCCGGCCCAGCACGGTGCGCCGTTTCGCCGAGACCTTCGCACCGGCCGGATTCCGGCCAGGGGCGCACCATCCGGTCTACGGGCTGGCCGAGGCGACGCTCATCGTGACCGCGCCCGAGGTGTCCGCCGAGCCCGTGTTCACCACGGTGCCCAGCGACTTGCCCGGCGCCAGGGAGGTCGAGGTCGCCGGGGTCGGCCGCCCGGTCGGCGACGCGCACGTCGCGATCGTCGACACCGAGGCGGGGGTTCGCGCCGAGGACGGGGCCGAGGGCGAGATCTGGGTCGCCGGTGGCAGCGTGGCGGCCGGATACTTCCGCGACGAGCAAGCCGCCGCCGAGGTGTTCGGCGCGTGCCTTCCCGGCGACGACCGGCGCTACCTGCGCACCGGGGACCTCGGATTCGTCTCCGGCGGACAGCTTTTCGTCACCGGGCGGAGCAAGGACCTGCTCATCGTCGACGGCCGCAACCACTACCCCCAGGACATCGAGGCCACCGTCGAGACCGCGCACGCGGCCGTCCGCCCCGGCTGTGTGGCGGCGTTCTCGGTCGACATCGGGGTGGACGGGGAACAGCCGGTCGTGGTCGCCGAGGTGCGCGGCGACGACCCGGCCGTGCTCGACGAGATCGACGGCGCGGTGCGCGGGGTGGTCACCACCGAGCACGGGCTCGCGCTCGCGGCGGTGGTGCTGATCCGGCCGGGGACCATGTTCAAGACCAGCAGCGGCAAGGTGCAGCGTTCGGCCTGCCGGGCGGCTTATCTGTCCGGGGAGCTGCTCACGTTGAGCGCCGCTCCGGTCCGGTCGCCCGAGGACGAACTCGACGACTACGACGTGCTCGACCACGAGACGCCCGCCGAAACCCCAATGGCGCGGTCGGATTCCGGGACCACCGGCCTGCCCGCGGCCGGGGGCGCGGGGCCGCGCGCCCAGCCGACCGCGGAGGAGATCCGCTCGTGGCTGGTGACCGCCATCGCCCGTCAGGCCGAGCTGGACCCCGACCGCATCGACCCGCACCGCCCGTTGGTCGAATTCGGTTTGGGCTCGGCGGATCTGGTGGAGCTGGTCATCGATCTGTCCGATTTCGCCGGCACCTTCCTCGACACGAACCTGTTCTTCGATCACCCCACCATCGCGGGCGTGGCCGCCGTCCTCGCCCCCGCCGGACCCGCGACCACCGAGGTCGATTCGGCGCGGGCGCAACCGGATGTGGCGGCGCAGACCACCGCGCCCGCCGCCGAACCCGACGACGACGCCATCGCCATCCTGTCGATGGCGTGCCGATTCCCCGGCGGGGTGGATTCGCCGGAGGCGCTGTGGCGGATGCTGGACGCGGAGACCGACGGCATCACCGACCTGCCGCCCGGCCGCTGGAACGTCGACGGCCTCTACGATCCCGACACCTCGGCGCCCGGCCGCGCCTACACCTTCCGCGGCGGCTACATCGACGGGCTCGACCGCTTCGACGCCGCCTTCTTCGGCATCGGTCCCCGCGAGGCCACCGTCATGGACCCGCAGCAGCGCATCATGCTGCAACTGGCCTGGGAGGCGATCGAACGCTCCGGCCGCGACCCGCGCACCCTGCACGGCAGCCAGACCGGGGTCTATCTCGGCCTGTACAGCACCGGCTATCTCGCCGACCCGGCCCCGGAACAGTTGAACGGCCAGGTGGGCACCGGCCTGTCGCCGAGCGTCGCCTCCGGTCGCATCTCCTACACCCTCGGCCTGCACGGTCCAGCGGTCAGTGTGGACACCGCGTGCTCGTCCTCGATCGTGGCCGTGCACCAGGCGGTGCAGGCGCTGCGGGCGGGGGAGTGCGATGCCGCTCTCGCGGGCGGCGTCACCCTGCTCATGTCGCCCACGCCGCACATCGAACTGTCCCGGCTCGGTGTGCTGTCCCCGCGCGGGAAGTGCGCGCCGTTCTCCGCCGAGGCCGACGGCACGGTGTGGGCCGAAGGCGCGGGCATGATCCTGCTCAAGCGGCTCGCCGACGCCCGCCGCGACGGGGACCGGGTGCTGGCCGTCATCCGGGGTTCGGCGGTGAACCAGGACGGACGCAGCCAGGGGCTCAGCGCCCCGAACGGCGCCGCCCAGGAACAGGTGCTGCGCGCCGCGCTGCGCGCCACCGGCCTGTCGCCGCACGACATCGACTACGTGGAGGCGCACGGAACCGGCACCGCGCTGGGCGACCCGATCGAGGCCCGTGCGCTGGCCCGCGTCTACGGACCCGGCCGCGAGGCGCGCCGCCCGCTCGGCGTCGGCTCGCTCAAGTCCAATCTCGGCCACACCCAGGCCGCGGCGGGGGTCGCGAGCATCATCAAACTGGTGCTGGCGCTACGGCACGAGCGCATCCCCGCCACGCTGCACGCGCACCAGCCCTCCCCACACGTCGACTGGACGGGCAGCGGCATCGCCGTGCAGGCCGAACCGATGCCGTGGCCGGCGGGGGAGCGACCGCGCCGGGCCGGTGTCAGCGCGTTCGGCCTCAGCGGCACCAACGCCCACCTGATCCTCGAGCAGGCGCCGCCGGTCCCCGCCCCCGAACCCGCGGCCGGGCCGGGGACCTCCGGCGACCGGATCGTCCTGTTGCCGATCTCCGCGCGCAGCGAGGCGGCACTGCACGGCCAGGCCCGGCGCCTGCGCGACCTCGTCCTCTCCGACCGGACGCTGGCGCCGGGACCGGTGGCCCGCTCGCTGGCCTTCGAACGCACCCGCTTCGAGCGTCGCGCGGTGGTGGTCGCCGCCGACCGCGACGGCATGGTCACCGGCCTGACCGACCTGGTGGAGGGCCGCGCCTCCGCGCATGCCGTGGCCGGTGACGGGGCTGTGCTCACCCACGGCAGGACCGCCTTCGTCTTCCCCGGCCAGGGCGGCCAGTGGGTCGGCATGGCCCGCGACCTGCTCATCCGAGACGAGGACTTCCGCGCCGAATTCCTGCACTGCGACAAGGAGTTCGCCGCGTTGCTCGGCTGGTCGCTCGCCGACCGGCTGACCGCGATGACCGCCGCCGACCTGATCGACTTCCCGGTCGTGCAGCCGTTGCTGTTCGCCACCATGGCCGCGCTGGCGGCGTCCTGGCGGGCGGCGGGCGTGGTGCCGGACGCGGTGGTCGGCCACAGCCAGGGCGAGATAGCCGCCGCCTACTGCGCGGGCGCGCTCGAACTCCGCGACGCCGCCCGCATCGTGGTCACCCGCAGCAGGCTGATGAGCGAGATCACCCAGCCCGGCGCGATGGCGGTGGTGGGTCTGCCCGCCGACCGGGTGACGGCACGACTCGCCGCTCTCGACGGCCGGGTCTCCGTCGCCGCGGTGAACGTGCCCCGCTCCACCGTGGTGGCGGGGGAGCAGCAGGCCGTGACGGAACTACTCGCCGACCTGGACCGCGAGGGCGTCTACACCAGGCTCGGCGCGTCCGGGCCGGGATTCGCCGGACACTGCCGCCTGATCGAATCCATCCGCGAGCCGCTGAACGGCGAACTGGCCGATATCACGGGGAACAACCCGGTCACGCAGTGGTATTCGACTGTTTCCGGCGCACCGGTCGGCGGTGAGCAGACCGATCCGCGCTACTGGTACCGCAATGCCCGCGAGACCGTCCGGTTCGCCGAGGCGGTCCGGTCGATGATCGCCGACGGCTTCCGGTACTTCGTGGAACTCGGTGTGCACCCCTCCCTCACCGCGGCGGTGCAGGCGGTCGCGGAGGAACAGGGGCGCGAGGTGGTGGCGGTCGGTTCGCTGGTGCGCGACGAGGACGGCCCCGCCTGCCTGGCACGAGCCAGGGCACAGCTGTATGTGGCCGGGCACGAACTCGACTGGGCCGCGCTGCTGCCCGAATCCGGCCGTGTCGACCTGCCCACCTATGCCTTCGACGAGCGCCGGTTCTGGACCGAGTCGATCCGTCACGGTGACGCGCTCAACCCCGGCGAATCCCTCGGGCACCCGATCCTCGGCGCGGCCGTGCCCGACCCGGAGACCGGCGGGGTGACGCTGACCGGGCGGATCTCGCGCGGTCGGCAGCCATGGGGCGGCGACCACGCAGGCCCCGGCGCGGTGCTGATTCCCGGCGCCGCACTGGTCGAGATGGCGGTGCGCGCGGGCGACGAGGTCGGCACGCCGTTGGTGCGTGAGCTGGTGCTGCGGGCCCCGCTGCTGGTCCCGGACCGGGAGGCCGTGCGGGTGCAGGTGGTGGTCGGCGGGGAGGACACCGCCGGTGAGCGCACCGTGCGCGTCTACGGGCGCGAGGATCGCGATCCCGATCCGGCATGGACGCTGCACGCCGAGGGACGGTTGGCCGAAGCGGCGGAATCGTCGGCGGCACGGACCGGCCGACCCCCGGCGGTCTTCGGTGCGCCGGGCCCGGTGGCGCAGTGGCCACCCAGTGGTGCCGTCCCGGTCGACGTCGGCGAGCTGTACGCCCGGCTCGCCGCCCGTGGCCACCAGTACGGTCCCGCGTTCCGCGCCGTCCGCGCGGTGTGGCGGGTTCCGCTGGTCCCGGACGACTTCTACGCGGAAGTCGAACTCGACGAATCCGCCCACGGCGACGCCGCGACCTTCGGCATCCACCCGGCCCTGCTCGACGCGGCCCTGCACGCCACCACCCTGTTCGCCGCCGACACCGGCAGCGCACTGCTGCCCTTCGTGTGGAGCGACGTGACGCTCACGGCCTCCGGTGCGACCGCGCTGCGCGTGCGGCTCACCCGATCCGGCCGGGACAGCATCGCCCTCACCGCCACCGATCCAGCCGGCCGCCCGGTGATCTCGGTCGGGTCGGTGCTGTCTCGCCCGGTCGGCGCGGTGCACTGGGCCACCGCCGCCCTCACGCCCGCGCACCGCAGGCTCTACACCGTGCGCTGGACTCCGCGCGAGCTGCCCGCCGTGTCGCGGGCGGGCACCGTCCATCACTGGGAGACAGCCGATCCCGCGCCGCTCGAATCGTTGCCCGCCGATTTCGTCCCCGCCGACATCGTGGTCGTGCCCGCTCGCACCGGCGGCTCCCCGCGAGCCGCCCACGACGCGGCACAGCACATGCTGGCCACCCTGCAACAGCTCCTCGCCGATCCCCGCTTCGAGCGCAGCAGCATCGTCGTGCAGACCAGCGGCGCGGTCGCGCTGCCCGGCGACGAGGCTCCCGACCCCGCGGGCGCGGTCGTCTGGGGGCTGGTGCGCTCGGCGCAGTCCGAGAACCCCGGCCGGATCGTGTTGCTCGATCTGGCCGGCGGGGCAGAGGAATCCGCGCCGACCGGCTCGGTCCCCCCGATCGGCCCGGCCGCGCTGCCCGGCCCCGTGGCGCCGATCGGTCCGGCCACACCGGCCGCCATCGATCTCACCGCGCTCGTGACCAGCGACGAACCGCAGTGGGCGATCCGCGCCGGCGTCGCCCATGTGCCCCGCCTGGCCCGCCTGCCGGAGCCGGCGAACACCACCGCGGGCCGCAGGCGGCTGGGCGATGGCGCGGTCCTGGTCACCGGTGCGCCGGGGCGGCTGGGGTCGGCGCTGGCCCTGCACCTGGCCGACGCCTACGGCGCCCGTGACCTGGTGCTGGTCAGCCGCCGCGGCATCGACGGTCCCGGCGGCGCCGCGCTGCGCGACGAACTCACCCGCCGTGGGGTCCGGGTGCGCTTCGAACGCTGCGACGTCACCGACCGCGCCGCCCTGGCGGCGCTGCTCGCCGACCTGCCGCTGACCGGCGTGGTGCACGCCGCCACGGTCCTCGACGACGGCACCCTCGGCGCCCTCACCCCCGAACGTCTCGACGCCGTCCTGCGTCCGAAGGTCGACGCCGCGCAGCATCTGCACGAACTCACCGCCGACCGCGCGTTGTCGCTGTTCGTGCTGTTCTCGGCGGCGGGCAGCCTGTTCGGCACCCCCGGCCAGGCCAACTACGCGGCGGCCAACGCCTATCTCGACGCGCTGGCCGCGCACCGGCGCCGCCTCGGCCTGCCCGCGCAGGCGCTGGCCTGGGGCGCGTGGGAGGTGGACATGCACGAGCACATGTCCCAGGCCGACATCCGCCGCATCACCCGTGCCGGTGTGCGGGCGTTCTCGGTGCCCGAGGGCATGGCCTGCTTCGACGCCGCCCTGCGGGTGGACGAGCCGGTCGTCGTCCCGCTGCTGCTTGACGCCGACGCACTGCGGCGCGGGTCCGACCTGCCGCCGCTGGTGCGCGGACTCGTGCGCGGCCGGGCCAGGCGGGCGACGGCCGAGCGCGGCGCGGGGCAGACCACGGCGGGCACCGGTTTCGCCGAACGCCTGCGCGCCGCCTCCCGCGCCGAGGCCGTGGCGCTGGCCCGCGCCGCCGTCGCGGAGTGGACCGGCCGGGTGCTCGGCCACGACGGCGGCGACGCCGTGGCGCTGGACCAGAGTTTCCAGAGCCTCGGTCTCGACTCGCTCATGGCCGTGGAACTGCGCAACACGGTGCGCGAGCACACCGGCATCGTGGTGCCGCTCGGCGCGATCCTCGCCGACAGCGACCTGACCGCGCTCGCCGACCACCTCGTCGAGCAGATTCACGACGCGAGCTCAACGGCGCCGGCCGAGGCCGAGGCCGACGTGGCGCCCGAACTGGAGATCCTGCCGGTGACCAGGGACATGGTGCGCCTGCTTCGCACCGAGCAGCTGGGCATTCCCAGCGCGGCCCAGACCGGCGGCCTCGCTCTTCGCCTGCCCGCCGCGGTCACGCCCGCCGCCTACCGGCGCGCGCTCACCGTCCTCGCCGCTCGCCATGCCGCCCTGCGCACCACCATCCGCTCCGGCGAGCAGGGCAGGCACCTGGCGATCACCCGTGAGCCCGGCGTCCTCGGCGGCTGGCGACCGGTCGACGGCCTCGACGACGCGCTCGCCGCCGCCCACTTCCGGGAACTGATGGCCGAGCCGTTCGACCTGGCGACCGGACCGCTGTGGCGGTTCGAACTGCTCGACGGCGGTGCGGCCGGGCAGATCCTGCTCATCGGCGCACATCACAGCATGAGCGACGTGCGATCGGTGCTGCTGGTCGCGGCCGAACTCGCCGCCGAGCTGTCCGGCCAAGGCACGCCCGGCGAGCCGCCGACCAATCGCGACGTGCACAGGCTGCTCTCGGCCCAGGCGGACGAGCCGGACACGGACCAGGAGTTCGTGACCCGGTGGCGGGAGGCGTTCACGGGCGCTCGCAGGCTCGAGCTCGGCGCGAACCGCCCCGCCGAACGCACCTACCGCGCGGGCGCGCTGGCGGTCGATCTGCCCGCCGGGCTGCACGAGCGGGTCGCCGAACGGGCACGCGAACTCGGCGTCACCCCCGCGGCGGTGTTCCTCGGCGCGCTCACGCTGTTCCTGTCCCGCCACACCCCGCCCCGGGACGGACTGTCCCGCCGCGACGGTGCCGACCGCTTCGCCCTCGCCGTCCCCGTGGACACCCGCATGCACGCCGACGCGAACGGCGCGGTCGGTTACTTCGGTGTGCCGGTGCCGTTCCCCGCCTCGGTCGAACCCGGCGAGGCGGTCGCCGACCTGGTGCGCCGCACCGGCGAACGGCTGCGCGGACTGCTCGTCCCCGGCGCGGGATTCGGCGACGTGCTGGCGACGCTGGCCGCCCAGGGGCTCTACCGCGAGAACGCCCCGCTGGTGGAGGTGTACTTCAACTACCTGCGCGCCCCCGCCGCCGCGGGCGGGGTCGAGCTGGTGCCGATGAGCACCGGCTACTCCGACCTGGACCTGATGGTGGCGGTGCTGCCGGACACCGGCCAGGTGTGGCTGACCTACAACAGCGACATCCTCGACGCGGCCGCCTGCGCCGACCTGGGCAGGCGGTACCTGGACACCGTCGCCGCCGTGACGGCCGACCCCGGTGCGCCCGCGGTCCTCCCCGGGGCCGGTGCGTCGCCGACCGGCACGCGCGTGGCCGTCGGCGCCACCTTCGCGCTCGGCAGGCTGCCCGAACTGCTGGCCGCCGCCTCGGCCGAGAGCGCCCCGGTCACCGTCGCCGAAGCGCCCTACCACCACCTGACCGCCGCCCTGCGCGATCCCTCCGGGGTGTTCGCGCAGCCGTCCACGGCTCTCGGCATCGCCCTGTTGCGTGCCTGCGATCTGGAACGATTCGGCGCGCTCAGCGACGAACTGCTCGCCGAACAGGCCGAGGAGTACCCGGCGGCGGTGCGCGCCCTGATCGAACGCACCCACCGGCCGCTGATCGTCGGCATCCTGCCCTCGCACCGGCCCGCACCACGACTGCTGGACTGGGAACGGAAGGTCGCCGAGCGCCTGCGCGGCGTCCCCGGCGTCGCGGTGCTGGACTCCGGGGAGTGGACCCGCCGCCACCGGGTGCCCGACGTCTTCGACGAACGTGCCGAAGTGCTCGCGCACCTGCCGTTCACCACCGAATTCCAGGCCGCCGTCGCCCTCGCCCTCGCCGACACCGTCGCCGCGGTCACCGAACCCGCGCCGAAAGTGATCGCCGTCGACGGTGACGACACCCTGTGGAGCGGCACCGCCGGTGAGATCGGTTCGGACGCCGTCGTCTTCGACGACGCCCGCCGCGCCCTGGCCGCCCGGTTGCGCCAGTGGCGCGCGGCCGGAACACTGCTCGCCCTGGTCAGCAACAACGACGAGGACGTGGTCCGCGCCATCCTCGACCGCGCCGACAGCCCCCTGCGCCACGACGACTTCGCGGCCGTCTCGGCGGGCTGGGACGACAAACCCACTCGCCTGGCGGAGCTGGCGGGCAGCCTGAACCTCGGTCTCGCCGACTTCGTGTATCTCGACGACAACCCCGTCGAAGTCGCCCGCGTGCGCGCGGCCCTGCCCGATGTGCTCGCGCTGACCTGCCCGCCCGCCGAGGACCTGCCCGCCTTCCTCACCCGGCTCTGGCCGATGACCCCGATGGCCGCCACCGCCGAGGACCGGGCCCGCGCCGACTACTACCGGCAGGAACGCGCCCGCAAGGACGCCCGCGCGACCACCGAGTTCGCCACCTTCCTCGACCAACTCGGCCTCGAGGTCGACATCGCGGAACTCACCGAGCAGACCGGTGTGCGGGCAGGTCAGCTCGTGCGCCGCACCAACCAGTTCACCCTCGGGCCGGTCGGTCCCGAGGATGCCGCCCGGCCCGACGGCGACGTCATCGCGCGGTGGGCCGCCGCGGGCGACGAGATCTGGACGGCCACCGCACGCGACCGCTTCGGCGACTACGGCCTGATCGCCGTGCTCGCCCTGCACCGGGACCGGGACGGCCTGACGGTCACCGCCTGGCACCTCAGTTGCCGCGCCCTCGGCCGGGGCGTCGAAGAACGCCTGCTCGCCTGGCTCGCCGACCGCGCCGACGCCCTCGGATGCGCGACGGTGCGCATCCGAGCCGAGCACACCGCCCGGAACACTCCCGCCCGTCGCCTGCTCGCCCGCCTGGCCGGTCTCGACAGCCACGACCGGCCGATCGATCTGTCCGTGCCCCCGAATCGGTTGCGCGAGTTCCGCTCGTGGACGGCCCCCGACCATCGTGACGAGGAGACGCCCCGGTGACCGACTCCACCCGCCCCGCCCTCGGCCATCGTCCCGGATCAGCGGCGGCCGACCCCGATCCGGCGCACGCCGTGTCCGGGAACCAGCGTCGTGACGTGGATCGGCGGTCCCGCGCCGAAGCGATCGAACGCGGCGGCACCGGTCTCGACATCGCGGCCCTGCTCGCCCGCACCGGCGTCGGTGGCGGCGCGCCATCGGCCGCGGCCGTCGCGGGGTCCGCGACCGACAGCCCGTCGGCGTCCGCGCTCTCCGGTCCGGCGGCTGCCGATCCGCCCGATCTGCCGCCGCCCGATCTGCCGACGCTGACGGCCGCGATCACCGCCCTGGCCAACCGGTTCAGCACCTCCCCGCTGGAGGAGGACACCGACTTCTTCGACGCGGGCGGCACCTCCCTGGCCGCCGTCGAGTTCGTCTCCGCCCTGGCGAGGGAACTCGATGTCCACCTCGACCTGGACACGGTCTTCTTCGACGCCCGCCCCCGCAGGCTGGCCGAGCGGTGGCTCGCCCATCGCCCGGCCGTGCCGGAACCGCCCGCCACGACCGGCGTCGCCGCGGGAAGTCGCCCCGCGGCCGTCGCTCCGGTCGCCTGCGTCCCCGCCGCGGACCTCGCTGCGCCCAGCGGCGCACCGCCCGGCGAACCGGTGCCGGGAACACCCGGCGCCACCGACGACCTCGCCCAGCTGTTCGCCGATCTCTCGGCCGCCGACCGGCTCCCGCTGGTCACCCCGGCGGAACGGGTCGCCCCCGAGCACATCCTGCTCACCGGCGCGACGGGCTTCCTCGGCAGCCACCTGCTGCTCGACCTGCTGCGCCACAGTGACGCCCACGTGGTGTGCCTGGTCAGGGCCGAGGACGACGAGGCCGCGCGGCAGCGGCTGATCGAGGCGCTGGGCCGGTATGCCCTGCCCGCCTCACGGGAGGTGCTGCGCCGGGTCACCCCGCTGGCGGGCGATCTGCGCGAACCTCGGCTCGGACTCTCCGGGCCGGCATGGGAAGCCCTGGCCACGCAGGTGGATTCGATCGTCAACGCGGCCGCCGCGGTGGACTTCCTGCGCGGCTATCCCTCGCTGCGCCGCACGAACGTCCTCGGCCCGCTCACCCTCGCCGAGCTGGCCTGCGCCGGCGGGTCGACACCGATCCACCACATCTCCTCGCTGGCGGTGTTCAACGGGGTCGAGGCGCCGTCGCTGGGGGAGGACGATCCGACCGCCCCCGTGGCCACCCTGCCGATCGGCTACGACCGCAGCAAGTGGGCCGCCGAGGCGATCCTGCGGCGGGCGCGGGAGCACGGCCTGACCGTGACCGTCTTGCGGCCGGGCGGTATCGGCACCCACCCGGAGACCGGGGCGCACAACCCGCGCGACCTCAACAGCGGCATCACCGCCGCGCTGCTGCGTTTCCGCACCGTCCCCGGCTTCCGCTGCCTCAACGGCGCGTCGGTGGACTGGGTGAGCCGGGTGGCGGCGGAGATCGTGCTGCGTCCCCAGGCTTGGGGCCACACCTACCACCTGACCGCCGAACCGGCCACGCTCGACCAGATCGTCGCGGGCACCGCCCTCGGCGGTCTCGGGGTGCGGGTGCAGCACTGGCAGAGCTGGTGCGAGGACGTGGTCCGCGCGATCCGCGAGGAACCCGCGCCGGAACTCGAGTCGCTCGCGCAGGTGTTGCAGAGCCCCGTCGCCCGACGGCAGCTCGCGGCCATGGTGAACGTGCCGCCGTCGCGCGCCGACCGCACCCGTGCCTTCGTCGCCGCGCACGGCCTGCCCGCTCCGGCCGTTGCGGCGCGCGGCAGGACGGTGGCGGCGACGGCCGGGCTCCGATCACCCAGCGGCGAACCGTATCTGCGTTTCGACGAGACGCTGAGCGGACTGGTCGGCCCGGTCGGCGGCGTGGCGGACATCCCCTGCGACGCCCGCCTGACCCTGTCGGCCGCCGACAGCGCGCAGGCCTTCACCGCCCGCATCCTCGACGTCTCCGGCACGGTGAGCTGTCCCGCCCTGCACGACGAACCGCTCACCGTGAGCGGCACCGCCGCCGTTCGCCCGCACGACGGTCTGCCGCCGCGCGGCGAATCCCGCCACCCGCTCATGCGCTACGACCTCACCCTGCGCGCCCCCGACGGCCGCACCTGGTGGCTGACCGGTCACAAGTTCGCCGCCGCGCGCCGCCGGTTCGTCCGGCAGCTGGGCACCCAGCTCGTCGAGATCGGCGCCGAGGGCGCACCCGCGGCCTGGTCGGGGGAGATCGCGGTGCCGATGCACACCTACCTGTCCGACCAGATCGACGGCATCCGAGTCGACCCGCACCTGCCGGAGCGTCAGCAGCGACTGGCGAAACTGTTGTGGCTGAGCTGGTTCGGCGGGCAACTGGGCGTCGGCGTGCTGGAACCGATGCTGCGCGTCGGTGTCGACCTGCTCGACCTGCGCCGGGCCCTGCGAGAGGAAGGCCGCCGATGAACCGCCTGCCCGCCCACGACACCCGGCGCGCCGACGCCGAGATCCGGTTCCGCACCGCCGACGGCATCGATCTGCTGTTGCGTCGGTCGGGACCGGACGAGGCGCCCGCCGTGCTCTTCGTCCACGGCCACGGCGTCAGCTCGCGCATGTTCGACCTGCCCGAGATCCGCAATGTCACCGATGTGCTCGCCGACGCGGGGTACGAATCGTGGCTGCTGGACTGGCGCGGCAGCAGCAGGTTGCCCTACAACGAATCCGGCCCCCGTTACACCCTCGACGAGGTCGCGCTCTACGACCTGCCCGCCGCCGTCGCACAGGTGCGGCAGCGGATCGGGGACCGGCCGCTGTTCCTGGTCGCGCACTGCGTCGGCGCGCTGGCGGCGGCCTCGGCGCTCACCGCCGGTCTGCTGCCCGGACTGGCCGGAGTGGTCGCCCAGGGTGTGTTCCTGACGCCGAAGGTGAGCGGCTCCTCCAGGGTTCGGGTGCTGCTCGGCAGCGAATTGATCGGCGGCCGCGTCACGCACCTGGACTCCGACTTCCGCAAGGTCGGCCTGTGGTCGAAACGCACGCTGCTGTACGCGGCGCTGTCCCGCAGAGGCGAATGCCCCGACCCCACCTGCCGCATGGTGCAGCACGGCTGGGGCATGGGCGCGAAACTGTTCGAGCACGACCACCTCGACCCCCGCACCCACGACCGGCTGGCCGAGCTGTTCGGCGCCATCCCGTTGTCGCTGCTGCCGCACCTGCGCCGCATGGAACTGGCCCGTGCCGTGGTCAGGTACCACCTCGACGACGAACGCTTCGCCGCCCTGCCGGAGAACGCCGTGGACAGCGCGGGCCGCATCGACTGCCCGGTGCTGCTGCTGTCCGGCAGCCGCAACGAGGCATGGCCGGGGGCGAACAAGCTCTGCCACCAGGTCCTCGCCGACCGCGAACCCGCCCTCGACGTGCGCTATGTCGAGATCCCCTGCTACGGCCATCTCGACACTTTCATCGGCCGCGGGGCCGCCCTCGACGTCTTCGGCCACATCGCCGACTTCCTGGACGAACAGTGCGGGCGCTGAACCGGCGCCCGTCCCGGTCAGGCGGGCACGCGCGGCGGCAGTCCCGCGGCCGCGTACACGGCGTCGACCACGGACATGGTGGCCACCGAATCGTCCGGCCCGGTCGGCACCGGCGCGCCACGCAGCACGGCGTCGGTGAAGGCGTCGAGCTGGAAGTCGTAGGAGGTGCGGCGGGTGAACCGCCGCCGGAACCGGCGCGTGTCCGTGCGCACCGAGAGCAGGTGCCCCTGGTGCGGCAGCAGCGGATTCACGATCCGCATCCTGCCCTTCGCCCCGACGACGGTGACGGCCACCCGCAGCAGATCCACCGACCACATCGAACAGCGGACGCGTCCGGTGTGACCCGACGGGAAACGCAGATCGGCGAGCATGGCCCGATCTACCTTCGGATCGCGCAACTTGGCCCGCGCCGACACCACCTCGGGCTCCTCGCCGCCGAAGACCCGCGCCATGTGCACCGCGTAGCAGCCCGCGTCCATGAGCGCGCCCCCGGCGAGCCCGTAGTCGTAGCGGATGTCGGAGAAGCGCGGCAGCGGGAAACAGATCGAGGCCTCCACGTGCCGCAGCGGGCCGAGCTCACCGGCCGCGATCACCTCCTCGGCGGCCGCGACGAGCGGGTGATAGCGGTAATGGAAGGCCTCCATCACCACCAGCCCGGAACCCGTTGCCGCGGCGGCGATCTCACGCGCCTCGGCGGCATCGGCGGTGAACGGCTTCTCGCACAGCACATGCTTGCCCGCCGCCAGCGCCGCTCGGGTCCACCGTCCGTGCAGGCCGTTGGGCAGCGGGATGTACACCGCGTCGACCTCGGGATCGGCCAGCAGGGCGGGGTAGTCGTCGTGCACTCGGGCGATGCCGTGCCTGCGCGCGAACCGCTCCCCGCGCGTGCGGTCCCTGGCGGCCACGGCCACGACCTCGGCCTCGGGATGGCGCAGGGCCGGAGCGAGCAGAGCGGCGGGCGCGATACGGGCGGCGCCGAGAATGCCGAACCGCAGCGGGCGGGTGTCGTCGACCACCCGCGGACACTAGCATCGGGATCGCGTCGCGGCAGCGGCATCGTGGCGCCCCGTGACGCACGAACGGAAGCGAGAGTATGCGTATCGCACTGCTGACGGCGGGCACCAGGGGCGACCACCAGCCCTATCTGGCACTGGCCGACGAATTGCGTTCGCGCGGGCACGATGTGGTGATGACGGCCACCGAGAGCTACGCGCACGTGGTGCGGGCGGCCGGTTTCGACCCGGTGGTCATCCCGTTCAACTCCGCGGAACTGCTGGAGACCGACGACGCCAGACGCGCCCTGTCCTCCGGCGCCACCCTGCCGTTCGTCAAGATCATGCTCGACACCGTGAAGATCATGGCGGGCGAGCGCGGTGAGCGGATGCACGAGGCGCTGGCCAGGGCGAGCGAATCGGCCGAGATCCTGGTGGTGTGCGCCTCGATCCTGCCGTGGGCGATGGACCGCGGGGAGCTGACCGGGCAACCGGTGGTCGGGTGCCTGCCCTACCCGCTGGAGCGCACCACCGAGTTCCCCTCCTCGTTCATGGTCAAGCACATGGTGTCCTCGAAGCGGCTGCGGCTGGCCAGCTACACCGCCTTCGAACTCGCCTACGGCTTCGCCTACCACAAGGTGGACAAACGGGTCAGGCAGATGATGGGCCTGCCGGGCAAACCGCGTAATCCGTTCCGCCGCATGCGCGACGAGGGCATTCCGCTGGTGCACATGGTGAGCCCGGTGCTGCTGCCCAAACCGGCGGACTGGCCGGACCGTTCGACGGTGGTGGGCGCGCCGGTCATGCCGGCCCGGCTGCGCGCGGCCTGGGGCGAGGCCGCGGTGGACCCGGCGCTGGAGGGCTGGCTCGACGCGGGCGAGCCGCCGGTCTACTTCTGCCTCACCGGGATGCCGGTGCTGGACCCCGCCCGCGGTCTCGGCCTGGTCGAGACGGTGTGCCGGGAGCTGGGCACCCGGGCGCTGGTCACCGTGCGCGGCGAGGGCTACCCACGCGGCGCCACCCACGGCGGGTGGCTGTTCGTCACCGATTCCTTCGACTACGACCGGGTGCTGCCGCGCTGCACGGCCGTGGTGCACCACGGCGGCAGCGGCAACACCCACGACGTGCTGCGCGCGGGCCTGCCCGCCGTGGTCGTCGGCGTGCACAGCGACCAGTTCTACTACGGCTGGCGCATGACCGAGCTCGGCATCGGCGCGGGCTTTCCGTACCCGTCCCTCACCGCCGATCGGCTGCGCGCGGCGCTCGCCGCCGCGCTCACGCCCGAATCCCGCCACCGGGCCGCCGAACTCGGCAGGCTGGTCGCGGCCGAGAACGGGGTGATCGCCACCGCCGACGAGGTGGAGCGGCTCGCGAAACAGGCCGCAGGCTGAGCGGCGGCACACCCGTGCACATCGCCCTGTTCACCGACTTCCACCCAGCCACCCTCGGCGGCGTGCAGACCGCCATGCGCGCCCTCACCAGCGGTCTGCGCGGACTCGGGCACCGCGTCACCGTCTTCTGTCCACCCGCACCCCATCCCGTCGCGGACGACCCCGACCTGGTCCTGCTCCGCCCGGTCCCCCGTGCCACCCTGGCGGGCGGCCTGCCCATGGTGCTGCCGACCCGCGCCAACCGGTATGCCGTCGACGCCGCCTTCGCCACCCGTGCCCGTGTCGACCTCGTGCACGCGCTGACCACCTACGGCTGCGGCATCCTCGGCGCGCGTGCGGCGCGCTGCCACGGCATCCCCGTCGTGCAGACCATGCAGAGCCGCGACGACACCGTCATCGAGAGATACGCCCCGTCGCCGCTGTCCGCCGCGCTCACCATGCGGCTGTTGCACGGCTGGTTCGTGCCGCTGCGCGGCGCGACCACCGATGTCGGCGACGACCTGGTCGCACGGCTGGCCTGGCGACCGCTGATCGCCCAGGCCCGCGCCGCCGACCACGTGACCGTCCCGACCGAGCACTTCGCCCGCAGGCTGCGCGCCAGGGGCGTCGACCGGCCGATCCACGTGGTCTCCAACGGCATCGACGACGCCCTGCTCGACACCGTGCTCGACGCCGGCCCCGCGCGTGCCGGCGAGTGCCCGCCCGAGGACGAGGCGGAAAGCCGCACCGCCGCGACGGGCGCGGGCAGGGGAAGCGCCGAGGAGCCGGCCGCCGCCCGCGACGGGACGGCACGGACACCGTTGCGCGTGTTGTGGTGCGGCAGACTGTCGCCGGAGAAACGACCCGTGGCGGCGGTCGAGGTCGTGCGCGGAGTCGCCGACTGCACGCTGAGCGTGTACGGCGACGGCAGACTCGCCGACGACCTGCGCGCGGCGGTCGCCGTGGCGGGCGTCGGCGACCGCGTGCGCCTGCACGGCGAGGTGGACCAGGCCGAGATCCTGCGCGCCATGCGCGCACACGACGTGCTGCTGCTCACCTCCGACTGCGACACCCAGGGCATGGTGCTGCTCGAGGCGGTCGCCACCGAACTGCCGGTCGTCTACTGCGATCCCGAGCTCGCCGAGACTGTTCCCGAGGCGGGCGGACTGCGCGCCGCCGACTCCTCGGTCCAGGCCCTCGCCGCGGCGTTGCGCGCGCTGGCAGGGGATCGGGCACGGCTGCCCGCCATGCGCCGGGCCTTGGCCGAGCGGTCGGCGGACTCCCGGCAGTCCCGCCATCTGGCCCGGCTCGTGGCCGTCTACACCGCGGCGCTGGCTGATGCCGAGCGGCCCTGTCGGCGCTCGTCCCGCCGCCGACCCGCCGACAGGTGACCAACGATTATCGCGTTCTCGACTGCCGAGCCGGCCGCTCGCCAGCTGAACTAGACATCTGACCTACTCGTTCGGCTGTTTTCGATGTCAGGGCATCTTTGCATGTAAATCGCGTAACACCAGCTCGAACGGGTTCTAGCTCGGGCCGTCGAAGCTTCCGCAGAGCAATCTTTGGTGAACGGGAGACGCGCGACCCGAG
>Ga0079224_100000135_pt1 | contig 57856 bp, 47 predicted proteins | sample Stecom2015_FD_80414 | JGI IMG/M metagenome (GOLD analysis project Ga0079224, IMG submission 80414) | Agricultural soil microbial communities from Utah to study Nitrogen management - Steer compost 2015 | ecosystem: Environmental > Terrestrial > Soil > Agricultural land | place: USA: Utah... | reverse complement strand
GCGCTGAGGGGCACGACGCCGAACACCGGCCGCAAAGGCGGCCCGTACAGCACGCCCAGCTGCATTCCTAGGGACAGTCCCACCGCGCCCAATAGATACGGGCTCCGCCGGAAGCCGATATCCCACACGCTCCAGCGCTCCGACTGGCACTGAAACGCGTACACCAATTGGGCCACCACCAGGGTGGTGAAGGCCAAGGTCCGGGCCCGGGCCTCGTCGGCGGGGTCTTGCGCCAGGGCCAGCAGGAATACGGCCAGCGTGCAGCAGGCAATCAGAACCCCGCGGCCCAAGATCTTGATGTGCAGCCCGCGGCTGAAGACGCCTTCCCGGGGCGAGCGGGGCGGCCGCTTCATGACGTCGGGATCGGGCGGCGTCATTCCCAGGGCGATGGCGGGCAGCCCGTCGGTGACGAGATTCATCCACAGGATCTGCAGCGGCAAAAGAGGCAGGGGCAGGCCCGCCAGGGCCGCGGCCAGCATGGTGAGCACCTCGCCCACGTTGCACCCGAGGAGATAGCGGATGAAGCGGCGGATGTTGTCATAGATGCCCCGGCCCTCCTCGATGGCCGCCACGATGGTCGCGTAGTTGTCGTCGGCCAGCACCATGTCGGCCGCGTCCCGCGTCACGTCGGTGCCCGTCCGGCCCATGGCCACCCCGATGTCGGCTTCCTTGACCGCGGGCGCGTCATTTACCCCATCGCCCGTCATGGCCACCACTTCTCCATGGCGGCGCAAGGCCTGGACGATGCGCAGCTTGTGCCCGGGAGACACCCGGGCGAAGACATGTACCCGCCGCACCATCTGCTCCAACTGGGCGGGGGACCAGCGGTCCAGGTCGGCTCCCGTGGCCACTTGAGATTCGTCGTGAATCAACCCGAGTTCCCGGGCGATGGCCGCCGCGGTATGCCGGTGGTCGCCGGTGATGATCACCGTGCGGACGCCCGCGGCCCGGGCCTTTTGCAGGGCCGTGCGCACCTCGGGCCGGGGCGGGTCCATCATCCCGATAAGGCCAACAAAGACCAATCGGCGCTCCCAGCTCTCGTCCAGCTCCCGGGGCACCGGCTGCGGCGGCGGTTCCCCATAGGCGACAGCCAGCACCCGCAGCGCTTGCTTGGCCATGGCGTCGGTGGCCTGCAGGATGCGCTGGCGGTCCTGAGCCTTAAGGGGAACGGCCCGCCCGTCTTGGTACCACCGGTGGCACAGGGGCAGAACGCTGTCGGGCGCGCCCTTGCACAAGAGGACCAGGCGGGCGCCTGCCCGCACCAGTACGCTCATGCGTTTCCGCTCGCCGTCAAAGGGCAGCTCCGCGACGACGGCCTCGCGATCGGGCGCCACCCCGGCTTTGGCCGCGGCCACCACCAGGGCGGCTTCCGTAGGGTCTCCCAGCACCCGCCAATCCTCTCTCTCCGAAGTCCGCTGCAGCCGGGCATGGCTGCAGGTGGCCGCAATGCGCAAGGCCAACTGCAGATGGGCATCGCGGCCGGGCACCAGCCGCGTGCGGCCCTCGAAAAATTCGCCCCGGGGTTGGTAGCCCGCGCCCGTCACCGCCACTTCCCGGCCCCCCAGCCACAGGCGGGTCACCGTCATCTCGTTGCGGGTCAAGGTTCCCGTCTTGTCCGAGCAGATGACCGTGGCACAGCCCAAGGTTTCCACCGCGGTCAGCCGGCGCACGATGGCCTGGCGGCGCAGCATGCGCTGGATCCCCATGGCCAGGGCAATGGTGACCACGGCCGGCAGCCCCTCGGGGATGGCGGCCACCGCGAGGCTGACCGAGGTGAGAAACATGCGGTAAACGGGAAACCCCTGCACGACCCCGGCCAGGAACACCGCCCCCACGATGGCCATCGATGCCAGCACCAGCCACCGCCCCAACTGGGCCAGGCGGCGCTGCAAGGGCGTGGGCTGCGGTTCCGCTTGCTGGATCATGCCCGCGATCTGCCCAATCTCCGTGTCCATCCCCGTCGCGGTCACCACGAACCGGCCGCGGCCCCGGGTCACCGCGGTGCCCATGTAGACCATATTGCGCCGGTCGCCCAGCGGCGTGGCGGCGGGATGGCGCAGGGCCGCGTCTTTGGCTACAGGCGCCGACTCGCCGGTGAGGGGCGCCTCGTCCACCGCCAGCGCGTGGGCCTCCAGCAGCCGGCCATCGGCCGGCACCCGGTCGCCGTCAAAGAGCAGGACCACATCGCCGGGCACCAAGTCCGCCGCGGGCACCACCTGCTCGACGCCATCCCGGATCACCCGCGCCGTGGGTGCCGCCAGCTCCCGCAAGGCCTTGAGGGAACGTTCCGCCCGGTATTCCTGCAAGAACCCCAGCCCGCCGTTGAGGAGCACGATGACCAGGATCGCGGCGGCGTCCAGGAGCTCCCCCAGGAGGGCCGACACCAGCGCGGCCCCCAGGAGCACCAGGACCATAAAATCTTGGAACTGCTTCGCGAGAAGGGACCACGGGGCGACGCCGTCCGCTTCGGCCAGCCGGTTGGGGCCGTGGCGGGCCCGGCGGCGGCGGACTTCCACGGCCGGCAGGCCCGCCTCGGGATGGGTGGCCGCCCGGCGCACCGCCTCGGTCACCGACAGCTGGTACCACGGGTTTTCCGGCACAGGCAGCCCACCTCACGGGAAAGAAATGCCGCCCGCAGGCCGGGCGGCATTTCATCCATATGGCTCCCGCCGGTGGATCATGAATCGCCTTGCCGGGCCTCCAGCGTCCCCAGCCGCAGCCGGGCTTCGTCGTTGCCGGGATCCAGCTGCAGCACCATGCGGTACTCGTGCTGGGCTTCGGACCAGCGGCCCAGCTGCTCGTAGGTGAGGCCCAACTCCAGCCGGAGGGCCGGCAGACGGCTGTCCAGCCTTTGCGCGTACAGCAAGTGATCCAGCGCGTCCTCGGGCTGGCCCCGGACCCGCAAGAGGCGAGCCAGGCGCAAGCGGGCATCGAGCAGGTCCGGCGCGCGCTCCACCGCGGCCGCATACATCTCCTCCGCGCCCGGCGCGCCCTGGGCCTGGCGCACCCGGCCGAGGCCGTAATAAGCCCATCCGGCCCCGTCCTCGGTGGCCAGGGCCGCGGTGTATTCGGCCTCCGCCTCCGCCAGCCGCCCCTGGGCCAAGTAAATGTCCCCGATCAGCACCCGTAGAGCGGCCAGGGACGGAGCGCGGGCGACGGCCCGCTGGTAGTGGAAAACCGCCTGCTCCCACCGGCCCGCCGCGTGGTAGCTCATGGCCAGCAGCACCCGGGCTTCGGCCCCGTCGGGCGCGAGCCGCACCGCCTCCTGCAAATGCTCCCGGGCTTCCCGATCCCAGCCCAGCGCGAGATAACGCAGCGCGGTCTCAAGACGGATGGCCGCACTGTCCACCTGGCCCTGACCCGGCCGGCCGATCCAGGCGACCACCAGCAGCGCCGCGGCCATCACTGCCGCAATTTTGCGCATCGGCGGCCCTCCCCCAAAAATCGATCCTACTTTCGCTGCCCGGGGACGGCCTCCTGCCGGGAGCTGCGGTTCTGCCCGCGCGGGCGCCCGCCTGTGATACAATGGTCCACGGATTGCCGGCCCGGATTGGAGGACGCCTCGCCATGCCCTTTGACGGCCTCTTCACCGCGGTCATCGCGGCGGAATTGCACCGCGTGCTGGCCGACGCCCGCATCCACAAGATCCAGCAGCCCGAGGGCCGCACCCTGATCATCCACTGCCGCCGGCCCGGGCACAACCATCGCCTCCTCATCAGCGCCGATGCGGGCCTGGCCCGCATCCATCTGACGGACACCCTGCCGCCCAATCCGCCCCATCCCCCGGCCTTTTGCATGCTGTTGCGCAAGCACTTGGAGCCGGCCCGCATCGTCGCGGTGGAGCAGGTGGGGTTGGACCGGATCGTGCGGCTGGTGTGCGAGACGGTGGACGGCGGCGGCCGCCGGACGCGATTGGCCTTGATCGCGGAACTGACAGGCCGCCACAGCAACGTGGTCCTCATCGAGGAAGCCACGGGCCGCATCCTGGACGCGCTGCACCGCACGCCGCCCCAGGACGGGGCCCGCCGCGTCCTCATGCCGGGAGAAACCTACGGGCCGCCCCCGGTGCCGCCCAAGCGGGACCCCCGGGCCGCGACCCGGGAGGAAGCGCTGCGGCTCCTGGCGCTCGAGCCCGCTCCGGTGCCCGTGGCCCGCTCCATCGCAGCCCTTTACGACGGCTTTGGCCCCTTTGCGGCGCGCGAAGTGCTGGTCCGCGCGGGGCTCGACCCCGATACCCGCCACGGGGATCTCACGGCCGCGGACAGGGAGCGGATCGTCGACGCCTTCCTCACGCTGGTGGGCGCGGTCGCGGCGGGGCGCTTTGCGCCGGTGGTGGTGCTGGACGACGCGGGCCAGCCCCTGGACTTTTGGGCCTTTCCCCCGGCCCAGGCCCCAGGCCCCCTGTCGCCTTGCCCCAGCCCTAGCCAGGCCGCGGCCGCCTACTTCAACCACCGGCTGGCGACCCTCGGCGTCCAGCGGCAACGGCAACGGCTGGAGCGGCTGGTGGCCGCAGCCCGGGCGCGCCTGGGGCGCAAAGTGGAAAACTTGCGCCAAGACTTGGCGGGCGCCGCGCGGGCCGAGGAATACCGGCTGTACGGCGAACTGCTGACGGCCCACCTGCACCGGATCCCGCGGGGAGAAACCGTCACCCTGCCCAACTACCACGCCGGCGACGCGCCCGTGACCATCCCCTTGGACCCGGCCTTGAGCCCGGCGGAGAACGCCCAGCGGTACTTCAAGCGCTACGCCAAAGCCCGCGCGGCCCAGGCCGCGGTCCAGACCCAGCTGGACGCCGCCGTGGCGGAACTGGCCTATCTGGACCAAGTGGCGATTCACCTGGAGATGGCGGACAGCCTGGAAGCGCTGGCGGAGCTGGAAGCTGAACTGGAGGCCGCAGGGGTGGCCTCCCCCGCCGGACCCAAGGCGGCCGGAGACGGCCGTCCCCATCGCGCCGCACGCCCCGGGTCCGACGGCGGCGGAAAGCCGCTGGAGGCCCGCACCCGCCGGGGCGCGCGGGTGCTCATCGGCCGCAGCAACCGGCAAAACGATCGACTGACCTTGCGCACGGCCCGGCCCGACGACATCTGGCTGCACGTCAAAGACTTGCCGGGCGCCCACGTCATCCTGCAAGTTCAGGGAGAGCCCGACGAGGAGGACTTGCGGGATGCGGCCCAGTTAGCCGCCTATTTCAGCAAGGCCCGCCATTCCAGCAGCGTGGCCGTGGACTGGACCCGGGCCCGCCATGTGCGCAAGCCCAAGGGCGCCCGGCCCGGGATGGTCATCTACGACCACCACAAAACCATCTACGTTTCGCCCGACGAGGCCGCGGTCAGCGCGCTCCTGGCGATGTCCCGCCGGTAGTGCATGCCGTCAAAGTGGATATGGCCCACGGCGCGGTACGCCCGCTCCCGGGCCCCGGCCAAGTCCTCGCCCAGGCCCGTCACCGCCAGCACCCGTCCGCCGGCGGTGACCAGTCGGTCCCCTTGCCGCCGGGTGGCCCCGTGAAACACCAGCACCCCCGGTTCCGCGGCCGCCGCCTCCAGTCCCTGGATGGGATGGCCCACCTCGGGCTCGCCGGGATATCCCCGGGAGGCCAGCACCACGCACACCGCCGCCTCCGGGCGCCACGCCAAGGATACCTCGTGGAGGCGGCCGCCGGCCAGCGCGTCAAAGACGGTGAGCCAGTCCGTCGCAAGGCGCGGCAGCACCACTTGGGCTTCGGGATCGCCCAGACGGCAGTTGAACTCGATGACCTGCGGCCCCCCGGCCGTCAGCATGAGGCCCGCATAGAGCACTCCCCGGTAGGGGCGGCCTTCCGCGGCCAGCGCTTGGACGATGGGCACCAAAATCTCCGCCTCGATGCGCGCCAGCAGATCCGCGCCGACATCAGGCACAGGGGAAAAGGCGCCCATCCCGCCGGTGTTGGGACCAGTATCGCCGTCACCCACCCGCTTGTGGTCCCGGGCGGGGACCAGGGGGATGACGGTTTCCCCGTCGGTCAAGGCCAGCACGCTTGCCTCCCGGCCGTCAAGATACTCCTCAATAATGACGCGCTCTCCCGCTGAGCCAAAGACCCGGGTTTCCATCATGGCCGTGATGGCCGCGTCCGCCGCCTCCCAGGTGTGGGCCACCGTCACGCCCTTGCCCGCGGCCAGCCCGTCGGCCTTGATGACCAGGGGCAGCTCCTGCCGCCGGGCGTAGGCCCGGGCGGCGGCAGGATCGTCAAACACCCGGTAGGCTGCGGTAGGGATCCCCCACCGGACCATGAGATCTTTGGCGAACACCTTGCTGCCCTCAAGGGCGGCCGCGGCCCGGGATGGGCCCACCACCCGCAAGCCCCGGGCCGCGAAGGCGTCCGCGATGCCCGCCACCAACGGCGCCTCGGGCCCCACCACCGTGAGGTCGATCCGTTGCTGCGCGGCCCAGGCCGCAAGCCCCTCCCAACCGCCCGGAGGCAGCGGCACGCACCGGGCCAGGGCCCCGATCCCGGCATTGCCGGGGGCGCAGTACAGCGCCTCCACGCGCGGGCTCTGGGCCAGGGCCCACGCCAGGGCGTGCTCCCGCGCACCTTGACCGACGATCAGTACCCGCATGCTCCTCCTCCTACGTCCCTGGGTACCCCCGGCCGCCCGGCTGGCCCGCGCCCCCGGGCCGGCGGCAGCGCCGCCCCGGCGTCAGTGCCGGAAGTGGCGCCGGCCGGTGAACACCATAGCTATCCCCGCGGCGTCCGCGGCCGCAATGGAATCCGCGTCGCGGCGGGACCCGCCGGGCTGGACGATGGCCGTGACGCCGGCCCGGGCCGCGGCTTCCACCACATCGGGGAAGGGAAAGAAGGCTTCGGAAGCCAGCACCGCGCCCTTGGCCCGGGCGCCGGCCTGCTCGATGGCCAGGCGCGCCGCGGCGATCCGGCTCATCTGCCCGGCGCCGATGCCTACCGTCACCCAGTCCCGGGCCAGCACGATGGCGTTGGACTTGACGTGCTTGACCACCTTCCACGCGAACTCCAGCTGGTCCCACTCCGCGGGCGTGGGCGCCCGGCGGGTGACGACCCGTTCCCGGTCGGGCACAAGCCCCTCCGGCCGCCAGTCGGCCTCCTGGACCAAGAGCCCGCCGCCCACCCGTTTCCAATCGAAGTGCGCTTGAGGCGGCGCCCAGGGCTGGACCCGCAGCAGCCGCAAGCTGGGCCGGGCTGCCAGCACCTCCCGGGCCTCGGCGGTGAAATCCGGCGCGATGATGACCTCGAGGAACAGTTCCCGCATGGCCCGGGCCGCCGCCGCGTCGATGGGCCGGTTGGCGGCCACGATGCCGCCGAAAATGGACACGGGATCCGCATCCCGGGCCCGGACAAAGGCGTCGGCCACCGTGTCGGCCACCGCCAGCCCGCAGGGGTTGGCGTGCTTGACCGCGGCCACCGCCGGCGCGTCGAACTCCCGCACCAATTCCAAGGCCGCGTGGGCGTCGTGGATGTTGTTGAAGGACAGCTCTTTGCCCTGCAGCTGCTGGGCCGCGGCGATGGTGCCCACAGGCGGCGGCCACTCGACGTAGAAGGCCGCGGCCTGGTGGGGGTTTTCCCCGTAGCGCAGCGCCTGGGCCCGCACCAGGGTGGCTTGCCACCGCTCCGGGAAAGTCGGCGGGGCGGCGCCGGCGGCCTCGGCCGCGCCCATCGCCCCCGCGGCTCCGGGGGCTTCCTCCAGCTGCTCAGACAAGTAGGACGCGATGGCCGCGTCGTAGGCGGCAGTATGGGCAAAGGCTTCCCGGGCCAGGACGCGGCGGAGCCGGGCCCCATCTTCCGCCGCCGCGCCCTCCCGGGCCAGGGCCGCCAGTACCGCCCCGTAGCGATCCGGGCTGACCACCACCCACACGTGCGGGTGGTTCTTGGCCGCCGCCCGCACCAAGGCGGGGCCGCCGATGTCGATCTGCTCCATGGCCTCCGCGAAGGTGCAGCCGGGGCGGCTGACGGTTTCCGCAAAGGGATACAGGTTCACCGCCACCACGTCAAAAGGGGCGATGGCCAGCTCCTGCAAGGTGCGCATGTCGTCTTCCCGGTCGCGGCGGGCCAGGATGCCGGCGTGAATAGCCGGGTGCAGCGTCTTGACCCGCCCGTCCAGCACCTCCGGAAACCCGGTCACCGCGGACACCTGGGTGACGGGCACATGGTCCTTCAGGGCCGCCGCGGTGCCGCCCGTGGACACGATTTCAAACCCCAGCTCCACCAGGCCCCGGGCGAACTCCACCACGCCCCGCTTGTCGGACACGCTGATAAGGGCCCGTCGCGGACCCCACTGCGCCGTCGCCACTTCCATCATCCATCCTCCCGCCGGAAACTGTTGTCGCCGCCCCCGTTTTCCGGATTGGGCCGGATGCGCACCCGCCGGCCGTCCAGCTCCAGGCGCCCCTCGGCCAATAGCTGGATGGCCTCGGGGTACAGGCGGTGCTCCTCCCGCTGGATGCGGGCCGAAAGCGTTTCCACCGTATCGCCGGGCAGCACCGGCACCGCCGCCTGCAGCACGATGGGTCCCGTATCGACGCCCTCGTCCACCAAGTGCACGGTGCAGCCGGTGATGCGCACGCCGTAAGCCAACGCCTGCCCCACCGCGTCCAAGCCCGGAAAGGCCGGCAAGAGCGACGGGTGCACGTTGAGAATGCGCCAGCGAAACCGCTGCACCAGCCACGGGGGCAACACCCGCATAAACCCCGCCAAGGCGATGACGTCCACCCGGGCTTCCAAGAGCTTGGCCTCCACCAGGCGGAAAAAGGCTTCCCGGCCGCCCGCGTCCCTGAGCGCCACGCCCACGGCCGGCACCCCGTAGGCCCGGGCCACCTCCAGGGCCGGCGCTTGGGGGTTGTCCGAAAGGACCAAAACCGGTCGCGCCGCCAAGCGCCCCGCGGCCGCCGCCTGCAAGATGGCCGCCAAGTTGCTGCCCCGGCCCGAGGCCATCACAGCCAGCCGGATCATGGCGCTTCCCCGTACCCCAGAACGTCGACGCCAGGTTCACCCGCCGCCACCCGGCCGATGACCCAGCTCCGCTGCCCCTGCGCGGCCAAGTGCCGCACCGCGGCGTCCGCCTGGTCCGCGGGCACGATAACGGCCATCCCAATGCCCAGGTTGAAGGTGCGCAGCATCTCGCCGGGGCTCACCCGGCCCGCGGCCTGGATGAGGGGAAAGATGGCCGGCACCGGCCAGCGGCCCCACTCCAGCACGGCCCGGGTGCCGGGGGCCATGGCCCGGGGCAAGTTTTCCGGCAGACCGCCGCCCGAGATGTTGGCGATGCCCCGCACCTCCACCGCCTGCAGCAGACTGAGCACCGGTTTCACATAGATGGCCGTCGGCTCCAGCAATTCCTCGGCCAGGGTCCGGCCCAGCTCGGGCACTACGCCTTCCAGGGGCAGGCGCGCCCGCTCCAAGAGGGCCCGCCGGGCCAGCGAATACCCGCTGCTGTGCAGGCCCGTAGAGGCCAGGCCGATGATCGCGTCCCCCGGCGCCACCCGTCGGCCGTCGACGAGCCGGTTCTTGGGGACCATGCCCACCGCGAAGCCCGCGATGTCGTATTCGCCCGGTCCATAAAAACCGGGCATTTCCGCGGTCTCGCCGCCCAGCAGGGCGCAGCCCGCTAGGCGGCAACCGGCGGCCACGCCCCGGACGATGGCTTCCACTTGGTCCGGGTCCAGCCGGCCCACGGCCAAATAATCCAGGAAAAACAGGGGCCGGGCCCCGTGGCAAAGGATGTCGTTGACGCAATAGGCCACGCAGTCGATGCCGATGGTGTCGTGGCGCCCGGTCATGAAGGCCACCCGCAGCTTGGTGCCCACCCCGTCGCAGCCGGCCACCAGCACCGGCGCCTCGTCGCCCTCCCCCAAGGCATACGCGCCGCCGAAACCGCCTACGTGCAGCAGCACCTCAGGACCCAGCGTCGGCTGCACCAGGGCCTTGATGCGGGCCACGGCCCGGTAGCCCGCTTCGATGTCCACACCGGCTTCCTTGTACGTCAATCCCTCATCCACGGACTTTCTCCTCCCGCCTCTGGGTGGGGTGCACGTCCCCCGGGGGCACGGGGTACCTCCCCGTCATGCAGCCCAAGCACAGCTGGTCCGGGCGAACGCCGATGGCCGCGCACAGCCCCTCCACGCTCAGGTAGTACAGGGAGTCGGCGCCGATGTAGCGGCGGATGTCTTCGATGGTGCGTTGCGCGGCGATGAGCTCGCCCCGGGACGAAATGTCGATGCCGTAGGGGCACGGATGCACAAAGGGCGGCGATGCCACGTACATGTGCACTTCCTTGGCGCCCGCCTCCCGCACCAGGGAGACCGTCCTGCGGGACGTGGTGCCCCGCACGATGGAGTCGTCCAGGACGACCACCCGCTTTCCGGCCAGCACCCGCCGGTTGGGATTCAGCTTGATCTTCACCGCCAGGTGGCGCACGGCCGCGTCGGGATGGATGAAGCTGCGGCCCACGTACCGGTTCTTGACCAGGCCGATCTCAAAGGGAAGCCCGGCGGCTTCGGCAAAGCCCATGGCCGCGGACGTGCCCGAATCGGGCGCGGCGATGACCACATCGGCTTCCACCGGCCGCTCCTGAAACAGTCGCCGCCCCACTTCCTTGCGCACCAGGTGCACGTTGCGGTCGAACAGCTCCGAGTCGGGGCGGGCGTAGTAGATGTACTCAAAGGCGCAGGGCGCGCGGGACGGCAAGGCCTGAGGCCGGCGCCGGACGACGCCGGCCTTGTCCACCAGCAGCAGCTCGCCGGGCAAAAGTTCCTGCCCGTCCTCGATGCCCAGGGCGGTCAAGGCGCAAGTTTCCGACGCCACCACCACCACGCCGTCGGAGTGGCCGAAACAGAGGGGCCGGATGCCGTATGGATCCCGGAAAGCCACCAGGGCCGCGGGGGTGAGCAGTATGACAGCCCAGCCCCCCTGCAGCGAGGCCATGGTCTGCCCCACGGCTTCCTCCAAGGGCACCCCCGCGCAGCGGGCCAGCCGGCTGAGGATAACCTCCGCGTCGCTGGTGGTTTGGAACACCGAACCGCCCTGCTGCAGGGCTTGCCGCAAGGCGTGGCCGTTGATCAGCGCGCCGTCGTACGCCACAGCCACCGGCCCCCGGCTGGTGTAGGCCATCAGGGGCTGGATGTTGGCGGGGTCCTGGGCGTCGGCCCGGGACGAGAGCACGTGGCCTATGCCCGCCGGGCCCGGTAGCCGGCCCAGCACCGCCCGATCAAACACTTCGGGCACCAGTCCGTGGCCCTTCACTACCTGGATGCGGCCGCCGTCGGCCACCGCGAGGCCGCAGCTTTTCTCGCCCCGGTGCTGCAGCGCGTACAGCCCAAGGTAGATCCGGTCCGCCGCCCGGGACCCCTCAGGGCCCCAGACGCCGATGACTCCCGCCATGGGGCTGCCCCTCCTCCTCGTCCCCCAAGAGGGCCGGCAGCGCCCCGGCCCAGGCCTGCCGCAGCTCGGCCAAGGCCAGGGCCATCGCCGGGCGGCCGTTGATGGCCACAGCCAACTGCTGGCCGCCCGTGGTGCCCAAGCGGGCCAGGGGCGCCCCGTAGGCCGCCGCGATCTCCTGCAGGGCCGGCCAGTGCTCCGGCGCCACCGAGAGCACGATCCGGGACTGGGACTCGCCGAAGAGCAGCGCATCGGGCCGCAGGTCGCTGCTGAGGTCGACGGACGCGCCCACGCCCCCCGCCAGGCAACACTCGGCCAGCGCGACGGCCAGCCCCCCTTCGGCGCAATCGTGGGCCGACCGGACAAGGCCCCATTCGGCGGCGGCCAAGCACGCGGCCTGCACCCGCCGCTCCGCCTCCAAGTCCAGCCGGGGCGGGCGGCCCCGCTCCAGGCCGTGGATGACGGCCAAATACTCGCTGGCCCCCAGATCCAGGCCCGTTTCCCCCAGGAGGGCCACCACCAGACCTTCACCGGGAAATCCCATGCCCACGGCCCTTTGGCCGTCGTCCAGCACGCCCACCATGCCCACTACAGGCGTGGGCGGGATGGGCACGCCCTCGTGTTCGTTGTAGAGGCTGACGTTGCCGCCGGTGACGGGGGTGCCCAAGGCCGTACACGCCGCGCTCATGCCGGCCACGGCTTGGGCCATGGTCCAAAACACTTCGGGCTTTTCGGGGCTGCCGAAGTTGAGGTTGTTGGTGATGGCCACGGGCCGGGCGCCGGCGCAGACCACGTTGCGGGCCGCTTCGGCCACCGCGATCATGCCGCCGGTGAAAGGATCCAGCTGGCAATAGCGGGCGTTGCCGTCCACGGTCAGGGCCAGGGCCCTCTGGGTCCCGGGGATGCCGATGACGGCCGCATCGGCCTGGCCGGGACCCAGAATGATGGGGGGGCTGCCTGCGGGGGCGGGTTCGCCGGCGCCTACGGGCCCGGCCAGCACCGGCCCGCTCTTCGACGGCCGCGGCTGCAGCCGGCGATAGACCCACGCCTTGTCGGCGATGGTGGGGCTGGCCAACAGGCGCAGCAGCACTTCACCCAGGTCCGCGGGCACCGGGACGGCCTCCAGATCCAGAGCTTGACGCTGGGCCAAGTCCGCGGGCGGGCGCGCCGGCGGGTCGTACACGGGTGCCTCTTCGGTCAAGGCCCGCACCGGCACTTCCGCGGCCACAGCTCCCCGGTGCCGCACCCGCAGCACCGGCTCCCCGATGACGGTGCCGATGCGGGCGCTCAGCAAGCCGTGGCGGCGGCACACCCCGTGCACCGCTTCCTCGTGGCCCTGCTGTACGATGACCAGCATGCGCTCCTGGGATTCCGACAGCATGATCTCGTACGCGTCCATGCCGTCCTCCCGGGTGGGTACCTGGTCCAGGTCCAGCTCCACGCCGCAGCCGCCCCGGGTCGCGGTTTCCGCGCACGAAGACGTCAGCCCCGCGGCGCCCATGTCCTGGATGCCGACGACCCCGCCGGTATCCACCAGCTCCAGGCAGGCCGCGATGAGCCGCCGGCCCGTTTCTGGGTCACCCACGGCCACCGCCGATCTGCGGGCCGCGGACCCCTCATCCAGCTGATCCGAAGCGAAGGTCGCGCCGTGAATACCATCGCGCCCGGTGGGGGCCCCGACGTAGATCACCGCGTTGCCCACGCCGGTGGCCACGGCCCGGGTCAGCCGGCGGCGGGGCACCAGCCCTACGGCCATCGCGTTGACCAGGGGGTTGTGCCGGTAGCCCGGCAAAAACTGCCCTTCGCCGCCCACCACCGCCACGCCGGCGCCCCGGGCGTAATTGCCCATGCCTGCGACGATGCCCCGCAGCAGCCACCGCACCCGCTCCTCCCGCAGGTCGCCCAGCCGCAGGGAACTGAGGACCGCCACCGGTTGCGCCCCCATGGACAAGATGTCCCGCAGGATACCACCCACCCCGGTGGCCGCTCCCTGAAAGGGGTCCACGGCCGACGGGCGGTTGTGGGATTCCATGCGGAAGGCCACCAAGGTGTCCCCGGCGCCCACGTCGACGACGCCGGCGTTTTCCCCAGGGCCCACCACTACGGCCTCGCCTTCGGTGGGAAACCGCTTCAGCAAGCGACGGGAGTGCTTGTACGCGCAGTGCTCGGACCAGAGCACCGCGAACATGCCCAGTTCGACCCGGTTGGGCTCCCGCCCCAGCAGCGCGGTAATGCGTTCATACTCATGGTCCTTGAGGCCCATGGCCCGCCACGGTGCGGTGGACGCCTTCATGTCAAGCCATCCCCCTGATCCCGGTCCGCCTCGGCGCCGCCGTCGTTGGCGCCCGGGGCCTGCCCGCCGGCCGGCTCCGACGCCTCCAGCCGCCGCAGGATCTCTTGGTAACCTTCCAGCACCGGGCCTAGGTCCCGCCGAAAACGGTCCTTGTCCAGCCGGGCACCAGTGGCCGCGTCCCACACCCGGGTGGTGTCGGGGGAGATCTCATCGGCCACCAGCAGCGCCTCGCCAGCCCAGCCGAATTCCAGCTTCATGTCCACCAACTCCAGCCCCGCGCGGGCCAAGCGCTGCACCAGCACGGCATTGGCTGCCCGCGCCAGGGCCTCCATCCGGTCCACCACCTCATCGGGGGCAATGTCCAGGGCCCGGATGTGGTCCCGGTTGACCAGGGGATCCCCCAGGTCATCCCGCTTGTAGTAGTGCTCCAGCACCGGGCGGGCCAAGGGTTGTCCTTCGGGCAGCCCCAGCCGCCGGGCCAGGCTGCCCGCGACCTTGTTGCGGACCACCACCTCCAGCGGGATGATCCGCACGGCCCGGGCCAGGGTGGTATCGGGGCCCAATTGCCGGATGAAATGGGTGGCGATGCCCGACCGGGCCAGCTCCGCAAAAAGGAGGGCGGAGATCCGGTTGTTGATGGCCCCTTTGCCCGGAATCTCCGCCCGTTTGCGCCCGTCAAAGGCCGTCGCGTCGTCGCGGAAGTGGATGATGACCAGGTCCGGCTGGTCGGTGGCGTAGACCGACTTGGCCTTGCCCCGGTACAGAAGCTCCCCTCGCACCGGCGCCGCCCCGTTCACGCCCAAACACCTCACCCGCACGGGATCGTTCGCCTGTAGCCCGTAAAGGCACCCCCATATTACCAAAATGCCGCCGGACATTCAACGATTTCGCGAACGTTTTCTTTCTCGGTGAGTGCTTTGTTCGCCTTCTTTCGCTCCCAACGGCCTCCTACCCCTGATGCTCGGTCCCGGCATCGGGCGGCAGCAGCTGCGGCAGCCGCTGTTCCCAGCGGTCGCAGATGGCCCGCGCCCGCCGCGCGGCGATGCCGGTATACCGCTCTGGCTGCTCCAGCACCCGGCGCTGCTCCGGGGTCAGGCGGGCCAAGTACGGCGCGAGCTCGGGATGATCCTGCGCCGCTGCGGCCAAGGGGCGGCCCGCGGCCTCCGCTTCCAAAGTGAGGCGCCGGACCGCTTCGTGGGCGTCAGGATGGCCCAGGCTGGCCAGGAGGATATACAGCGGTTCGGCCGCGATGAGTCCCCGGGTCAAGGCCAGGTTGCGGGCCATGGCTTCCCGGTCCACCGCCAGCCGCTCCGATTCCCGGGCAAGCCGGCTCGCGGCCAGGGCCAGACCGGCCGCCACTTCGACGATAAAGCGGCTGGACGCGGAGTTGGTCAGATCCCGCTGGTGTTCGGAGATCTGGTCCATATACACCGTCATCATGCGGGGCATGAAGGTCTTCCACAAACTCTTGACGTGCTCGAAGTTCCACGGGTTGCGCTTGTGGGGCATGGTGGACGAGCCCACCTGCTGGGGATCAAAGGCCTCCCCGGTTTCGCCGATTTCGGTCCGCTGCAGATGGCGCAGGTCATCGGCGAAGTTGGCCAGCACGCCCAAACAGCTCACCAGGGCGTGCACGTAGTCGGTGATGTACTCGGGCGCCACCACCTGGGTCGCGTGTTCGCCGGGCTCCAGCCCCAGCCGGGCCAGGACCTCCCGCTCGAAGGCTTCGGGGTCCGGGAAAAACAGGGCACTCGCGTTATAAGCCCCTACCGCGCCGGCCATCTTGCCCCGCAGATTGGCCGCGGCCTGGCTCAACCGCTCCATGCGCTCCCCCAGCCGCGCCACATACTCGGCCACGGCGAAGCCAAAGGTGATGGGCACCGCGTGCTGGCCGTGGGTGCGCCCGATCTGCACCGTGTCCGCCTCCCGCCGGGCCAGGGCGATCCACGTGCGCAGCAGCCGGCCCAGGCGGGGCAGGAGCACTTCCCGGGTAACCGCCCGGTACTGCAGGGCCCGGGCGGTATCCAAGATGTCCATGGACGTGGCGGTAAAATGCACGTAGGGACGGGCTTCTTCCGGCAGCCGGTCCCGGATGGCATTGACCAGGGCCCGCACGTTGTGGCGGGTCTGCTGCTCCCGCTGGTACACTTCCGCCGGCGTCACCGCGGCCGCGGCCTGCCGCACCGCCTCGGCCACCGCCGGGCTGCACAGGCCCCGGGCGGCCAAGGTTTCCGTCAGGGCCACCTCCACCTGCAGCTGGTAGCGGACGAAGGCGTCCTCGGACAAGTACTGGCGCAGCTGGTCCGCCAGGGCCGGGTCGCTGACCCGGTAGCGATGATCCAACGGGCTGATGTTTTGAAACACGTAGGCTTCCACGGCGATTGCTCCTCCTTCGCCCTCTAAGTTCCTGGCAGCCGGGGCGATCCCTGCGTCTGGGCACCCCCCGGACATCCTGCATATTGTGTTAGCAACCACCACGCCCGATGCGGGGAGGTCCTCCCCTGTGAGCTGCCTGCTGATCTGCGGGGATCGCGCGCCCCATCCCGCCCTTCTCAAGCGGTTGCCCAGCTTTGTCGTTTCCGAGGATTTCCAGCCCGGGGACTGGACGTGCGTGGTCCGCTGGGGTGCCACCGCCGGTCCCGACGCAGGCCAGTGGGTGGTGAACGCCCGGGACGCCATCCGCAACGCCACGGGCCCCGATTGCCACGCGATCCTGCGCCTCAACAACATCCCGGCTGCCGGCGGGCTCGAGCCCCGCTGGCGGGTGCACACCTTTGACCTGCGCACCCTGGCCGTCCTGCAATGGTCGGGCCGCCGCCTGCGCCAAAGCAGCCTGGGCGGCTCCCGCCTGTTGGCCCGGGTGCGCCACCTGGGGCGCCGGGCCTGCTACGCGCTGGGCCTGCACTTTGGCGCGGTGGACATCGGCGTCACCCCGGGGGGGCAACTGGCGGTGGCCCGGGTCGTGCCCGCGCCGAGCCTGGACGCGCGCCTGGCCCGCCGCTGGGCCCACGCCATGGAAACCTACGCCGCGGCCGTGGCCGATGCCCAAGCCGCCGCGGCGGGCGCAACCCCAGGAAACGAGGTGGTGCTGGGCGCGGATCCCGAATTCATCCTGCGTAGCCGCAAAAGCGGCCGCACCGTCAGCGCGTCCCGCTTCTTCAGCCGCTGGGGCACGGTGGGGCTGGACCGGGCGTGTTTTGTGCGCAACGGGGTCCTCATCTATCCCCTGGCGGAAGTGCGGCCCGCACCCAGTCCCGACCCCCTGGAGCTGGTGGAAAACTTGCGCCGGGCCATCGCCAAAGCCGCCAGCACCGTGCGGGGCTACCGCATCAACTTCGAAGCGGGCGGCACGTCCCTGCGGCGCTTCACCATCGGGGGCCACGTCCACTTCAGCAACATTCGCCTGTCCACCGACCTGCTGCAGGCCCTGGACAACTACCTTGCCTTGCCCGTACTGTTTCTAGAAAACCCCAGAAGCTCCCGCCTGCGCCGACCCCGCTACGGGTTTCTCGGGGATTGGCGCTCCCAGCCCCACGGCGGGTTTGAATACCGCACCCCCGGCAGCTGGCTGATCTCGCCCCAGTACGCCCGGGCCGTCCTCTGCCTGGCCAAGGTGGTGGCCACCGACTACCCCCTGCTGCGCCGCAACGTCTTCTTGTCCGCCGACAATCAGCGGGCCTTTTACCGGGCCGACAAGCAGGCGCTCCGGCCCTACTTTCTCCAAATCTGGCGGGACCTGGAACGCACGCCGTCCTTTCAGGAATTCCGCCCGCACATCGATTTGATCCGGCAGATGGTGGCCGAAGAGCGGCGCTGGAACGAGCGGGTGGACTTGAAACGCCGGTGGTTGGCGGGCTGAACCGGAACACCCGCCGGCCCGCCTCCATAACATACACCAAGGTTGAGCCAGGAGGAGGAGCGTGATTGAGGTCATGAGCGCCTTGCGGGAAATCTTCGTCAAGGCCGTCTGCGCCCGGGGCAAGCGAGGCTTCGTGCGCACCCACCGGTTTCGAACCAAGTACCACCCCGAGGACCTGCTGGGCTGCCGCATCACCAACCACCGGGTCACGGCGGTGTTGACCGGCGGCGGCGGCGTGGCGGTGCAAGGATCCTACGACATCCACGTCTGGTACGCGTACACCGGCGACGGCAGCGACGGGGGCCGGGGCCGCGTGCACACCGCGGTGGCCGTCCAATCGGTGGAGTTTGACGAGCACCTGCCCGTGCAGTACTTGACCGGGTCCGCCGGCGCGGTCCTGCACCCTGAGTGCCGGGTCGCGTGCACCCGCCAGCCCCGGGCCCGGGAGATCGCCCTGGACGCGGACGGCGTCGTCCAGGTGCTGGTGGAGGACGGCTACGCGGCCGAGGTCATCGGGGAAACCACCTTGTGGGTGCCGGTGTACGCGGGGGTCGGCTCCAGCGGCGACGACAAGAAGATGCTGGAGCTGTGGGAAATGATGGACAGCGAGCTGGACGATGAGTTCGAGGACGACCTGGCCGAGGACGAGTTCGACGCCGGGACCGAGCACGAGCTCAAGGAGGAAGAAGTCAGCCGCTGACGCGGCGGCCGCGGGTGCGCCGGGCCCGGTCCGGAAGGCCGCGCGGGAAAGGGGAAACCCCACAGGATGCCCGTTGTTCACCCCGTCCTTATCGGCGGCACCCCCCAGCCGGGCCGCCGGGAAGTCCTCGTGCCCGCATCGCTGGCGGCCCGGCTCCAGCTGACCGGCGGCGAGATCCACCTGGGCGCGGGCCCTTTGCGGGAGCCGGCCAGGGCGGTCATCGCGCAGGACCGGCCCGGACAGCAGACTCCCCAGGTGCTCATGGATCCCGAGCTCCTGGGCCGGCTGCATGTGCCCCCTGGGGCGCGGCTGCACATGCGCTGGGACCCGGAAAAGCGCCTCCTCATCCTCGGGCCCTTTGTGGGCATTCTGGCGCTGCGGGTCCGAGGCGGCGGGCTGTACGGCGAGCACGACCCCTTTTTCCGGGCCCTCACCCGCTGGGGCGAACGCATGGCGGTGGGCGCCTACATGTTCGGACCTCGGGACGTGAACTGGGAGAGGCGCTGCATCCACGGCTACACCTATGCGGGGGTGTGGCCCCTGGGCCGCTGGCGGCGGGGCGTGTTCCCTTTCCCTGACGTGGTATATGACCGCCTGCAGACCCGCCGCGCGGAGTGGAGCGCGCCCTACGTCCGCTTTCGGGAACGGCTGGCCCGCCACGTGCCCGTATGGTTCAACGCGATGGGCTTCTTTGACAAGTGGCGCATGCACCAGGAGCTGTCCAAAAGCCCGGTGCTGGCCCGGCTCCTGCCGCATACCGAGCGCTACAGCGGTCCGGCGCAGCTGGAGCGGTTTCTGCGCACCAGCCGATCGGTGTTCCTGAAGCCCATTGGCGGCAGCCTGGGGCTGGGCATCATCTGCGTACGCCGCACCGGCTCCGGCTACGCCGTGGCGTACCAGTTGAAGGACCGGGCCGTGGTGTACCCCGTCGGGAACCTGGCGCGGGTGGGCAGGTTGGTGGCCCGGGCCGTGGGCCACCGCCCCTACATTATCCAGGAAGGCTTGCCCCTGGCCACTTGGCGGGGCCGGCCCATCGACGTGCGCATCCTCGTGCAGCGGACCGCCGGGGGCCAGTGGACCTTGACCAAGATGTACGTTCGCATCGCGGCGCCGGGCAGCTTTACCGCCAACTTGAGCCGGGGCGGCCAGGGCGCGCGGCCCGGCCCCGTCTTGCGCCGGGTCTTTGGCGCCCGCCACGCGGCCCTTCTGCGGCAGCTGCACGCCACGGGCCTGCAATGCGCCCGGGAAATGGAGAACCTCCTCCAGGGCACCGTCGGCGAGCTGGGGATTGATCTCGGGCTCGACCGGCGCGGGCGCCTCTGGCTCATCGAAGTGAACTCCAAGCCCTTTCTGCAGATGACCCGGGAAGCCGGCTCGCCCCGCACCTTGGCGCTGTCCGTACAGCGGCCGCTGCGCTTTGCCCGGTACATGGCCGGTTTTGAGGAAGCGGAGCCGGCGCCGCGGCCCGTCCCGGCGGAGACAGGGGCCGGAGCATGAAAAGAGGAAGCGAGGGGAAAGGATGGGCCGGGCGGTCTTGGGCATACTAACCACCTATCCCGACGGATCCTCGGTGCGGGGGCCCCGCTGGCCCCAATGGCGCACCTTTGCGGAGCTCATCCGCTGCGGGCGGGAACAAGGGGTCTTGGTGTACGTCTTTTCGCCGGACGGCGTGGACTGGCGCCGGCGGCAGGTGCTGGGATGGCGGGCCAGCGCCCAGGGCCCGCGCCACTGGGTGGCCCGCTGGTTTCCCATGCCCGATGTGGTCTACAACCGGGTCCCCACCCGGACAGCGGAAAGCCGGCCCGCGGTGCGCCAATGCCTGCGCCGATTCCAGCGGGAGCTGGACGGACGCGTCTTCAATCCCCACTACCTGAACAAGGCCATGCTCGGCCGGGCCCTAGGCCACGATCCGGAGCTTGCAGCGCACCTGCCCGCCACCATCCCGCTGCGGGACCCGGTCGGGCTGCGGCGCTTCGTGGAGGAGCACCGGCGGGTGTACCTCAAGGCGGTGGGCGGCAGCCTGGGCAACGGCACCATGGACATCACACCCGTGGGCGGGGGGCGCTGGCGCTTGCGCTACAATCCCGGTCCCGGCCGCACCCGCACCGCGTACCTGCCTTCCTTTGGCGCCCTGTGGGAAGCCGTTCTGCGGTTGGTGCGGGGCCGCCCGTACCTGGCCCAGCAGGCCATCGCCCTGGCCCGGGTCCAGGGCCGGCCCTTTGACTTGCGCCTCTTGGTGCAAAAGCAGCCCGACGGCCAGTGGCGCTGCACCGGCGGTGCGGCCCGGGTGGCGGGCCCCGGACAGATCACCACCCACGTGCCCCGGGGGGGCCGCCGCATGGCCATGGACGCGGCCCTGGCGGCCGCGTTTGGGCCCGCGGCGGCCCGGGAGCTGGCCCAGCGGGCGGCGGCCCTGGCCCAGCAAGCGGCCCGGGCCATGGAGGCCGCCTTGGGGCGGGAGTTCATGGAGATGTCCCTGGATCTGGGGATCGACGAGCAGCAGCGGCTGTGGATCTTCGAGCTCAACTCCAAGCCGCTGCGGTTCGATGAAAAGGACATCCAGCGCCGCTGGGTCCAGAACTTGATCCAGTACGTGCAGGCCCTGGCCGGTTCCGCGCGGTGGGCCGGCCAAGGGGACCCAGGCCGCGGCCGCGCAGGCACCCCCGCGGGGGCCCTGGCCCGCAGGCCGCGACCCCGGGCGGTCCACCGGCCGCCGGACCCGGCCTCCGGCCCCGAGGAAGCGCCCTTCAGAAGTGCTGGAAACCTCCTGCCGGCAGCGGCTGGAGCTCACCGTCCCGCCGGCGCAGCATCACGCCCTGGCTCGCGTCCACAATTTCGCCAATGACGGTGTAGGTGGTGCCCGATCCCGGCAGGACGTGGGTGCCCGTGCGGTAGCGGGACATGGTGAAGAGCAGCTCGTAATCTTCCCCGCCGCCCAGGGCCAGGGCCAGCGGATCCAGTCCAGCGGCCTGGGCCACCCGGCGCACATCGTCGGAGATGGGCAAGGCCGCCTCGTCGATGATGGCCCCCACCCCGCTGGCGGCGCACAGGCGTCTCAGATCGCCCGCGAGGCCGTCGCTCAGGTCGATGGCCGCGGTGGCCAGCCCCTGGCTCAACTCTCGCCCGGCCTCCAGCCGGGGCGTCGGGCGCGTGTGCCGGTGCCAAAGGCGCGTCCGGGTATCGGCGGGCACCGGCAAGTCCGGCCGCTGAAGCAGGATCAAGCCCGCCGCCGCGTCGCCCAGGCGGTGGGTGACGCAGACGCGGTCCCCCACCAGCGCGCCGCTGCGCAAGAGCAGCCGGCCCTCCTCCACCTCTCCCAGCAGCGCGACGCTGATGGTCAGCACCGGCGCCCGGACCGTATCGCCGCCCACCACGGCGGCCCCGCTGGCCGCGCCCTCATCGCTCAACCCTTCGTACAGCCGCTGGACCGCGTGGACGCTGGCGGCGGGCGGCACCCCCAGGGCCACCACCGCAAAGGTGGGCAGCCCCCCCATGGCCGCGATGTCGCTGACGTTGACGGCCATGGCCTTGCGGCCCAAGGCGTAAGGGTCCGTCCCGGGGAGGAAATGCACCCCCTCCACCAGCATGTCAGTGGTGAACAACGTGTACCAGCCCGGCCGGCCCCGCATCACCGCCGCGTCGTCGCCGATGCCGGCGACGAGCCCCGGCCGCGCCCGCTGGTAGCGGCGCAGCTGCTCGATGAGGCCAAATTCGCCCAGGTCTTTCACCAAAGGGTTCATCCCAAGGCACGGCTCCCCCGCTGCTCCAGCGGCACGCCCGCCCTGCACAGGGGGCAGGCGTCCGGCTCCCAACTGGGGGCGTCCAGGGAAACCAGATATTCCACCGGCACGCCCAAGTCCAGCGCCCGCCCGCCGCTGCGGTCGGCCAAGAGCGCCACGCCCACCACGAGGGCGCCGGCCTTGCGAGCCACCGCCAAGGCTTCCCGCACCGATCCCCCGGTGGTGACCACGTCCTCCACCACCAGGCAGCGCTCCCCTGGACGCAGCTGAAACCCCCGGCGCAAGGTCAGCTGGCCGGCTTCTCGCTCCGCGAAGACGGCGCGCACCCCCAGCTGCCGGGCCATCTCGTAGGCCACGATGATGCCGCCCACCGCGGGGCCCAGCACCACCTGAACGCCCGCGTCCCGAAACCGCTCGGCCAGGCGGCCCAGGAGCCCGGCCGTCAAGTCCGGCCGCTCCAAGAGGCGAAACTTCTCCACATACGTGTCGCTGTGCCGGCCCGAGGTCAGCAGAAAGTGCCCCTTGAGCACCGCCCCGCAGGCCAAGAGCGTCTGCATCGCTTCATCCTGAAACACCGCCGAACCCCCTCGCGACAGATCGGATCCCTCCCAGCCGCGGCCAGGCCACCGGGGCGCGACAACGCCCCCGGGTCCGGCCTAGTCCTGGTCTTGGCGGCTTTGGCCCAACACCGCCTGCAGCTCGTCCCGCATGCGCAGCGCGGCCCGGCGGGCCGCCGCGGCATAGTCCTCGGCGGTGCCGGGTTCGCCGGGGCGTTCCCGCCGCCAGGCGTACAGGATGTCCCGGGCCGAGTTGACCAGCGCCCCCCGGCCGTCGGCGGCAAAGGCCGCGGCGGCCTCCCGGGCCCCCGCCCCTTGCGCGCCGTAGCCGGGCACGAGCAATAGGACCCCGGGCATCTGCCGGCGCAGGCGGGCCAACTCTTCGGGCCCCGTGGCCCCCACGACCGCGCCCACCGGACCGTAGCCGTCGGCCCGGGGCATACCCTGATTCCACTGCACCACCAACTGGGCGACCCGCTGGGCCAACGTCACCGGCGGGTCCCCGTGGCCGGGACTTGTTCCGGGGCCCGGGTCCACCGGCAAGTCCTGCAGTTCCGCGCCCGAGGGATTGGACGTGCGCACCAGCACAAAGACGCCCTTGCCCCCCTTCCGGCACGCTTCCAGAAAGGGCGCCATGCTGTCGCTGCCCAAGTAAGGGTTGACGGTGAGCGCATCGGCCTCCAGCCCCGACGGGCACCCCTGCCACCCGCCTGCTTGCCCGCCGGCCCCCGCCGGTGCCGCGGCGACAGGGGCCGGCTCGGGGCCGGGCCCGCCCAGGTACGCCCGGGCGTAGGCTGCCGCGGTGGAGCCGATGTCGTTGCGCTTGCCGTCAACGATGACCAAGAGCCCCTGCTCACGGGCGTAGGCGATGGTCTCTTCCAGGGCCTGCAGGCCCGGCCAGCCCAGCTGTTCGAAAAAGGCCAGCTGCGGCTTGACGGCGACGGCGATGTCGTGCACGGCGTCGATGATGAGCCGGTTGAAGGCCGCCACCGCCCGGGCAGCCGCCTGCCGCGGGTCGTCGCTCTGGCGCCGGCCCCAATTCATCAGGTCGGGGGGCAGCAGCTCGGGCCGGGGGTCGAGGCCCACCACCACCGGCCCGCCCTTTTGGGCTACGGCCGCCAGCACCCGCGCCGGAAACGGCGGGATCCCCCTCATGCCATCACCCGCCCTTCCCGCACGACCCAGCGGCCGCCCACCATGGTGGCCACGGGCCAACCCTGGAGCCGCCAGCCCGCCAAGGGCGTGTTGCGGCTGCGGGACCACCCTTGGGCGGGATCGTAGACCCGCTCGGTGTTCAGGTCGATGACGGTCAGATCCGCCGGGGATCCGGGGGCCAAGGTGCCGCCGGGCAGGCCCAGCGCCCGGGCCGGGTGATGGCTCAGGCGGGCGATGACCTCCCCCAAGGACAACTGTCCCGCGGCCACGACCCGGGTCACAAGAAGGGGCAGCGCGGTTTCCAGACCGATGATCCCAGGCCGCGCCCGGTCAAACTCTACCTGCTTTTCCTCCAGGGTGCAGGGGCTGTGGTCCGTGGCGATGCAGTCAATGGTGCCGTCCCGCAAGCCTTCGATCAGGGCGGCCGCGTCCGCGGCCGTCCGCAGGGGCGGGCGCAGCCGCCAATGGGCGTCATCGGGCTCCACATCGGCATCGGTCCACACCAGATGGTGGGGCGTCACGTCGGTCGTCACCGCTACCCCGCGGGCCTTGGCGGCGCGGATGAGGGCGACGCTGCCCGCGGTGCTCACGTGGGCAATGTGCAGCCGGGCTCCAGTAAGTTCGGCCAGCAGCAAGTCCCGCGCGACGACGATTTCCTCCGCGGCCGCCGGGACGCCCGGCAAGCCGTGCACCGTCGCGTGGAAACCTTCGTGCATGACGCCCGGCCCGGCTAGGTCCGCGTCCTCGCAGTGGACCACCACCGGCAGTTCCCACAGGCGGGCATACTCCAGCGCCCGTCGCAGCACGCCCGCCCGGGCGATGGCCCGCGGACCGTCCCACAGGGCCACCGCGCCCGCGTCCTTGAGCTCCCCCATTTCGGTCAGCTCATCGCCGCGGCCACCCTTGGTGATGGCCGCCAGCGGGTAGACCCGGACGACGCCCTCCCGCCGGGCCCGCTCCCGCACAAAGCTCACCCATCCGGCGTCGTCGATGACGGCCTCGGGGCCGGCCCAGACGCACACCGCGGTGAAGCCGCCCGCGGCCGCGGCCCGGGTCCCGGACCCGATGGTTTCCGCCTGCTCCCGCCCGGGTTCCCCCAGATCGGCCCGGAGGTCGATGAACCCCGGCGCCACCACGTGGCCCGTGCAGTCCACGGTTTCGCCGGCCTCGTCCAAGTCCTTGCCCAGGGCCGCGACGTGGCCGTCGGCCACCAGCACGTCCAGCACCTCATCGATGCCCTGGGACGGATCCACCACCCGGCCGCCTTTAAGCAGCCATCGCATTCCCGCGCCCCCCCATCAGCAGGAAAAGCACGGCCATGCGTACCGCGACGCCGTTGGTCACCTGATCGTGCACCCGGGCCCGCGGGTCGTCCACGGCTTCCTGCACGATCTCCACGCCCAGGTTGGCGGGCCCGGGATGGAGGATGAGCGCGTCGGGGCGCAACAGGTCTAGGCGCTCCCGGGTCAGGCCAAAGCGGCGGGTGTATTCCCTGAGGCTCGGGATGAGCGCGGTGTGCTGGCGCTCCCGCTGGATGCGCAAGATGTTGACCACATCGACCTCGGGGAGAACTTGATCCAGATCGTGGCTGACGGCTACCCCCAGCTGCTCCAGGCCCGGCGGGATCAGGGTGGGCGGGCCCACCACGGTGATGCGGGCCCCCAGGGTGCGCAGGCCCCAGATGTTGGAGCGGGCGACGCGACTGTGGAGAATATCCCCCACGATGGCCACGTGCAGGCCCGCCACATGGCCCTTGGCCTCGCGAATGGTGAACAGGTCCAGCAGGGCTTGGGTGGGATGCTCGTGCATGCCGTCGCCCGCGTTGATGACCGCGGCCCCGATGGTGCGGGCCAACAGGGCCGGCGCCCCCGCCGAAGGGTGGCGGATGACGACGATGTCGGCGCCCAGGGCCGCCAAGGTCCTGGCCGTGTCCGTCAGGCTTTCGCCCTTGACGACGCTGGACGCGGGCACCGAGATGTTGACCACGTCTGCGCTCATCCACTTGCCCGCCAGTTCGAACGAGGTGCGGGTGCGGGTGCTGGGCTCATAAAACAGGTTGACCATCACCTGCCCCCGCAGGGTGGGCAGCTTCTTGACGTCCCGGCCGAAGATGTCCTTGCAGGCCACGGCCGTGTCCAGCACTTGCTGGATGTCGGCCGCGCTCAGATCCCGCATGCGGATCAGATGCCTGCGCGCCCAGGCCATGCCTGTCCCCTCCTCCGCTCCTTACGACCCAGAAACCGCCGCGCCTTCGGCGGACGCGCCGCCGGCTTCCCCGGCCGCGGCCGCCTCCGCCTGGGGCAGCAGCGCGTTGAGCACCACCCCGATGATCGTGGCCAGGGCCATGCCGTGGAGCTCGAAGGGCCCCAACCGGATGGCCGCGCCGCCGATGCCCACTACCAGAATGACGGAAGCGATGATGAGATTGCGCTTGTGCGACAGGTCGACCCGGCTTTCCACCAAGGTGCGCACGCCCGAGGCGGCAATGGTCCCGAAGAGCAGGATGGCCACTCCGCCCATGACCGGGGCCGGCACCGTTTGGATCAAGGCCCCCAGCTTGGGGATGAAGGACAGGGCCATGGCCAGCACCGCTGTCAAGGCGATGACCCGCACCGCGAACACCCGGGTGATGGCCATCACGCCCACGTTTTCGCCGTAGGTGGTGTTGGGGGGGCCGCCCACTAGACCCGCTAAGGCCGTGGCCAGGCCGTCGCCCAGCATGGTCCGGTGGAGGCCGGGCTTCTCATAAAAGTCCCGGCCTGCGATGCGGCTCAGCACGAACACGTCCCCCAGATGCTCGGCCATGGTGACCACGGCCACCGGAGCCATGATGCTGACGGCCCCCAGGCTGAAACGGGGCAACGTGAAGCCGGGCACCCCCAGCCAGGCGGCTTCCCGCACCGGCGTGAAATCCACCAGCCCCAGCAGGGCGGCGGCCACGTAGCCGCCGACCACGGCCACGAGAACCGGGATCATGGACAGCCAACCCTTAAGCAGCAGCGCCGCGCCGACGGCCAGGGCCAGGGTGATCAGGGCCGCCTGCACGTTGGGGTCAGCCAAGGTGACGCCCTCGCCCACCAGGCCGGCCATGTCCAGGGCCACCGGCGCCAGCCCCAGTCCGATGACCATGATGACGGGCCCCACCACCACCGGCGGCAGCAGCCGGCGCAGCCAGCCCACCCCGCTCAGCGCGATGAAGGCCGCGACCACCGCGTAGACCAACCCCGCGGCCACCGTGCCCCCCAAAGCGTAGGGCAGCCCCCACTGATCCGCGGCGATGACAAAGCTCAAAGGAGCGATGAAGGCGAAGGAGGAGCCCAAGTAAGCCGGGACTTGGCCGCCCGTGATCAAGATGAAGAGCAGCGTCCCGGCTCCCGAGGAGAACAGCGCCACGGCGGGGCTCATGCCCGTCAGCGCCGGCACCAGCACCGTCGCGCCGAACATGGCAAACAGGTGCTGCACGCTCAGGGGCAGCATCTGCCCCAGCGGCAGGCGGGCGTCCACATCTACAACCGGCGTTCTTGTCACTGGGTTTTGCCTCCCTTGTCTGCGGTCCCGTCGGCCGGTACCTGGATGACCACCTCATCCCGCCCGTCGATCTCCAGCAGGCGCACGCTGACCACTTCCTGGCGGGATGTGGGCAAGTTCTTGCCGACAAAGTCGGCCCGGATGGGCAGCTCCCGGTGGCCCCGGTCCACCAGCACCGCCAGCTGGATCCGGCCGGGGCGCCCCAGATCGATGAGGGCGTCCAGTGCGGCCCGGGCGGTGCGGCCCGTATAGAGCACGTCGTCCACCAACACGATGGTGCGGCCGGTGATGTCATAGGGGATGTCGGTGCGGCGCACGATGGGTTGGTGGGCGATGGTGGTGAGATCGTCCCGGTACAAGGTGATGTCCAGCACCCCCACCGGCACCCGCACGCCCTCGATCTGCCGGATCTGCTCCGCCAGCCGCCGGGCCAGGGGCACGCCCCGGGTGTGGATCCCGACGATGCCCAGCTTCTCGGTGCCGGCGTTGCGCTCCAGCACTTCGTGGGCGATGCGGGTGAGGGCCCGGCGCAGGGCCGCCGCATCCATCACCTGGACCTTGTCCACGAAGGCCACAAACCCCACTCCTTTCTGCGGGCACTCCCTGGCCGCCGGCCGGCGCGCCCGGCCCCGGGCAACAAAAAAACTTCTTGCCCCCGGCAAGAAGTCGTTCACACGCGCCGCGCGGGTGCGCGCCCCGCGCCTTAGCATCTTTGCACTTGTGACGGCTCCTTGCCGGCCTCACGGGACCGACTTAAAGGATGCCCTTTCCGTTTGCCATCAGTGTAGTGGATGGGCCGGCCTGGTGTCAACCACCGTCCGCACCGCTGCCGGCCTTTTGGCCGCGCAAGTCCTTGAGCACCATCTCCATGTGCTCGGGCAAAGGCGCCACAAAGGTGAGCCACGCCCCGGTGCGGGGATGGCGGAAGCCCAGGCGGCGGGCGTGGAGGCACTGCCCCTGCAGGGGCCAAGGCGAGGACCGGCCCCCGTAGACCCGGTCCCCCAGCACCGGATGGCCCAGGTGGGCCAAATGCACCCGGATCTGGTGGGTGCGGCCTGTCTGCAGGATCAGGCGCATGTACGTGTAATCAGGAAACCGCTCCAGCACCTCGTACTCGGTGATGGCCGGCCTCCCCCCGGCCACCACGGCCATGCGCTTGCGATGCACCGGGTGGCGCCCGATGGGCGCGTCGATGCGGCCCCGGTGGGCCCGCACCTGGCCGTGCACGATGGCCACATACTCCCGGAGCACCTCCCTGGCCTGCAGCTGCCGGGCCAGGGAGATATGGGCCATGTCGTGCTTGGCCACCGCCAACAGGCCCGAGGTGTCCTTGTCCAGCCGGTGGACGATGCCGGGCCGCTCCTGGCCGCCGATGCCCGACAAGCCCGGGCTGTGGGCCAGAAGGGCATTGACCAGCGTCCCGGCCCGGTTGCCGGCCGCCGGGTGCACCACCATCCCCTGGGGCTTGTTGACCACGATGATGTCGTCGTCCTCATAGACGATGTCCAGCGGGATCTTCTCGGGGAGGGCCTCCATCGGTTCCGGCGGCGGAATGTCCACCAGGATGTACTGGCCCGGCCGCACCCGCTGGCTGGCGCTGGCGGGCTCGCCGTCCACCCACACCAGCCCCATGTCGATGAGCCGCTGCACGAAGGCGCGCGACGGCCCTACGCCGGCCGCGGCCAACCAGCGGTCCAGCCGCTCCGCTGGCGCGTCCTCGGGCACCACCAATTCCTTACGCTCCACGGTGACCCTCCGGTGCCTTGGCCCCGTCGGGTGAGCCGGATCCTGAAGGGCCTCCGGCGCCTTCGGGCTGACCGGGCGCATCCCGGCCCAGGAGGACGTACCCGATGAGGACGGCCACCCCCGCCACGATCGCGATATCCGCCACATTGAACACCGGCAGCACCAGAATGTCGATAAAGTCCACCACCGCACCCCGGAACACCCGGTCCATCAGATTGCCCGCGGCTCCGCCCAAGCCTGCCGCGATGGCCAGCTGCATCCCCCGGGGCAGCCGCCTGATGTCCCGCCGCCGCCACCACGCGTACAGCAGGACCAGCACGGTGCCCGCGATGAGGAAAACTTGCTGATATGGGAACAACCCAAAGGCGGCCCCCGGGTTGTGGACGCGGGTGATGTAGAGCAGCCCGGGCATCACAGCGCGCGCTTCGCCCGGGGCCAGCTGGCGGACGACCCACCCTTTGGCGAGCTGGTCCAGCAGCACCACCGCCAGCCCGACGGCCATCAAGCGCAACGGGCCCGGACCTCCTGTCAGCGTGCTCCCCAAATTTTAGCATACGCCTGGGAGGCCAAACAACCAGTGCGCGGTCGTGCTCACGGTTCGGTCTGGGGCGACCCTTGGCGGGGCGTCATGGGGTCAACGTCCGGGTCTTCCTCCCCAGGCGTGTCCTGAGGGCTGTTGGACGTGCCAAAGCGGGCCAGCTCCCGCCACGCATCCCCGCCGTCCCAGCCGGTACCGGTGCCGAAGCTGCGGCCAAAAGGCGGGGACAGCGCCTCCTCCTCCGCCGGCCGGCGGTCCGGCCGGCCGCCCGGCCCGCGCCCTGCGCCCGGAATACCTTCCGGGCCCAGGCCTGCACCCGCTTCGCCCTCCTCGGCCGCGGCCTGGCACGGCGCACACCGGGTGGCCGCGGGCACGGCCCGCAGGCGCTCGGGCGGGATCGGCCGGCCGCACCGCTCGCACAGGCCGTAGCGGCCGGCTTCCAGCCGCTCCAGGGCCCGCTCCACTTGGGCCAGCCGCTCCCGGGTATGCTGCAAGAGCCCCAGATCTGCCTGCCGGGCCGCGAGTTCGCTGCCCAGGTCCGCGGGATGTTGATCATAGAGGGACAGCTCGCCGATGCCGCCTGTTTCGGCATCGGTCCATCCCCAGCTCCGCAGGACCTCCAGGGAGCGCTGGAGCCGCCGCCGCTCCGTCATGAGCCGCGCCCGCAGGCGCGCCTGCTGGTCCTTCTCCAATACCACGTCCGGTCTCCCGCCTCGCGCGGCGGCCGGACCGGCTTACGGGCGGGCCAGTTCGCCCTGGACGATGCGGGTGATCTCGGCCACAAACTCGCCGATGACGGGCAGGTTGAGCATGGCCAGCCGGCCCAGCAGGTAGAGGAACAGGGCGCCGATGAGGGTGAACCCCACCGCAATGCCAAAACCCCGGGCTACGCCCGAAGTAAAGCTCAAGAGCACCATGCGCCGGGGGGACCGGTAGAGCTCGATGAGCTCCGCCAGGCTGTGCCGTTCCATCAGGGTCAGCAAACCCTCGATGCGCACCAGCAGCTTCTCCACCAGCTTTTGGTTGATGGCCTCCCGCATCGCCGCCGCTCCGATCGCCGCGGTAAAATGGCTTGCTGCCCTTGTAGGATTCCCCCCGGGGTTTACGCGCCATGCCCGTAATCGCGCTCCACCACCGCCGCGCACCGCGGGCACAGCTGGGGATGGGCCGCGACCGTGCCCACGCCCTCAGACCAGCGCCAGCAGCGGGCGCAGCGGGCGCCGGGGGCCCGTTCCACCACCACGGCCACCGCCGCGGCCTCATCCCGCAGCGCGCCCGCCGGTGCCGCCGCGTCGGGCGGATGGACCCGCACCGCGGACACGATGAAGGCCTCGGCCAGCTGCTCCGTGGTAAAGCCTTGCAGGTGCGCGGCCGCCCCCGCCGCCGGATACAGTTCCACCGCGGCTTCGGTGGACGCGCCGATCAGCTTGGCGTTGCGGGCCGCCTCCAAGGCCTTGGCCACCACCCGGCGCACGGCCAACAGCTGCTCCCACTTTTCCAGCAGAGCCTGTTCTTCCGGCGTTTCCTCCGGCGGCTCGGCCCAGGTGGTCAGGTGGACGCTCTCCTCCTCCCGGGCGTGCTCGGGCAAGTGCTGCCAGATCTCATCGGCGGTGAAGGCCAAGACCGGGGCGATGAGCTTGGTCAAGGTGACCAGGATTTCGTACAGGGCCGTCTGCGCGGAGCGCCGCGCCCAGGACGCAGGCCCTTCGCAGTAGAGGCGATCTTTGAGGGCGTCCAGGTAAAAGCCGCCCATGTCCACCGCGCAGAAATGGTGCACCTGGTGAAAGACCACGTGATACTCGTAGTCCCGGTAGGCCTGGATGGCCCGGCGGGCCAGCCGCCGCAGGCGCAGGATGGCCCAGCGGTCCAGCTCTGCCATCCGTTCCAGAGGCACGCGATCCTTCTCCGGGTCAAAGTCCGCGGTGTTGCCCAGCAAAAACCGGGCCGTGTTGCGGATGCGCCGGTACACCTCGGCCAGCTGCTTGAGGATGTTGTCCGAGATGCGCACATCGCCCCGGTAATCCACCGACGCCGCCCACAGCCGCAGCACGTCGGCGCCGTAGGTGTCCACCACCGCTTGGGGCTCCACCACGTTGCCCAGGGACTTGGACATCTTGCGGCCTTCCTCGTCCACCACGAAACCATGGGTCAAGACGGACCGGTAGGGAGCCTCGCCCCGGGTGGCCACCGATGTGAGCAGCGACGACTGGAACCAGCCCCGGTGCTGATCGCTGCCTTCCAGGTACATGTCCGCCGGCCAGCGCAGTTCGGGCCGCTCCGTGAGCACCGCGGCATGGGACGAGCCCGAGTCAAACCAGACGTCCATGATGTCCTTTTCCTTGTCAAATTCGGTGCCGCCGCAGTGGGGACACGCCTTGCCCGCGGGCAGAATCTCGCGGGCATCCCGGATGAACCACGCGTCGGAGCCTTCCCGGCGGAACAGGCCGGCCACCGCGGCGATGGTTTCCTCGTCGATGAGGTGCTGGCCGCAGCCCCGGCAGAAGAAGATGGGGATGGGGACCCCCCACACCCGCTGTCGGGAAATGCACCAGTCGGCCCGCTGGGCCACCATATTGCTGATGCGCTCCTCGCCCCAGGGCGGGATCCACTGCACCTGGCGGATGGCCGCCAAAGCCGCCTCCCGAAAACCTTCCACCGAGGCAAACCACTGCTCGGTGGCGCGGAAGAGAACCGGATTGCGGCAGCGCCAGCAGTGGGGGTACTGGTGCTCCACGTCGGCGCGAGCCAACAGCCGCCCGCGGTCGGCCAGGTCGTCGATGATGGCCGCGTTCGCCTCGGTCACCCTCTGGCCCGCGTAGGGTCCGGCGTCCGCGGTAAATCGCCCCTGCCCGTCCACGGGCGCCAGGATGGGCAGCCCGTAGCGCTGCCCCACCTCGTAGTCCTCCAGGCCGTGACCGGGGGCTGTATGGACGCATCCGGTTCCCTGATCCAACGTTACGTGTTCGCCCAGGATGATGGGGCTTTCCCGGTCAAACAGCGGGTGGCGGGTGACGACGCCCTCCAACTCCTGCCCGCGGAACTGCTGCCGGACGCCCCGGACCGTGAGCTGCGCGGCCTGGGCCACCTGCGCGACGAGCCCTTCGGCCATCAGGAGCAACCCCCGGTCGGTGTCCGCCAGGACATAGGTGAACTCGGGGTGCAGCGCGATGGCCATGTTGGCCGGGATGGTCCACGGCGTGGTGGTCCACACGGCCACGGCGCTGCCCTCGGGCAAGCGGCCCTTGCCGTCCACTACGGCGAAGGTGAAAAAGACCGAGGGGGAGCGGTGATCCCGGTACTCGATCTCGGCCTCGGCCAGGGCCGTCTCGCAATGGGGGCACCAGTACACGGGCTTGAGGCCCCGGTAGATGTAGCCCTGCCGGGCCATCTCGCCAAAGACTTCCACTTGCCGGGCTTCATATTCCGGGCTCAAGGTCAGGTACGGGTTTTCCCAGTCCCCCCAAACGCCCAGGCGCTTGAACTGCTGCCGGTGCACGTTGACGTAGTGCAGCGCGTACTCTTTGCAGCGGCGGCGGAACTCCACGGGGTCGATGGCGTGCCGGTCGAGGCCGTGGGCGGTGATGATGGCGTGCTCGATGGGTAGGCCGTGGGTGTCCCAGCCCGGCACGTAGGGGCTGTGGTAGCCGTCCATGCTATGGGAGCGAACGACGATGTCCTTCAGGATCTTGTTGAACGCCGTCCCGATGTGGATGTCGCCGTTGGCATAGGGCGGTCCGTCGTGCAGGATCCAGACGGGACGGTTTTGGGCGCGCCCCAGCTCCTGCAGGCGCTGGTACAGCCGCTGTTCCTCCCAGCGCCGCAGGAACTCGGGCTCCCGCTGGCTCAGCTGGGCCCGCATGGGAAACTGGGTGCGCGGCAGCTGCAGCGTCTTTTGGTAATCAACGGTCTTGGCCGAATCCATCGCACGGGCACCTCCTGCCACCCGCCGGCCCGCCGCCCGGCGGGCGGCGGCGAGTAAAAAAGCCCGTCCCCTCTAAGGGACGGGCTGCTCTTCCCGCGGTACCACCCTTGTTGGACGCGCGCCCTTGAGGCGGCGCGTCCCCCTCGTGATGCCGGTAACGGCGGCCGCCGGCCCAGCCTACTCGCCTCCCGGGCAACAGTCCCTCCCAGGGCTTTCGGTGAGCAGCTCCGGGGTGATCTTCGGCGGGCGGTCAGCCGCCGGGCTTCCACCCTCCCCGGCTCGCTGGGGCCTTCCAGCCCCGCCTACTCTCCCCTTCATCGCCTGTCGCCAAAGGGCCTAGGTTCGCCATCGGGCGCGGGCGGCCCCGCCTCAGTCGGCCGCCTGCTCTTCGCCCTGCGCCGGCCCGGCGCCCGCAGTTTCGCCGCCGCCGGCTGCGGGATCCTCCACCGCGGACGGAACCGTCGCCGCCGCCGGCTGCCTGGGCGCCGCGGTCATATGGATGACCACGTAAAAGGCCCCCAGGGTCAGCAGCGCGGCAGAGATGATCTTGCCCACGGGCGAAGCGTCGATAACGATCAACGCCCAGGCAAACATCGCGTAGCCCAGGATCAACCCCACAACGGTGATGAGGTAGGACAAGTCCAGGCGATCCAAAAGCGACGGCGGTGCCACGACCAGCTCCCCGCCGGATCCCGTTTCTGCCGCCAGGCGCTGCGGTCGGAACATGCCTTGCGGATCCAGGGAAGCCTCGCTGAAATCAAAGGTGGTCGTGGCGCAACCTTGCGGGCAATCGAAACGCCAGACGTTGTAGTAAAGCACCGGGCGTCCCTGGCCGGTGACCGTCCGCTGGGTCGTGCGCTCCGCGACCATGCGGCTGCCGCACGCAGGGCAATACCTTTTTCGGGACAAAGCCCTCCACCTCACGCGTAGACCAATCGATGCAACCCTGTATACAGCATAAGTACTACATCTGAAAGGGCCTTGTCAACCGGCCCTCCGGCCCCTTTGGCCGGGGATGGGCCCTTGGGCCGCTCCCCTCACCGGTCCACCGTCTCTTCCTGGCCCACCAGTTCCTCGAGGGCCGCGTCCACTTCCCTGTACAGCTGCAAAAACTCAGGGGAAGAACGGTCGGTGGCCAATAGCCGCAGGAACTTCTCCTGGACTTCCGCCTCTCTGGCCTCTACGCTGGGGGCCTCCAGCCGGACCTGTCCCGTCGCCGCCACCGTGCCCATGGCTTGCACCTCCCGGCGCCGCGCAATTTCCGGCTGCCCCTGGACCGGGGCGCCGGCCGTGCCGCCTTCTCCCGTGCCTGTAGGTTTTCCTGCCGTCGGTTTCCTACAGTCACCGGTACAGCGGTTACCTTTTCCACACGATCCGAGAAATTCCTTTGTTCTGGCAACCGATTTCCCTCCGGCGCCCCAAGTCCCCGCCCTTGGACCTGAAATGGGACCCTGCTCCCGCGCCGTTGCCCGCCATCCGGCGGCGGGCGACGCTCCGCCGGCTGCGCACTGCCGCAGGGTGTCCCCCCGCAGTCCCACCCGCAGGGCCTCCAGGGTCACCACGTCCTGGGGCTGCACGTTGCCGAAGTTGACCCCGGGCCCCAACCGCAGCAGCAAGGCCTGCTGCTGGCTGGTGCGGGGCGCTTCCCAAAGGATGTCGTCCAGGCAGTCCAGTCCTGCCACCAAGGCAGTAAAGAGAGATTCCCGGATGGCGCCGGCCTCGTCGTAGATGCCGACGCTGTGCCCCGCATCCCGTCCCTCGATGATGACCTTGAAGGCCCCTTGGGTCCGGTCCGCGGCTACCTGTTCCCACACTTGCTCCGGCACCAGGGGCCGGGCCGGATCCTTCTTGCCCACCTCGGTGAGCACGCGAAAGCCCATGTCCACCGCCCGCCGGATCAAGTCCCGGCGCACCGCGGGCGCCAGGTCGATGGTGCCCTCCGACACCTCGATGGCCGTGAATCCGGCCTGGGCCGCGGCAGCGAGAAACTCCCGCGCGGCGCCCTGGTGCACCGCGGCTTCCAGCAGCGTGCCCCCGGGATACACCTCCACGCCAGCGGACCGGATGATGCGCACCTTCTCAGCCAACAACGCGGGCGGGTACAGCAGGGCGGTGCCAAAGGCCAGCTTGACGAAATCGATGTAGTCCCCGGCCACCTCCATCAGGTCGCGGGTTTGGGCCAGGCCTAACCCTTTGTCGATGACCATGGTGAGGCCCCGGAGCCGGGGCTTGCCGTCCCGCGGGCCCATGGGCAAGGCCACGACCGCTTCCAACGGGCTCCCGGCGTCCGGGCGCGCAGGCGACTTCATGACCAGCGTTCCCCTCCCCCATCCCGGCCGTCGCCGCCGGGCACCGGAAGCAATCTATGCGGGCGCCGGAATATTGTCACGTCCAAAGCGAAGTGCTACACTGGCAACGGCGAAGGGCTACACCGGCCCCGATGCCGGCCGCAGCCGCCGCGCCGGCCTGGGCCGGACCGCCGTCCCCGCAAACCTACACTCACGGAGGGATTCATCATGTCGCGCAGGCCTCGGGCCAAGATCACCATCGTCGGCGCGGGCAACGTCGGGGCCACCGCGGCCCATTGGGCCGCCGCCAAGGAGCTGGGGGACATCGTCCTGGTGGACATCGTCGAAGGCGTGCCCCAGGGCAAGGCCTTGGACCTGCTGGAAGCCGGGCCCATCGAGGGGTTCGACGTCAACATCATCGGCACCAACGACTACGAGGAGACCGCCGGATCCGACGTGGTCGTCATCACCGCCGGCAGCCCCCGCAAGCCCGGCATGTCCCGGGACGACCTGCTCCAGACCAACTACAAGATCGTGAAGAGCGTCGTCGAGCAGTGCGTCAAGTATTCTCCCGACGCCTACTACATCGTGGTCAGCAACCCGGTGGACGTGATGACCTACGCGGCGTGGAAGGTTTCGGGGCTGCCCACCCACCGGGTCATGGGCATGGCGGGCGTCTTGGACTCCACCCGCTTCCGCACCTTCCTCGCGATGGAGCTGGGCATTTCCGTCGAGGACATCACCGCCTTCGTCATGGGCGGCCACGGCGATGAGATGGTGCCCCTGGTGCGGTATTCCTACGCCGGCGGCATCCCCATCGAGAAGCTGCTGCCCAAAGAAACCATCGACCGCATCGTGGAGCGCACCCGCAAGGGCGGCGGCGAAATCGTCAGCCTGCTCAAGACCGGCAGCGCCTACTACGCCCCCGGCGCTTCCGTCGCGCAGATGGTGGAAGCCATCCTCAAGGACAAGAAGCGCCTGATCCCTGTCATCGCCTATCTCAACGGCGAGTACGGTGAAAGGGACATCTACGTGGGTGTGCCCGTCATCCTGGGCGCGGGCGGCGTGGAGAAGATTATCGAAATCGACTTCACCGAAGAGGAGCGGGCCATGTTTAAGCGTTCGGTGGAAGCGGTGCGGGGGCCCTTGCGCACCCTCGGGCTCTAAGGGCAGAACACCAACATCAAAAGCAAACCCGGGGCGGGGCCGGGCCCGTGGGCGACCCGGCCCCCTGTGTTTCAGCTGTTAAGCAGGGCAAACCGCAAGGCAAACAGCACGGCCAACACGTAGACCAGCCAGTGCACTTGCCGCCCCTTGCCGGCGATGAGCTTGACCACAGGATAGCTGATAAAGCCTAGGGCGATGCCCGTGGCGATGCTGTAGGTCAACGGCATCGCGATGATGGTGACGAAAGCCGGAAAGGCCTCGGAAATGTCTTCCCAGTCGATGCGGCCGATGACCTGCATCATGAGCGCGCCCACAACGATGAGGGCCGGCGCCGTGGCGGCTGGAAAGTCCGCCACCATCCGGATGATGGGTGCGAAGAACAGGGATAGGAGGAAGGCCACGGCCACCACCACCGCCGTCAGGCCTGTGCGCCCGCCCGCCGACACGCCGCTGGCCGACTCCACGTAGGTGGTGACCGTGGAGGTGCCAAAGACGGCGCCGCCCACGGTGGCGAATGCGTCGGCCAGCATGGCCTGCTGCACCCGGGGCAGCCGGCCTTGCGGATCCAGAAAGCCCGCCCGGGTGGAGACGCCTACCAAGGTCCCCATCGTATCGAAGAAATCCACGAAGAGAAACACCAGCACGATTTCCAGCAAGCCCAGGCGCAGGGCCCCGCCCAAGTCCAGCTTGCCCAAGACCGTGCCCCACGCGGCCAGGCTGGGAACCTCCACGATGCGTTCCGGCCACGGGGCGAAACCCAATAGCGCGCCTGCTCCGGCGGTCACGAGGATGCCCCACAGGATCGCGCCCCGCACCTTGAGGGCCAGCAAGCCCGCGGTGAGCAGCGTCCCGGCCAGGGCCAGAAGCGGTCCCGGCTCCCGGAGATCGCCCAGGGTCACCAAGGTCGCAGGGTCATCCACGATAAGGCCGGCGTTCTGGGCGCCGATAAAGGCGATGAACAGCCCGATGGCGGCGCTGATGGCCACCTTGAGGCCGTTTGGCACCGCGTCCACCACCATCTCCCGGGCCCGGGACAAGGTCAGCAGCACAAACAAGAGCCCCGAGATGAAAACCGCTCCTAGAGCCGTCTCCCACGGGATCCCCCGTCCCAGCACCACGGTGAAGGCGAAGTAGGCGTTGAGCCCCATGCCCGGCGCCAGCGCAAAGGGGTAATTGGCCAAGAAGGCCATGAGCAGCGTGCCCAGGGCCGCGGCCGCCACCGTCGCGATGAGGACGCCGTCAAAGGACATCCCCGCTGCCGACAAGATGCCGGGGTTCACGAAGATGATGTAGGCCATGGTCATGAAGGTGGTCAGCCCCGCCGCCAACTCCGTGCGCACCGTGGTGCCGTTTTCCGACAGCCGAAACCATCGCTCCAGAAGACCGGCTTGGCCTCCCTTGACCGCGTCCGCTCTGCCGCTCATGGGTCACCCCTCCCGGTAATCGAACGATACGAAGCCCTCGATGTCCATCTTCGCCACAAAAGCGTATGTTCCTACGTGCTCCGCGTAATTTTGTCCGGAATTTGACCAACGCCCCCCCGCCCCCCGGGCTGGAGGCCCCTTCAGATCGTCCCCATTTTTGGGCCGGAAGGTATTGACACCCCGGTCCGCCGCGCTATATTAGAAGCTGGTAGCACTCAATGCCCGCGAGTGCTAAACGTCCCGCAACAGCAGACCACACAATAAGGAGGGAAAATCCGTGAAGCTGGTTCCGCTGGGGGACCGGGTCGTGGTCAAGCCCATCGAGCAGGAGGAAAAGACCAAGGGCGGCATCGTGCTGCCGGACACCGCCAAGGAAAAGCCCCAGGAGGGCGAAGTCCTGGCCGTGGGCTCGGGCCGGCTCCTGGAGAACGGCGAGCGGGTGCCGCTGGAGGTCAAGGTGGGCGACCGGGTCGTCTTTGCCAAGTACGGCGGCACCGAGGTCAAGCTCAACGGCGAGACCTACACGATTCTGCGGGAGTCTGACATCCTGGCCATTGCGAAGCCGGATTAAGCCAACCTTTCTTAACGGCGCAATCCCGGACACGGCAACGCCGGATGCCGATTCGGGAACGGACAAAAGCGATATGGATCACTGACGGCAAAGAACTTGACACATGGCATTAGCCCCTGACGACCAAAGAGACACAACACCAGCGAGGAGGGTGTGAGCAAGCATGGCTGCCAAGCAGCTGGCCTTCAATGTGGAAGCGCGGCGGGCCCTGGAGCGGGGCGTCAACGCGGTTGCCAATGCGGTCAAGGTGACGTTGGGGCCCAAGGGCCGCAACGTAGTGCTGGAGAAGAAGTTCGGCGCGCCCACCATCACCAAGGACGGCGTGACCGTCGCGAAGGAGATCGAGCTCGCGGATCCCTACGAAAACATGGGCGCGCAGCTGTGCCGGGAAGTCGCGTCCAAGACCAACGATGTGGCCGGTGACGGGACCACCACCGCCACGGTGCTGGCCCAGGCCATCGTCCTGGAAGGCCTTAAGAACGTTGCGGCCGGCGCCAACCCCATGCTGATCAAGAAGGGCATCGACCGGGCTGTGGCGGCCGCGGTGGAGGAGATCGGCCGGATGGCCATCCAGATTGAGGGCAAGGAAGAAATCGCCCACGTCGCCTCCATCGCCGGCAACGATCCTGAGATCGGCAGCCTCATCGCCGACGCCATGGAGAAGGTCGGCAAGGACGGCGTCATCACCGTTGAGGAAGCCAAGGGCACCACGACGACGGTGGACATCGTCGAGGGCATGGAGTTTGACAAGGGCTACATCTCTCCCTACTTCGTCACCAACGCGGAGGCCATGGAGGCCACGCTGGAGGAGCCCTTCATCCTCATCCACGAGAAGAAGATCTCCAACGTTCACGACCTGCTGCCGCTGTTGGAGAAGGTCGTGCAGGCTGGCCGTCCGCTGCTCATCATCGCAGAGGACGTGGAGGGCGAGGCCCTGGCCACGCTGGTGGTCAACAAGATCCGCGGCACCCTCAACGTCTGCGCGGTCAAGGCGCCTGGTTTCGGCGACCGGCGCAAGGCCATGCTGGAGGACATCGCGATCCTGACCGGCGGCCGCTTCATCTCTGAGGACCTGGGCACCAAGCTGGAGAACGTCACCCTCGACATGCTGGGCCAGGCCCGTCGCGTGCGGGTCACCAAGGACAAGACCACCATTGTCGAGGGCAAGGGCGACAAGGCCGCGGTGCAGGGCCGCATCGAGCTCATCAAGCGCCAGATCGAAGAGACGGACTCCGACTACGACCGCGAGAAGCTCCAGGAGCGCCTGGCCAAGCTGGCGGGCGGCGTGGCCGTCATCAAGGTGGGTGCGGCCACCGAGACGGAGCTCAAGGAGAAGAAGCACCGCATTGAGGACGCGGTGCACGCGACCCGGGCGGCCGTCGAGGAAGGCATCGTGCCCGGCGGCGGCACCACCTTCATCCGCATCATCCCGGCCCTGGACAAGCTGGAGGCCGAGGGCGACGAGCTGACGGGCATCAAGATCATCAAGCGGGCGCTGGAAGAGCCGGCGCGGCAGATCGCGGCCAACGCCGGATTCGAGGGCTCGGTCATCGTGGAGCGGGTCAAGGCCGAGTCGGGCAACGTCGGCTTTGACGCCCGCAGCGAGCAGTTCGTGGACATGGTCAAGGCGGGCATCGTCGACCCGGCCAAGGTGACCCGCACCGCGCTGCAGAACGCGGCCAGCATCGCCAGCATGGTGCTGACCACCGAGGCGCTCATCTCCGAAATCCCCAAGAAGGAGAAGAACGCGCCCTACCCGCCTGGCGGCGGTGACATGGACTTCTAATCGGCGTCACCGCACCTACGCCGGGCGGTTCATCCGGAGGGGAGGACGCGCCGCAGCCCGCGGCGCCCTCCCCTCCGGCGCGTCGGCGCGACTTTGCGTCCGTCACAGGCGGCCCCGCCGCTGGGCCACCCGCCGCTCCCCCCAGTCCACCGCGTAGTACACGGCCGTGGACACCACCAAGAGCAGCACGATGCTGCTCATGACCAGGGTCATGTTGAACACTTGGCCGCCGTAGATGATCAGGTAGCCCAGTCCCGTGCCCGACACGAGAAACTCGCCCATGATGGTCCCCACCCACGCCAGGCCAATGTTGACCTTGATCGCGGCCAAGAGGGTGGGTACCGCGGCGGGCACCACCACCTTGGTGAACACTTGCCAGCGGCTCGCGCCCAAGGACCGGAGGAGCACCACCTTGCCGGGATCGGTTTCCCGGAAGGCGGTGTACAGCATGACGATGGTGACCACCACCGCAATGGCCACGGCCATGGCCAGCACCGCCCGCACGTTCGTGCCAAGCCAAATGATAAACAGAGGGCCCAAACTTATCTTGGGCACGCTGTTGAGGACCACCAGGTACGGGTCCAACACCCGGGCCCAAAAGGGCGACCACCACAAGAAGGAGGCCACCACCAGCCCCAAGGCCGTGGCCAGGCCAAAACCCGCCAAGGTGCGCCAGACGGTGGCACCCAGGTGCACCCACAGATCCCCCGCCGCGGCCATGCCCACGATTTGGTCCCAGATGCGGCTGGGCTGGCTGACGATGAAGGGATTGAGCCAGCCCGCCGCGGCCCCCACCTCCCACAATCCCAAGATCAGCGCCACCAGGAGGACCTGGGTGGCCGTGACCGCCAGCTGCCGCTGCCGCCGGCCCCGCAAGTAGCGGCGGTGGGCTTCCGATACCCCGTCCCAGGAGCGGCTGCCGCCCTCCCGGGGTATGTCCCCCCGGGCGCTGCCCCCGCTCCCCTCGCCTGTCCCGCGAGCCGGATCAAAGGTGGACATCGAGATCCCTCCAGATGTCGCGAAAGTACCGGCTGAAGTCGGGGGATTCCCGCACCTGCAAAGGCGAGCGGCGGGGCTTGAGGTCGATGGCGTATTCCCGCTTCAGCCGGGCCGGCCGCCGGGTGAGCACGATGACCCGGTCCGCCATGGACACCGCTTCGGCGATGTCGTGGGTGACCATGACCACCGTGCGGCGCTGGGCCTGAAAGATCTGGCTCATCTCCTGCTGCAGCTGCAGCCGGGTTTGGTAGTCCAGGGCCGAAAAAGGTTCGTCCAGGAGCAGCACCTTGGGATCGAGGGCCAAAGTGCGCACTAGGGCCGCCCGCTGCCGCATGCCGCCCGACAGCTGCGCGGGAAACCGGTGGGCGAAGTCGCCCAGGCCGTAGTCCCGCAGCAGCCGCTGCACCCGGGCCACCGCCGCCCGGGTGCGCCGCCCCTGCACTTCCAGCCCCAGCAGGCAGTTGTCCAACACGGTGCGCCAATCAAACAGCAGGTCCTGCTGGAGCATGTAACCCACGGCCGGGTTGGGGCCCCGCACCGGGGCGCCATCGACCCGCACTTCCCCCTCGTCGGGCCGGATGAGGCCGGCGATGAGGGACAACAAAGTGCTCTTGCCGCAGCCGCTGGGACCGACGACGCTGACGAACTCGCCCTCCTCCACCCGCAGGGAAAGGTCTTCCACCGCGCGCGTTTCCCCGCTGGGGGTGTGGTAGGTGACGGTGACGTGGCGCAGCTCAACGACGGACACAGGGCCCACCTCCCATGGCTCCACGGTCCCGCCCGGGCAGCGCGCCCCGGGGCCCCAGAGGGGCCGCGGGGCGCTGCTGTCCGCCTGGCCCTAGGGTCCGGCAGGGCCCGGCCCGCGGCCGACCCACCTAGGCGCGGGCGGGCGCGCCCGCCCAGGGCCGGGGCGCCCGCGGGGCCGCGCTGGCTAGGGCGTCACCCCGGCCGCGACGACCCGCTGGGCAAACTCGTTGGTCATTACGTCGTCAAAGGGCACGGGGCTGGCCAGCTCGCCGGCCATCATCATCACTTCCTGCAGGCGGGCAAACCCTTCCCGGCTGATGAGGGGCGTCGGCGTCCAGGCGTCGATGGACCGGTAGCGCTCCAGGGCGGCGACGAGCACATCAAAGTCCATCCCGGGGAAGTAGGGCGCCACCACGGAAGCGATCTCCTCCGTCGAGTGGGCCTGCACCCACAGCTGGCCCCGGTAGATGGCCCGGGTGAAGCGTTCGATGATGTCGGGGCGCTGTTCCATATAGCTCTTGCGGGCGTGATAGACGGTGTAGGTAATGTCGCCGGCTTCGGCGCCCAGGGAAGCCACGATGGTCCCCACCCCGGCCCGCTCCATGTGGGTCATGGCCGGCTCAAACTGGGCCACATAATCGCCCAAGCCGCCCTCAAAGGCCCCCGCCGCCGCTTCAAAGGCCAAGTGGGTGATGATGCCCACGTCCAAGAAGGGCTCGATCCCATGCTGGCGCAGCACCCACTCCAGCACCATCTGGGGCACGCCGCCTTTGCGGGCGCCCACGATGAGGCGACCCCGCACGTCATCCCACTCAAAGTTCTCCACCTTGCCCCGGGCCATAAAGAAGGACCCGTCCCGCTGCGTCAACTGGGCGAATCCCACAGCCCGGTCCGGCGCCCCTTGGTTGTAGACGTAGATGGTGGCTTCTGGCCCAAAGAACCCGATGTCGACGCTGCCGGAGATGAGGGCCGCCATGCCGTTGTGGGCACCCCAGGCGGTGCTCAGCTCGATGGCCAGCCCCTCGTCGGCAAAAAAGCCCTTCTCCAGCGCCACGTACTGGGGCGCGTAAAACACGGAGCGTACCACTTCCGACAATCGCACCGTCTCCAGCTCCGCCGCGGCGGCGGGCACCTGCCCTGTGAGCACCAGCACGACGGCCAGGACCGCGCCGGTGACACCCCCGCGCCCCGGGCCTCGAAGACCGATCATAAAGCGCCTCCTCCCCCTTTTTGGCCTTTCGGTCAGATTCCACCGTATGCCGCCGCGGCAGACGCGGTGACGGTTGACGAAAAGCCGCCGGTGATGGTAAGATCGTGGAGGCAACGACCGGTATGCCCGGGTGGCGGAATAGGCAGACGCGCACGTTTGAGGGGCGTGTGGGGAAACCCGTATCGGTTCAAGTCCGATCCCGGGCACCAAACAAGCAGCAAGGCGGCCCATGGGGGCCGCCTTGTTTGCGTCAAGGCAGACGGTCGGTCCTCACCGCAGCAGCTGATGGGCCAGCCACGCCGCCACGCCGCCGGCCAAGGCGGACGCCGCCAGCCACGGCGCAGCGGCCTGGGCCAAGCGCCGGCATAGCCATGGGCCCAGCGCGCTGTGCAGGACCACGGCCAAGGGCGTATCCCGGAGGGCCAGGGCACTGTAGGCCATCCAGTCGTAAAGGCTCAGCCGGTTTTGGGCCACCGGACGCCCCAAAGGGGACGAGGCTGGGCCTTCCCACGGAGCCGATCCCCCGCCGTCCCTCAACAAGGCATGCACATCCCCACGGTACTCCCCGGCGATACCCGCGTCCTGAAGGAAGCGGTCAATCAGCACGGCCGCTTTCACCGTAGCACGGGAAAGGCCTTCGCCGGCCAGCGCCTGGTCCGTCCGTTCCAGGCGCGCCAGCACCGCCGCCACCCGGCGGGGAAGGGTGGCCGCCAGTTCGGCCCCTTCGGCGCCGCCCCGCACTGAGCCCCACAGGGCCAGCCGCAAGCCGGCCGCCTGCACCTGATATTCGGCCGCCGGCGGGACAGGTGTCCCGGCCGCGGGGCCCGGAACCCGGGGGGAGCCATCCCCCTCCCAGGCAATGGGGGTCCCCGTCAGGACGCGGTGGTAGACGGCCACGGCCTTGTCCAACTCGCCCCGCCGCCACAGGTCATCGCCCATCTTGAGCAGGGCGATGGCTCGGTAGCGGGCAAAGAGCACCGCAAAGGCCCCTGCGGCGTCGAGCGGCGCCCCATGGGCCCGAGCCGGCGGGATATGGGCCATCGCCCAATGCAAGGCCTTTTCCCCCATCTCCGCCAACGGGAGCCAAGACGACTGCCGGCGGAGACCCTCCAGTTTCCGCCCCACCTGCTCCGCCCACTGGCGGAACGCGTCCGCGGCGGGGCGGCTGGAAAGCGCCTGCTCCCCCTTGCGCCCATCGATGGGCATCGCAGTGCGGCGGCCCAGGGGGAGCGGGCCTTGGTCCAAAGGGCCCGGAGCCCCGCGCAGAGACCGCCGCATGGGCTCGCGGAGAGGTGGACCGCCGGCCGCCGGGTCGCGGCCCGGGAGCGCGGCCGGCCGCGGCCGTGCCAGAGAAGGGGCAGAACGCCTGCCGCCCGTACCCGCCCAACCTTGGCCCTGGGCGGGCAGGAAGAAACCCGCCAACCGCACCGTGTCCCGGCGGTACCACTGGAAACCGGTGGGGGGCGGCTTGGACGCAGCTGCGGGCCCACGCCCTTTGAACGCAACCGAAAAGTGATCCAAGGGCTCGTCGGCTTGGCCCGGAGCATCCGCGGGCTGGGTCAGCCCCCGGGGGCTGTGGGCCCGGGCATCGGCCGGCGCCTGGGGGCCGGTCCCGGGGAGGAACCCGAACCAGGGCGCGCTGGCATTGAACGGGAAAACCTTGAACAATGGCTCCAAACCCCTTGCCTCGACGCCGGCAGCCCGGGTGCGGGTGGCGGCGTCACCGTCGTCCCTCAGTGGGCCTCTTCCCCGGTGGCGGCCTGCAAAATGCCCTCGATGCGCTCCAGCTGCTCCGGCGACAGCTGCCATCCGCTCACGCCGGCGGCCTCCTGGATCTGCTCCGGGGACCGGGCGCCCCACAAGGCCACGGTGACGCCGGGCTGGTCCAGCACCCACCGCACCGCGAGCTGCGCGGCGGTCTTGCCCACTTCGGCAGCCATGGCCTTCAGCTGCTCCACGATGCGCAGATGACGCTGGTAGGCTTCCCCCGTAAACCGCGCATCCGTCTGGCGGTTGTCGCCCGGCTTAAAGGTGGGGTTCTGGGTGTACTTGCCCGTCAGCAGGCCCCGGGCCAGGGGACTGTAAGCCAGCACCGCGAGCCCGTGTTCCCGGCAGTAAGGCAGCACGTCCTTTTCGATCTGCCGCTCCAGCAGGTTGTAGCGGGGCTGCACCGAGTGCAGGGGCGCCACCCGGCGCCACTCCTCCAACTGCTCCACCGAGTAGTTGCACACGCCGATGGCCCGGATCTTGCCCGCCTCATACAGCTCCTTGACGGCCGCGGCCGTCTCCGCGATGGGGGTCTCCGGGTCCGGCCAGTGGATCTGGTACAGGTCAATGTAGTCGGTGCGCAGCCGCCGCAGGCTGTCCTCCAGTTCCTGGCGGATCCGCTGGGGCTTCGCGTTGCGCCAGGGCTCCTCCTTCTCATCCCACTCCATGCCGAACTTGGTGGCGATGACCACTTTGTCCCGGGGAATCTGCCGCCGGGCCAGGGCCTCGCCCAAAATTTCCTCCGACAGGCCAAACCCGTAGACGGGCGCGGTGTCGATGGTGGTGACGCCCATGTCCAGCGCGGCGTGAATGGTGCGGATGGACTGCTCCACGTCGGTGCCGCCCCACAGCCAGCCGCCGATGGCCCAGGTCCCCAGGGCGACCCGGGACACCTCCACATCCGACGTTCCCAGCTTGGCGAATTCCACCGTATCCCTCCTCATGCATACGCTGGAATCCAAATCAAGACCATTCTAGCACACGCTCCGCGGAGGGCAATGAGGGCCGGCCAGGCGGCGGAAGCCTGGCCAAAGCGGCCCTGCGGGCGGCAAGGGATCCGGCGGGCCGGCTGCGAACTACACGGCAGGGAGGCGATGCAGCCTGTGAACGTCGACGTCAACGAGGCGCTCTTGGAGGAGGCCCGGGCGGCGGGCTTCACGCAGCCGCCCCGGCGCAAGGTGGCGGGCCCCATCGTGGACATCCACGCCCACGCCCCGGCCGGCCCCGCCGCGCAGCCCCTCTACGAAGCCGCCCGCCTTTACGGCATTACCCACCTGGCCGCCATCACCACCTTGGACGAGGCCTTGGAGCTGCGGGACGCCTATCCCGAAACCGTCATGATCCCCCGCCTGGAGTTTGAACACTTGGCGGACCCCGACCGGTTCGTGGAGCACAATGTGGCCCTGGTGCGGCGCGCGGCGGCCGCGGGGGCGCGGCTCATCAAAATGTGGTTTGCGCCGCGGTTTGTGGCCCGCACCGGCAAGCGCATGGACGATCCCCTATTCGATCCCATCTTCCGCGAAATCGAAACCCACGGCCTGGGGGTGCTGACCCACGTGGCCGATCCGGACCTCTGGTTCCAGCGGGTGTACACCGACGTCCGCCGCTACGGCACTAAGGCGGACCAGTACCCCCAGTTGGAAAACCGGCTGGCGGCCCATCCTGGCATCAACTTTCTCGCCGCGCACATGGGCGGCGATCCCGAGCACCTGGACCATCTGGCCGTGCTCCTGGATCGCTACCCCAACCTGTACCTCGACACCTCCGCCACCCGGTGGATGGTGCGGGAGCTGGGCAAACAGCCCGCCGCCGCCCGGGACTTTTTCCGGCAGTACAAGGACCGCATCCTCTTCGGCACCGACCAGGTGGCCATCGAGGATCCCGAGCCCTTCCGCTACACGTCCCGCTACTGGATTCATGCGCTGTTTTGGGAAACCGACGCGGTGTGCCCGCTGCCCATCGACGATCCCGATGTGGACGGCACACCCATGCTGCGGGGCATCGATCTTCCCGCGGACATCCTGCCGTGGATCTACTACAAGAACGCCGCCCGCGTCTTTGGCATTCCCGTGGGGACAAGGGAAACGGCGTTTCCGCATTGACGCCGGAAACGCCGTCCAACGGTCAGCAGTGCCGGCCTGGCCGCCGCGCGGTCCGCAGCGGCCAGGCCACTGTAAGGCCCTGGCCTTACGCGGCCGACGTGCGGTTTTGGGCCATCAGGCGTACCGCCTTTTCGGCCGTGGGGTTCTCGCCCTTGGCAATGTACTCGGGCGTGGCGAAGTGGCACGCCACGTGGTGCCCGCCGCCCACGTCCATGAACTCGGGTTCCTTGGTCCGGCAAATGTCCGCCGCGAACGGGCAACGGGTGTGGAACCGGCAGCCGCTGGGCGGGTTGATGGGGCTGGGCACGTCCCCCTGCAGGATGATGCGCTCCCGCTTGACGTCGGGATCGGGAATGGGGATGGCTGAAAACAGCGCCTGGGTGTAAGGATGCAGCGGGTTCGCGTACAGCTCCCGCTTTTCGGCCAGCTCCACGATCTTGCCCAAGTACATGACCGCGACCCGGTCGCTGATGTGCTCTACCACCGCCAGGTCGTGGGCGATGAAAAGGTACGTGAGCCCGAACTCCTTCTGCAAATCCTTGAGCAAGTTGATGACCTGGGCCTGGATGGACACGTCCAAAGCCGAGACGGGCTCGTCGCAGACCACCAGCTTCGGATTGACCGCCAGGGCCCGCGCGATGCCGATGCGCTGCCGCTGGCCGCCGCTGAACTCGTGGGGGTAGCGGCGGGCGTGGTAAGACGCGAGCCCGACCACGTCCAAAAGCTCCTGCACCCGCTTCTCCAGCGCGCGCCCCTTGGCCAGGCCGTGGATGAGGAGCGGCTCACCGATGATGTCGCCCACGGTCATGCGGGGATTCAAGGAGGCGTAGGGATCCTGAAAGATGATCTGCATCTCCTTGCGCAGTTCCCGCATTTCCTCCCGGGACAGTTTCAGGACGTCCCGGCCTTCAAAGCGGACCTCTCCCGAAGTAGGTTCAATGAGGCGCAGGATCAGGCGGCCCGTGGTGGACTTGCCGCAGCCGCTTTCCCCCACCAGCCCCAGGGTTTCGCCGGGGTTGATGTGAAAGCTGATGTTGTCCACGGCCTTGACGGCCCCCACCTGCCGGGAAAAGATGATGCCTTTGGTGATGGGAAAGTGCTTGACCAGGTTCTTGACTTCCAACAGCGGCGTCTGCCCTTGGGCCACGTCAGCTCACCTTCTCCCGCACGACCTGAAAGTCGGTATTCTTAAAGCACGCTGCCAGGTGGCCACCGCCCACGTCCATGAGGGGGGGCTCCTCGATCTGGCAAATGGGCTGCGCGTACTTGCAGCGGGGGTGGAACCGGCAGCCCTTGGGCATATTGAAGGGGCTCGGCACCACGCCCTCGATGGCCTGCAGCCGCTCCTGGTTGCCGTGCAGGCGGGGCAAGGAGCCCAAGAGCCCTTCGGTGTACGGGTGCTTGGGGTTGCGGAACAGCGACCGCACGTCGGTCCGCTCCACGATCTTGCCCGCGTACATGACGATAACCTCATCCACCATCTCGGCGATGACGCCCAGGTCGTGGGTGATGAGGATGATCGCGGTGCCCAGCTCTTCCCGGAGCTTGCGCATCAGGTCAAGGATCTGGGCTTGAATGGTCACGTCCAGGGCCGTGGTGGGCTCGTCGGCGATGAGCAGCTTGGGGTTGCACGAGAGGGCCATCGCGATCATGACCCGCTGCCGCATGCCGCCGCTCAGCTGGTGCGGGTACTCATCGACCCGCTTTTCGGGCGACGGGATGCCCACCAGGCGCAGCATTTCGATGGCCTTTTCCCGGGCCGCCTTCTTGTCCAGCTTCTGGTGGAGAATGATGGCCTCCATGATCTGATCGCCGATGGTGAATACCGGGTTCAGGGAGGTCATGGGCTCCTGGAAGATCATGGAGATCTCGTTACCCCGGATGCGGCGCATCTCGGCCTGGGACTTCTTCAGCAGGTCCTCGCCCTCAAACAAGATCTCCCCGCTGAGAATCCGGCCGGGAGGCGTTGGGATGAGGCGCATGATGGACAAGGACGTCACGCTCTTGCCCGAGCCGGACTCGCCCACGATGCCCAGCGTGGCGCCCCGTTCGAGGTCAAAGCTGATGCCGTCGACTGCGGGGACCAAGCCGTCCTCGGTTTGAAAGTACGTTTTCAGGTTGCGCACCGACAACAGGGGAGCCACCGTTGTCCCTCCTTCTGCAATCTCCTGTAATTTCTCGTCAGGAGGTGCCTAATCCTCCCTTGGCCCGACTCCGGTGGCCAGCTTCGCTTTCCCCGCAGCAAGGCGGCCGGCTGGACGCCCGCCGGCGCCGGCGGGCGTCCAGCCGCGGAAACGGGCCCCCGCTCACAGCATGCGCACCAGCCTGGGCGCGGGCGTGCGGCCGGGGATGCGGCCCCGCTTGGCCACGGGGCGGCCGTCCACTTCCTTGAGGTCCATGGTCATGTCGATGGGCGGCGCGCCGGAAATGTAGCTGCCGACGCCAAACGCGTCGGCGCCCGCGGCGGCCAAGGCCGCGATGCGCTCGGGATTCAAGCCGCCCGACACCATAATCCGCACGTGGCGGTACCCGGCCTGGTCTAAGCGGGCCCGCACTTCGGCCACCAGCCCCGGCGTCACCCCGCCCCGCTCGCCCGGCGTGTCCAGGCGCACCCCCTGCAGGCGCTCCCCCATCGCGGCCGCGACCCGCAGGCTTTCTTCGGCTTCGTCCTTGTAGGTGTCCACCAGCACCGTCCGGGGCGAGTCGGGCGGCATGACCGCATCGTAGGCCAAAGCCCCCTCCACCGTGTCCCCCACGATGAGGAACAAGGCGTGGGGCATGGTCCCCACCGGTTCCCGGCCCAGCAGCTTGGCCCCCAGGATGCACGCTGCCCCGTCGGCGCCGCCCACCATGGCCGCCCGTTCCATCACCGGCGCCACCGCCGGGTGGACGTGCCGGGCGCCAAAGCAGATGACGGGCTTGTCCCCCGCCGCCTCCTTGGCCCGCCGGGCCGCGGTGGCCCATCCGCTCGCGCTGGCCAGGCTCCCCAGCAGGGCGGTTTCGTACACCCCAAAGCGCCCGTAGGGGCCTTCGATGCGCATGACGACTTCCTTCGCCTCAAACTCGGCCCCTTCAGGCAGCGCCCAGACCTGCACGCCCGCGTCCTTGAGCAGGTGGCAGCATTCTTCGACGCCCGCCAGCACCCCGGCGTGCCGGGCGAAGATCTCGGCCACCACGGGCTTGTCCTCCAGGCCCAGGTGACGCAGGACCTGCATCGTCTTGATGAAATAGATGTCGGTGGTGGCGCCCGCCGCGATTTCCTCGTGGGTAGCCGAGTGAAACCGGGCGCGGCCATCGACCTGCCATTCCGCCACATCCGCCAACGTGCGCAATTTCCAGCCCACGACGGGCCCTCCCTTTCGCAAATCGCATTTACTTTCGGTCCACGGGCGGCGAAACCTGCTGCCAAGTGCCGTCGTAGAGCCAGCGGTAGGCGTCCAGGGTGGACAGCACCCGCTGCACGTGGTGGCGGGTTTCCGGAAAGGGGATGTCCGCCAGCGTGTCGGCTTGGCCGTCCCAGCGCCCCTGGACCAGCCACTCCTGCACTCGGGTGCGGCCGGCGTTGTAGGCGGCCAGGGCCACGGCCAGCTGGCCGCCGAACTGGTCCAAAAGCGCCCGCAAGTACCAGGTGCCCATGCGCAGGTTGATCTCGGGGTCATACAGCCAGTCGGGGTCGTACCCGGGCCAGCCCAGCTGGGCCGCAATCCATTGGCCCGTGTCCGGCATCACCTGCATGAGCCCGCGCGCCCCCCGGGAGGAAACGGCCTCAGGGTTGAAGCCGCTTTCCACCCGCACCAGGGCCGCGACGAGAAAGGGATCCAGATCGTGTTCGGCCGCCGCTTGGGCGATGGCCGGCGCGAACGGGATGGGAAAGAGGCGGCGCAGCACCGGTTTCCCGGCCACCGCCGCCAGCACCAGCAGCGCCAGGGCCAGCCAGAGCAGCCGGCCGGCGCCCCTCCGGTCGGACAACGAAGCGCACCCTCCCCGGGGCTGCCCATCTCGCGAAACGTTATGCGTCCCCGAGAGAGGCGATGATCAGTTCCGCCGTGGCCAGGTTGGTGGCCAGGGGAACGTTGTGGACGTCACACACCCGCAACAGCGCGGTGATGTCCGGCTCGTGGGGCTGGGCCGTCAGCGGGTCCCGCAAAAACAGCACCGCGTCCACTTCGCCCGCGGCCACCCGGGCCCCGATCTGCTGGTCCCCGCCGTAGGGGCCCGACAGGACCCGCTCAATATCCAGACCCGTGGCCTCCGCGATGACCTTGCCTGTCGTCCCGGTCGCGATCAGCCGAAACTTGGCCAAAAGGTCCCGGCGCCGGCGGGCGAACTCAATAATGTCCGCCTTCTTCTTATCGTGCGCGATCAGGGCCACCGTGCGCACCCCGCGTCAACTCCTCCCACAGGCGGCGCACCTGCTCCCGGGTGCGCGCCAGGTCTTGCCGGTTGTCGATGACGTGATGGGCCTGCCGGGCCTTTTCGTCCAAGGGCAGCTGCGCCACGAGACGCGCCTCGGCCTCGGGGCGGGTCAGGCCGTCCCGGGCCATGAGCCGCTGGAGCTGCTGCTCCCGGTCCACGTACACCACCACCGTCACGTCCACCAGGGCCCGGCTGGCGGGGCTTTCGAACAAGAGCGGGATTTCCGCCACCACCGGGCGGCCGTCCCGGGCGGCGTCGTCGATCTTTTGCCGCAGGCGGGCCCGGATGCGGGGGTGCAGGATGGCCTCCAGCTGGCGCCGCCGCTCCGGATCGGCGAATACCAAGGCCCCTAGCCGCCGCCGGTCCAAGCGGCCGTCGGGCAGGAACACCTCGGGGCCGAAGGCTGCCCGGATCTCCTCCAGGGCCGGCTCCCCGGGCTCCACCACCTCCCGGGCGATCTGATCCGCGCTCACGACGGCCGCGCCCAGTTCGGCAAACATGGCCGCCACCGTGGACTTGCCGCTGGCGATGCCGCCCGTGAGGCCGATGACGATGCCCCGCCGGCCCTTAGGCATGTATCTGCTTCCCCCTCGCCTCGCCGCCCGCCGGCCCGCAAACCGCGCCTCCCGCGTAAGCGGGTGGGGCCGCGCGGGCCCCCTAGCGCTGGCACCGGGGACACACATGGGTGCCCCGCCCCGCGACCCTGCGCCGCACGATGGCCGTCCCGCACCGCCGGCACGGCTGGCCCGCTCGGCCGTACACGTCCAGATACCGCTGGAACTCGCCCGGGACGCCGCGCCCATTGACGTAGTCCCGGACGGTGGTGCCGCCCTTGGCCAGGGAATCCTGGAGCACCGCCCGGATGGTCCGGTGCAGCCGGGCCAGGTCGGCTTCCGACAAGGAACCTGCCGGCCTCGCCGGGTCGATCCCGGCTCGGAACAGCGCCTCATCCGCGTAGATGTTACCGATGCCCGCCACCCGCCGCTGATCCAGCAGCACCGCCTTGATAGGCGCCCGCCGCCCCGCGACCAGGGCGGCCAAAGCTTCCGGACTAAAGTCGTCGCCCAAGGGCTCCACCCCCATGCTAACCAGCCCCGGCGGCTCCTGGCCGTAATCGTCGGCCACGTAGTGCCACGTGCCAAAGGTGCGCTGATCGCTGAAGCGCAGCTCCAGGCCTCCGTCCAGGGCAACGACGATGTGGGTGTGGGGCCCTTCGGGATCCCCCGCCGGCGCGACGGTGAGGCGGCCGGTCATGCGCAGGTGGACGATGAGGCGGGCGCCGTCGTCCAGATGGAGCAGCAGAAACTTGCCCCGCCGCTGGACGGCGGCAAACCGGCGCCCGGCGACGCGCTCCTCCAACCGTTCCGGCTCGATGTTGCGCAGCAGGCGGGGCAGCCGCACCCCAAGGCCGGTGATGCGGCGCCCCGGCAGGGCGCTGGCCAGCTGCCGGCGGACCGTTTCCACCTCGGGCAGTTCAGGCACCGGCCTTCCCCTCCAGGGAAACCGGCTCCGTATCCAGCCAGTTGGGGCCGGCCTGCACGTCCACCACCAAGGGCACCGCCAGTTCCACGACCCGGGCCATGGCGTCGTGGATGAGGCGGGCGGTGCGGGCCAGTTCGTCCTTGGGCACTTCCAGCACCAGCTCGTCGTGGACCTGCAAGAGCAGCCGGGCCCGCAACCCCTCCTCCCGCAGGCGCCGGTGGGCCTCCACCATGGCCAGCTTGATGATGTCGGCCGCGGTGCCTTGGATGGGGCTGTTCATGGCGGTGCGCTCCGCGAAGCTGCGCCGGGCCCAGTTGCGGGAACGCAAGTCGGGCAAATAGCGGCGCCGGCCAAAAAGGGTGGTGACGTAGCCCCGCTCCCGGGCGGCTTCGATGACCGTGTCGATGTAGCGGCGAACGCCCGGGTAGCGCTGGAAATAGTCGTCGATGTAGCGCTGCGCGTCCTCCCGGCTCAGGCCCGTCCCCCGGGCCAGGCCAAAGCTGCTGATGCCGTAGACGATGCCAAAGTTGATGGCCTTGGCGGCGCTGCGCATGTCCGGCGACACCTGGTCCGGCGGCACGCCAAAGACTTCCGACGCGGTGCGCACGTGGATGTCCTGCCCGCGGCGAAACGCGTCAATGAGCCCTTCGTCGCCGGACATGTGGGCCAGGACCCGCAGCTCGATCTGGGAATAGTCGGCCTTCATCATCACCCAATCGGGCCCTTCAGGGATGAAGGCCCGGCGGATGCGGCGGCCCTCTTCGGTGCGCACGGGAATGTTCTGCAGGTTGGGATTGGTGCTGCTGAGCCGGCCGGTGGCCGTCACCGCCTGGTTGAAGGTGGTGTGGACTCGCCCCGTTTCCGGGTGCACCAGCGAGGGCAGCGCGTCCACGTAGGTGCTCTTGAGCTTGGTCACCTGCCGGTAGTCCAGCAGCAAGGCCACGATGGCGTGCTCCGGTGCGAGGGCTTCCAGCACCTCGTGATCGGTGGAGGGCCCGGTCTTGGTCTGCTTGAGGACGGGCAGTTGAAGCTTTTCGAACAAGATGCGGCTCAGCTGCTTCGGTGAGTTGATGTTGAACTCTTCGCCCGCGAGGCGGTAGATCTCCGCGGTGAGCCGCTGGATCTGGGCGTCCATCTCTTGGGACAGCTGCGCCAAATACCCGGTGTCCAGGCGCACGCCGTTCATCTCCGCCTCCACCAATACGTCCACCAGCGGCCGTTCCATGCCCGTGTACAGTTCCCACAGGCCATCCCGGCGCAGCCGCTGGGCCAGCACCGGCCCCAGCTCGCGGATGACCGCGGCCTCCTGGGCCAAGTGGTCCGCGGCCACGGCCGGATCCAGGTCCTCCAGGGCCGCGGCCCGCCGGCCGGGACCGGCTTCCGCCAACCGCTGCTTCCATGAAACCAGGTAGCGGTCGGCAAACTTCATGGCCGCGTCGGGCAAGGAGTGGTCTCCCTGCTCGGGGTTGATGAGGTAGGAGGCCAGCATGACGTCCAGCTCGACGCCGGCCAGGTCCGCCCCGTGACGGCGGAGAATGATGCGGAGGCGCTTCGCGTCGTGGCACCACTTGGGCACCGCCGGATCGGTGAGCAGCGGGGCCAACGCGTCCCGCACCACGGGCCACGGCAGCTGGTCGCCCGCGATGACGCCCCGGTGGCCCACGGGGACGTAGACGGCCCGCCCGCCCCGCGCGAGGGCGAGGCCCACGATGGCCGCCTGCATCCGGTCGGGACCGGCGGCCGCCACGCCCACCACCAGCGGCTCCCCGGGATCCGCCGCCCGCAGCGCCGCCGCGGCCGCCTCCAGGGCGTCGGGCGTGCGCACGATGGCAAGGCCCGTTTTCAGGCCGGTGTCCGGCCCGGGGCCACCGTTGGCCGTCCCGCCGCCGCCGGGGGCCGCCTCGGGGCTGTCCCCCTGCTGGCCGTTGCGGTCGCCGGTTGGGCCGCCGTCGGCAGGACCGGTACCGGCCCCGGCGCTCGGATCCATCATCCCCGCCTTGTGGAGGCGGTCCAGCAGTCCCTTAAATTCCAGCTCCCGGAAAAGGGCCACAAGCCGCGGGGTATCGGGCGCCCGCCGGCGCAGCGCCTCGGGGTCAAAGTCGACGGGCGCGTCGGTACGGATGACGGAAATCTCCTTGCTCAGGCGGGCCTGGTCCCGGTAGGTGCGCAAGTTTTCGCCCACCCTGCCCTTGACCTCATGGGCCCGGGCCAGCACCTCCTCCAAGCTGCCGTATTGCTTCAACAGCTGCACGGCCGTCTTGGGGCCCACCTTGGGCACGCCGGGGATGTTATCGGAGGTGTCGCCCATCAAGCCTTTCAAGTCCGGCACCCGGCTGGGCGCGACGCCCAGCTTCTCTTCCACGCCCCGGGGGTCGAGGCGCTCCATGTCCCGGATGCCCCGGCGCGTGAGCAGCACCGTCACCCGGTCATCCACCAGCTGCAGCAGATCCCTGTCGCCGGTGACGATGAGCACCTCCAGGCCCCGCTGGCTGGCCTGGCGGGCCAGGGTGCCGATGATGTCGTCGGCCTCGTAACCCTCCACGCCGTACACGGCCAGGTTCATGGCGTCCAGGAGCTGCTCCACCCGGGCGATCTGCGGGCGCAGGTCGTCGGGCATGGCGGCGCGGTTGGCCTTGTACTCGGCAAACAGCTCGTCCCGGAAGGTGGGACCCGCCCGGTCAAAGGCCGCGGCCACGTAGTCGGGCTGCTCTTCGTCCAGCAGCGCCAACAGCATCATGGCAAAGCCGTATACGGCGTTGCTGGGTTCGCCCGTGGACGTCGTCAGGCTGGGCAAGGCGTAGTAGGCCCGGTGGATAAGGCTGTAGGCGTCGATGAGGACGAGCTTTCCCCGCGGGGCCGTGCCGTCCCCACGGCGCTCCGACGCGCGCTGGGTGGAACTCTCCGCGGCGCACCCCGCGGCGGCGCGCGGGGTGCGGCCGTCCAATGGCTCCTGGGGCATAGTCCTCGCTCCTGGTCTGTTGGCCTCGCCCCCGGTCGAGCCGGTCGCGGCCGCGTCCAGTATAGCACGCCCGGCGCGGCCAGATCCACATGCTGGCGGGCGGCGCATCGGCTCCCTGCCGTGCCTGCACTTGCTTGAAGGATCGGGGGAGGGGGCGCGGAATCGCGCGTAGCGATAGACCCTCGATAGGGGGAATGAACGGCATGTTGAAGACCAACGCCCAGCGGGCCGCCGTCCTCGGCGCGGCGCTGCTGGTGATAATCTCCGTCCTTGCTGCCGCTTCCTACCGGCCGGCGGCTCCGGACCCGGCGGCCCCCCTAGGGGCCGTGCTGGACCCACCGGCCCGGGAACCCGCGCCTTGGGGGTCGGCGGCGCCCGACGGGGCGACCGCCCAGCACCCCTCCGCCCGCGGCCCAGCCGCAGCCAGCGACCCCGGGCGCGGCCTGGACCCCGCGCCGGATGAGGGCACCGCCCGTCCCGGCGCCGCGCTGACCTGGGCCCAACTGCACGGCATGCTGCGGCAAGCCCTCAGCCCCCAAGCCGCCCCCGGGGTCCACGCCGCTTCCTTGGAAGACTTTCTCGATCCGGGGACGGATCCCGCGGACCCGGTCACCCGGGGCGGCCTAGTGATGGCTGTAGTGCGGGCCCTGGATCTGGAAGAACTGGCCTTGGCCCACCCGCCCGCGGCGAGCCTGTTCCAAGACGTCTCGCCGCTGCACCGGGCCTATGCGGCCATCGGCCTCGCCCACCGGCTCGGCCTGCTGCCCCAGCCGCCCGGGCACATGCTGCGGCCTGAGCAGCCGGTGACAGCCGCGGAGGCCCAGGAGATGCTGGGCCTAGCCCGGGCCCTGGACATCCGGGCGGGCCAGTTGGACCAGGTGAATGCGCCCGGCAGCAGCCTCAGCGTCGCGGGACCCGACGGGCAGCCCACGGCTTACGTATTGGTGGAGGACACGTTGATCGTGCGCAACGGCGGTGCCGTTGGCGCCGAGGAGCTGCTGCCCGGCGACGCGGTGCGTACGGTGGCCGACGCCACGGGCCGGCTGCGGCTGCTGGTGGCCGAAGGCCCGGCTTTGTCGCCGGTGCAGCAGGCCCTGGCCGTGCTGGGGCCTCTCCTGCAGGAACTGTTGACGCCCGAGCAGACCGCCGCGATCCTGGCCCGCGACTGGGAGCGGGCCGGTACCGAGCTCAAAGTGAACCTGTACAACCGGCTGCTGGAGCACGGCCTCACACCCGAAGAGGCCACCGCGGTCCTTGACCAGGACTGGGCTGCGCTGACCGAACACGGCAAGGCCCGGCTCACCGAGCTGGCCGCAGCCCGCTGGTCCGTGTCGCCGGACCTGGTGCGGGCCGTGCTGGACCAAGACTGGGAGACGGCCCGCAGCCACGCGGAGATCGTCATCTTGGAGTACCTGCTCAACGAGCTGCTGCAGGCCGCCAACGCCTAACACGACCGTCCCCGGGGCCGCGCCCGTCCGCGGCCCCGGGCACGGCCCGGTCCACGGGCGATTCCTTGCCGG
>Ga0079224_100000134_pt1 | contig 58150 bp, 51 predicted proteins | sample Stecom2015_FD_80414 | JGI IMG/M metagenome (GOLD analysis project Ga0079224, IMG submission 80414) | Agricultural soil microbial communities from Utah to study Nitrogen management - Steer compost 2015 | ecosystem: Environmental > Terrestrial > Soil > Agricultural land | place: USA: Utah... | reverse complement strand
GGAATACCCCGTCCGACCAGGCAAGCCACGATAACCCGCTATAGAGGATACGGCCACGATGGAACCGCCCGACAGCAGTATGTGGGGCAATGCAAATTTCGTGCAATAGACCGTCCCCCAAAAATTGACGTCCATCAGCCGCTTCAGGACGTCCAGTTCGACATCGGCAAACAGGGCACGCATGCTGATGCCGGCATTATTCACCAATACGTCAATCCGCCCGAATGCCGCCATCGCTTGCCCCACGAGTTGCTCGCAATCCGCTTCGACGCTGACGTCGCATTGCACGGCGAGCGCCCGTACGCCATAACGCTTTTCCAAGTCTTGCGCGATCACGCACAACTCCACATATCGGCGGGCACCCAATACGATGTTGGCGCCCTGGCTCGCAAAAGCGTCGGACAAGGCCAAGCCGATCCCGGAGGAAGCTCCGGTGATAACTACCGTCTTGTTCTTAAAATAATTCAATGTTTTTGTGTCGTCAAAAGTTTAGGCAATATTGCGTTCGTAGGGCACGCGCGTCGCGATCGACCGCCCCAGTGTCACTTCATCCACATACTCGAGTTCGCCACCGAAGGCAATACCCCGCGCGATGGTGGTAATCGGTATGCCGAAATGCCGCAATTTTTTATACAGGTAAAAAATCGTCGTATCGCCTTCCATCGTTGCACTCAACGCTAAGATGATCTCGGTGACAGGGCCTTGCTCCACGCGTTTCACCAAGCTTTCAATCATTAGGTCAGAGGGACCAATCCCGTCCATCGGAGAAATCAGTCCGCCCAGTACATGGTATACACCTTGATATTGGTGGGTGTTCTCGATAGCCATGACATCGCGCATGTCTTCCACCACGCAAATCATGCCGGCATCGCGTTTGGACGAGGCACATATCTCGCATTGGACATTATCCGAAATGTTGTGGCAGGTGCTACAATGCTTGATTTCGGATTTAAGCCGGGTGAGTGACTCGGCAAATCGCAACACGTCCGCGTCTGGCTGCTTAAGCAAATGCAGTACCAGCCGCAGGGCTGTTTTGTGGCCGACGCCCGGCAGGCGCCCAAACTCGGCAATGGCTTGTTCCAACAGCTTGGAAGAATAGTTCATTCAGCAAAAATAGGTAAAAATGTTTGATGGAACCTATGCTTAACTTCGTCGCCGGCAGCATAAAGACCCGCCAGTCGTGGTCGCGCCATGTGCCGCTAACTCGCCACCGCTTAGACTAACGAGGAGTTCCAATTTCCGAAAAATGCGTACATTCGCAAGAAAGGCGGCACGCTATGCGGGCTGCGGGTCCGCGCAGGTTAACATGACCCTCGCGCGTGCCCTTATTATCCAATTAATCATACTTAACGCATGAATATAGACAGAGTTACACGCGCCTTTAACAATAAAACCTGGCAAGAAATCAAAGTTAAGGACTCTTGGCAAATTTTCAAGATCATGGCCGAATTTGTGGATGGCTTCGAAAAACTTGCCAAGATAGGTCCCTGCGTATCTATCTTCGGATCCGCACGTACCGCTCCGGACGACCCGTACTACGGAATGGCCGAAGAAATTGCGCGGCTGCTGACCGAACGTGGCTATGGTATTATATCGGGCGGCGGCCCTGGGATTATGGAAGCGGCCAACAAAGGGGCTTACGAAGCCGGTGGCAAATCGGTCGGTCTCTCCATAGAATTACCTTTCGAAGAAGCCCACAACAAATATATCGACCGCGACAAGCTACTCGGCTTCAATTACTTTTTCGTCCGCAAAGTAATGTTCATGAAGTATTCGCAAGGCTATGTCATCCTTCCGGGGGGTCTCGGCACGATGGACGAACTGTTTGAAGCGCTCACGCTCATCCAAACGGGTAAAATCGCTCGCTTCCCCATCGTTCTGGTCGGCACGAAGTTTTACGGAGGCTTGTTTGACTGGCTTAAGAACACGATGCTTGCCGAAGGAAAAATCAGTCCGGAAGACATTAACCTTTATCGGCTGGTTGACACTGCCGAAGAGGCTGCCGAACATATTTTCCGCTTCTACGACAAGTATCTCATCAAGCCGAATTTCTAATCGGCTGGCCGTTAGGTTTTGGCATTGTGGCGCGTGGGAGGTTGCTCGCTTTTCTCGCGCTTTTTGGCGGGTTCATCCGTTTTTGCCTCGCGTCCGCCGAACGGAGTTGATCGCTTATCCGTGACGGCCTCGTCATGTCCGGGGTTCGATTGTTCGGAATCCTGGGGAATATGTCTTCTTTGGGGTGCCATACCACTAAAACTGCCGAACCGCCCGATTTGTTTGGAAGCCCGGCACAATAAACCCTACCTTTGGACGGAAATTATCTTCGCTTACTGCTATGATGTTACAGATTGCTATCAACGGATTCGGACGCATTGGACGCAATACGCTTCGAAACTTGCTCGTACGCAAGCCAACGGGGATTCGCGTAGTCGCCATCAACGACTTGGCCGACCCGAAAACCCTGGAACACCTTTTTAAGTACGATTCCGTCCATGGCGTTTACCCAGGCGAGGTCACCGTGTCAGACAATACCCTGATTATCGATGGCGAAGCGGTCACCGTATTATGCGAGAGCGATCCATCCCAATTGCCGTGGGCAGACCTGGGCATCGACGTCGTAATCGAATCAACCGGCAAGTTTACGGCAGCACAACGTGCCCACACGCACCTGCAGTCCGGCGCGCGGCAAGTGATTATCTCGGCTCCTTCGGCCGACCGAGAGATACCGACGATTGTCTTGGGCGTGAATGACACGCCCAATGATCTCCGCGCCCCCGTCCTGTCGTGCGCTTCCTGCACCACGAACAACGTCGCGCCCTTGGTTAAGGTCATTGACGACAACTGGGGAATTACGGATGGTTTTATCACTACCGTACACAGTATGACGGGCGACCAAAACCTACATGACGCACCCCATCGCGACCTACGCCGCGCCAGGGCAGCGTCCGCCTCGATTATCCCCACTACCACGGGGGCAGCAAAAGCAATCACCAATGTTTTCCCCCATCTCGAAGGCCGACTGGGGGGCGCGGGTATCCGCGTGCCCGTACTTAACGGGTCACTAACCGATTTTACGTGTAATGTACGGGAAGTACCGACCGAAAAACAAATTAATGACGCTTTTAGGCGAGCGGCGGACGAAGAACTATCGCAAGTGCTTCAGTACACGGAAGACCCCATCGTCTCCGTGGATATTATGAATAATCCTTACTCCTGCGTGTTCGATGCTTCGCTCACCTCGGTGGTGGGTGGATTGGTGAAAGTTGTCGGGTGGTACGACAACGAATACGCCTATTCAAACCGGCTTGTTGATATGTTGACGAGAATTGCGGTGCCGAATCAGTCCTGATACTTCGGCAACCGGCGGACTAGGTCCTTGACGAACTGCAATTGCTCTTCGCGCGTCAGCTCAGTATTGTCCAGCACCACCGCGTCCCGGGCACGGGTGAGGGGGCTTTCGGCACGCGTGGTGTCGATATAGTCGCGGTGCGCGAGATTGTCAAACACTTCTTCCAGCGTCACTTGTTCTCCCTTTTCCTGCAATTCCAGATACCGGCGTTCTGCCCGCACTTTAGAATCTGCCGTCATAAATACCTTGAGGTCTGCATCGGGAAATACGGTTGTGCCGATATCCCGTCCGTCCATTACGATATTGCGGCGCTTCCCCAATTTTTGCTGCTGGGCTACCATCGCGCGACGCACCTCCTTGATGGCGCTCACTTCGCTTACCTGGTTTGAAATTCGCATCTCGCGTATGGCGTCAGACACATCTTCCCCATCCAGGAATATACGCGTTCCGGTCCCATGGGGAACGAAGTCAATATGGATGCGGGCCAGCGCAGCGGAAATGGCCGCCGTGTCATCAAACGCGATCCCTTTGCGCAAAAAGTATAGGGTGACCGCACGATACATGGCGCCGCTATCGATGTATACGAAATCAAGCTCGCGCGCAAGCTCTTTAGCCAGCGTACTCTTGCCACAAGACGAGTAGCCGTCAATCGCGATGATGGTATTGGTGCGACTTGCCATTGTTTAATTGTTGCCCCCGATGACCACGCCGGGCTTGTTAAGCACGGGCACACGGATCAGGTTGTCGTCAATGATGCTTTCGGGCAGGAAAATATACTTCTTGTCGTATATTGTCCCGTCGATATAATAACTCAGCCAATACTCGTTCGTAAGCCCGAATACTTGCTCATCGATTGCTTCGATCTTGGCATAGTCGCCGGCTTCGATATCGCCGATAAAATGCCGCAGTACCGACGTTTTCACCTCCCGGTCGTCTTTGGTACCGTAGCCCTTCGAACTAACCAGCACGTTGCGGATGGGCACGTTCTTTTCGTTGACCAAATACAGGTTCCACACTTTGCCTTGTGGCGATTCGCTCTCCAGCACTACCGCGACGGAGATGTCGGCAACGATATTGTCAGGTAAATCCGCTTTCATTTACACCTACTTTTTCCGGGAGCCAAATGATTTCTTTGGTTTCTTGCTATCTTCCTCCTGCCACTTCAATACGTCATTGTAGGTGATGGTATTAACATCCGTTCCTTTCGGAATTTTGATATTTTGCTTGCCAAAACGGATAAATGGCCCCCAGCGTCCGTTCTCGATACGAGCCTCCGGGTTTTCGTCGAATACCTTGATGATCTTCTCCGCGTCTTTCTTCCGCTTGTCTTGGATAATCGTGATGGCCATTTCCTCCGTCACGTCATGCACGTCCACATCTTTGGGGAGGGAATAGAATGCGCCGTCGTGCCGGACGTAAGGTCCGAACCGTCCAATGGCCACCACCATGTCCTTATCTTCAAATACGCCCACCTTTTTGGGAAGTTTAAACAATTCCAAGGCTTCCTCAAATGTGATCGTTTCGATCATCTGCCCGGGCCGCAAGCTCGCATAGCGCGGCTTCTCCTCGTCATCCGGATGGCCGATCTGCACCAGGGGACCAAAACGCCCGATCCGTACGCTCACGGGCTTGCCGGTTTCGGGGTCAATACCGAGATCCCGCTGGCTTGACGCCCGATCGGCAGTCTCCATGGTGGTCTTCACCTCGTCATGGAAGGGCCCATAAAAATCGCGAAGCATATCCGTCCACTCTTTGAGCCCTTGCGCGATCTCGTCAAACTCTTTCTCCACCTTGGCGGTGAAATGGAAGTCGACAATGCCGTTGAAGTGCTCCACGAGGAAGTCGTTTACGACCATGCCGATATCGGTAGGGAACAGCTTGGATCGCTCCGCGCCCGTTATTTCGGTTTTCGTCGCCGCGGCGATATCCCCGCCTTCGAGCGTGAGCACACGGTAGTCGCGGGGCTTCCCTTCGCGGTCCTCGCGAACTACGTAACCGCGATTTTGGATGGTGGAAATTGTGGGCGCATAGGTGGATGGACGTCCAATTCCCAGCTCCTCCAGCTTCTTCACCAGGCTGGCCTCCGTATAGCGGGCGGGCGGGCGCGTGAAACGCTCGGTCGCCGTCATATGGTCCAACGTGACGGACTGCCCTTGTTTTAACGGGGGCAATAATGCGTTGTCATTATTGTCGTCTTGCGTATCGTGATCGTCGTCCGTCGACTCAAAATATACCTTAAGAAAACCGTCAAACTTTAAGACCTCGCCGTTGGCCACCAACTCCTCATCACGGGTACTTACGCCTATGCGGGCCGTGGTGCGTTCAAACTCTGCCTCACTCATCTGCGAGGCGATTGCCCGTTTCCAGATCAGCTCGTACAGCCGCCGCTCGGCAGATTCGCCCTCGATGGTATGCTGGCCGAAGTAGGTGGGCCGGATGGCTTCGTGCGCTTCCTGCGCCCCGGCGGACTTGGTGCGGTATTGGCGACGCTTGTGATAGCGATCTCCATATGCAGCCCGAATTTCCTGCTCGGCGCTACGCAAGGCGGTATCGCTCAAGTTTACGGAGTCGGTTCGCATATAGGTGATCCGCCCCGATTCGTATAAGCGCTGTGCGACGCTCATGGTACGAGCTACCGAAAAGCCCAGCTTGCGGCTGGCCTCCTGTTGCAACGTGGAGGTCGTAAATGGCGCCGCTGGATTTCGTTTCGAAGGTTTCGTATCCAACGAATTGATCGTAAAATCAGCTGATATGCAATCTTTCAAGAATCCTTCGGCTTCTTCCACGGTTGCAAATCGTTTCGGCAGTTCGGCTTTAAAACGTTCCTTTTTGTTATCGGTATGAAATATGGCAACGATCTTGAAGGCGGCTTCCGCGTCGAATCGGTTGATTTCACGCTCGCGGTCAACAATCAAGCGCACCGCGACAGATTGCACTCGCCCCGCGGATAACGATGGTTTTACCTTGCGCCACAACACCGGAGACAGTTCAAAACCCACGAGACGGTCCAGTACCCGCCTCGCTTGTTGAGCATTCACTAAATTGTAGTCGATAGCGCGGGGCGACTCAATCGCTCGCAAGATTGCCGGCGTCGTAATCTCATGAAAAACAATACGTTTCGTGTTCTCCTTCTTCAAACCCAAGGTTTCGAAAAGGTGCCCCGAAATTGCCTCTCCTTCACGGTCCTCGTCGGAAGCGAGCCAAACCGTTTCCGCATTTTTTGCCAGCTTCTTCAGTTCGCTCACCACAGCTTTCTTGTCGGCCGGAACTTCATATTTTTGTTTAAAATCATTCGCTATATCGATCGCGTCGTCGGTCTTCACCAAGTCACGGATATGCCCGTAGCTTGACTTAACCAGAAAGTCCTTTCCCAGATACCCCTCTATCGTCTTGGCTTTCGCCGGAGACTCCACAATTAATAAGTTTTTTGCCATGTAAAGTAAACTACCGTTTTTACAAATAAAGGGATTTATTCAGGCATTGGCAACCCGCACCCCATTTTTCATGGCGCCACGACTTGGCTGGCTGCCCAAGCGGCCATAGAGCTAAGCGGTTACCCGTCATCCCACAAACGGATTAACCGTCCACAGAAAAAAGATATCCAATAAGAAGAAGACTGCAAAAACTACCGATGCAACTCCATTGGCCGTCATGAAGGCACGGTCGACCCGCGACAAGTCGGTAGGGCTCACAATCCGGTGTTGGTAAATTAGCAGGGCGATATAGAACAACACGCCCAAGCCATAAAACCAAGAAAACGGCACGTACGCCATGGGCAGAATCACAAATACCGCCGAGAATACGTGCAAGACCTCGGATACGCGCAGTGCGCGTTTCTTGCCGAGCCAAGCGGGGATCGAGCTCAGTCCGTGCCGGCGATCGAACTCCTCATCCTGCAAAGCATAGATAATGTCAAAGCCGCTGACCCAACAAACAACCGCCAAGGCGTAGAATACGGGCACGATATCAAAAGATCCGGTGACCACCAAGTAGGCACCCAACGGCGCCAAGCCTAAACCGAGGCCCAATACAAGGTGGCACAACGGCGTAAACCGCTTCGTATAACTGTAGCCCAAAATCACAGCCAGCGCCACGGGCGACAAATAAAAACAGATTGGGTTGATAAACCAGGTGGCAGCGATAAAAAGCGCGTTGTTCACTAGCGTGAAAACCAGCGCCTGCCGGGGACTCACCCGTCCAGCAGGTACGTCGCGCATAGCCGTGCGGGGGTTGAGCGCATCAATATCGCGATCCAAGTAACGGTTAAAGGCCATCGCTGCATTTCGAGCGAAAACCATACATGCTAGCATTAACGCCAGCTTTAACCAATCAAATGCGTAGCCGGTGGTCATCACCGCGAGAAAAAAACCGATTACCGCAAACGGCAGGGCGAACACGCTATGAGCAAAAAGTACCAGCGAAAAGTATTTCTTCATTCAAATGTAATATTAGCTACGACAACGGATCGCGTGCGGGCAGTATGCCCGAAAAACGCGTATTGACGTCCGCTATGAAAGCCAGCAGTTCGTCGCTTCCCAAACGAGTGGCCGACGAGGTCAGGAAACTTGGAGGCGCCTCTTCAAACCAGCCCAAGAGCTTTTCCTTAAATTTCGCCATATTGACGTCGGCCTTTTGCCTCGAGTGCTTGTCCGCCTTCGTAAATACCAAGACAAAGGGGATCCCCTCTTCGCCCAGCCAGCAGCAAAATTCGATGTCGATGTTTTGTGGTTCGTGACGGCTGTCAACCAGCACGAACACGCATTGCAGATTTTCGCGCGTGATCAGGTATCTGCGAATAAACTTCTCCCAGCTCGCTCGGCTCGCCTTGGAGGCTTTCGCAAATCCGTATCCGGGAAGATCGACCAAAAACCAGGAATCGTCAATCAGAAAATGGTTAATCAATTGCGTTTTTCCCGGCGTCTGGGACGTCTTTGCCAAGTTCTTCTTCCCGGTCATCGCGTTAATCAGCGATGATTTCCCTACGTTCGAACGGCCGATAAACGCGTACTCCGGTTTCGTCGGCGGGGGTAGTTTGTCTACCCGCGTGTTACTGCAAACAAATTCGGCACGAATAACGGACATGCCGCAAAAGTAGGATTTAATGCCGTGATGCCGAAACTTTAGACGCTTTCCTCCCGTTCTTTCCGTCGAAGGCAGTTTGGTGTCGGCACCCACGGCCCAAGGCCTGCTCGGCGTCCAACCAACAATACAGCGGATATAAAGCCGCATAAAACCGGTACATTTACTCTAAATTTTCGATTTTCATGAAACCACTTCCGTTCATTCTTGCAGGCTTAATGATTATGGTAAATTCAATACTAGCGCAACAGAAACACGCACTCGTCATCCACGGATGTGCGGGCACCATTCTAAGGGAAAATATGACCAAGGACGCTGAACAAGCGCACATCTACGCGTTAACCGAATCACTTAACGCTGGCTATGCGGAATTGCAAAAGGGGGGAACCATTACGGCGGCCATTGTAGCCGCCGTCAGCGTCATGGAAGATTCGCCCCTTTTTGATGCTGGCAAAGGTGCAATGTTACCCACGACGGCGAGAACGAACTTGACGCCTCCATCATGACGGGCGACGGACGCGCAGGCGCCGTAGCCGGGGTGACTACCCTAAAAAATCCGATCCGTGACGGGCCGGCGGTCATGGACCGCTCGGAACATGTGATGATGGCAGGCACCGGCGCGGAGCGCTTTGCCGCATCGCAAAGCCTGGATATCGTCGACCTTCGTATTTCCATACCGATAGCCCTACAACGCGTGCTCGCCGTGGATTCGGCCAAAGCGGAACTCGACCACGGCTGATCGGCGCAAACCGAAGCACCCCAAACGAGTGACCAAAAATATGGCACCGTGGGAGCCCTAGCGCTGGACCAAGCCGGCAATCTCGCTGCGGGCACATCCACGGGTGGCATGACCAACAAGCGATTCGGACGCGTAGGCGGCTCCCCTGTCATCGGTGCGGGTACATTTGATCAATTAAATAGGCGCTGCAGGTGGCGACGGCGGCCTTATCGCACTAGATCAGGCCGGCAACATAGCCATGCCATTTAATATGGAAGGCATGTATCGAGGTTCCATCACGAAAGACGGACAGATAGCCATTGCGATATCGATAAATAGGGATCGAAGTCAAAGAGCCGAGGGAAATCCCCGGCTCTCTACTGTTTTTTTAACCTAGACGGGCAACTCGCCCTATCCCAGTATCTCTGCAACCCGGCCTATTTGTCCGTCTTCCAGACGCACCTTAATGCCTCGCGAGTGATAGGCGGATGACGTAAGGATATCCTTAACCACCCCCTCCGTACGCTTGCCGGTACGTTGGTCCCTTTTTAGGATAATTGCTACTTCGAGTCCAGGATAGATGTCTTTGCGATACGTGCCGTCCATTTTAAACCTTAACGGTTACTCCAATAGCGAATCGTGCACCGTCACCTTATCCCAGTACTTGGAATACTTCTCAATCGCATCCAAGTGGATAGGGTGGTTTTCATAATCATCCAGCTGTTCCTTCGAATCGAAGAATACGACCAAGTTGTACGTAAAGCTGTTGTCCACTGGCGGCCGGGGAGTCGTCGCTACAGGACGTCCGTAATGCAACGATTTGATACTCTTAATGGGGCGCAACGATTCAAAAAAGTTTGCAAAATCCGCTACTTCTTCCTCGCTCAGGCCATCCTTTAGCCAAAAAAGCACGTAATGGGCGATCTGCCCGTCGATGTTTGTCATGTTTGTTTCCTCCGTTACTGTGGTGTTTGTGTTTTCAGTAGGTGCTGGCGAACCGCAGGCTGCCATCAAGCAGACAACAAGCCCTGCCGATAGAACCTTGGCTGCCATTTGTTTTAGTCTGTGCTGTTTCATTTTTCGTATTTGTATTTAAGATGTGGTCCTAAGCGCCCAACTCGGGCTATTTGGGCGTCTAAAATAGCAAAAGATATCAGAATGCCCATTAAACGCACAACAAATATCCATTTTTTTGACCCGCGGATCCGAATGCCCCCAAGCCCATAGGCACGTAGGGGACGGAATCACGAACCAAACTAACGAAATAGCTTCAGGATATCATTTCCCAATATGAAGACCATCAAAGCCAGAACGATGAAAAATCCGGCTATCTGGGCCCGCTCTAAGAACTTATCGCTCAACGGCTTGCCCTGTATAATCTCAACCAACAGAAAAAGCACATGCCCCCCGTCTAGCGCCGGAATCGGCAAAAGGTTCATAAAAGCCAGGATCATCGACAATAGGCCTACGAGCGTCCAAAAGCGCAGCCAATTCACCTCTGTTCCAAACATGGTGGCGATCCCTACCGGACCCGCCAAGGCCTTGTCCGCCCGAACCTCGCCCCTGAATATCTTGCCAAAACCCTTCACATTGTCGGCAACCGTTGACCAAGCTTTGGCAGCCCCGATGGGCAGTGCGGCGAAAAAGCCGTATTGGAAGCGTTCGTAAGGCAAATCCAAGCGTCCCGAATAGTTAATCCCGAGGGTACCGTCCTCGGATACGCCGGACACTAAATCCATCCGAGCTGAGTCGCCACGGATCAAGTGCAGGGTCACCGTTCCGCCTTTGTTGGCCATCAATTCGCTCTGGAATTCATCAAAGAAACGGAACGATTTGTCGTTGATACGCAGAATGCTATCGCCCACCCGCAGCCCCGCCTTATCGGCCGGCGTACCTTCGGCAACGAACAGAATGGAACCTAAGCGCGTTCGTTCCGTCACAAATTCGTTCCGATCATGGTCAGCTACCGCATTCAGGATGTCGGCGGGCACATGCACCGTAATCAGGTTGCCGTCGCGGCGGACGGTCAAGTCCACCCCGCCCATAAGCACCTTTGGGCTGGTAAGGTCATTGAACCACTGCACGTCTTCCCCATCGATTTTCAGGATATGATCGCCCGCTTGTAACCCAATCTGCTTTCCGATGACACCCGGCACCACACCATCGGTCAACCGCGTATTGTCCACGTAGGTTTCGCCATATTTGAACGTTAGCATCCAGAAGATAAACACGCCCAACACCACGTTAACGATAACGCCGCCCAGCATGACGATCAACCGTTGCCAAGCTGGCTTGGAGCGAAACTCCCAGGGCTGGGGCTCGCCTTTCAGTTGCTCGGTGTCCATGGATTCGTCAATCATGCCGGCAATTTTGACATAGCCTCCAAGCGGCAGCCAGCCGATGCCGTATTCACACCCTTTATAGTTGAATTTAAACAGCTTAACACCCCACGCATCAAAGAAGAGGTAAAATTTCTCTACCTTAATACCGAACGCCCGAGCCGCCCAAAAATGTCCAAGCTCGTGCAGCACGATCAAGATGGACAAGCCTAGCAATACTTGCCCGATCATTATCAATATACCCATGAATTTATTGTTTTAAACTATATCAAGACGTCGGTAGCCCAAACGCCTGTTTCTTTCACTATCTTTTTTGTTGGGCGCGTTCAACCCACGCGTTTGCCACCCGTCTAGCTTCCGCATCGACGTGCGCATAGTCGTCCAAGCGGGGGCTGGCGAGATGCGGCACCGTTTCCATCGCGTCCGCAATTACATCACTCATCTCTAAAAAGCCAATTCGGCCGTTCAAAAATGCTGCCACCGCCACCTCATTGGCCGCGTTCAACACGCAAGGCATCGTACCGCCTTTTGCCAATGCCCGGTAAGCTAGGCCTAGGTTTTGGAATGCTTCGGTATCAGGTTTCTCAAAGGTCAAGGTCGCATGTCGACTGAAGTCCAGCCGTTCCAGCTTATTTTCAGCGCGATAGGGATATAGCAAAGCGTGCTGAATCGGCATTTTCATATCAGGCAACCCGAGCTGTGCCTTAATGGACGAATCCTTGAACTGCACCATGGAATGGATTATCGACTGAGGATGGACCACTATGTCAATTTGTCCGCTTTCAAGCCCGAACAGCCATTTTGCCTCGATCACCTCTAAGCCCTTGTTCATCAATGATGCCGAATCGATGGTGATCTTTGCTCCCATCACCCAGTTGGGGTGAGCGAGCGCCTGTTCCACCGTTACGGTTTCCAGATAAGCCCGGTCCTTGCCCCGGAACGGTCCGCCCGAGGCTGTCAAAATAAGCTTTTCGATGGATTCTGTCGATTCGCCTTCAATGCACTGAAAAATCGCCGAATGCTCTGAGTCGACCGGCAGTAAACGCACGCCGTACTCCTCCACAAGTTTCATCACCAGATCGCCTCCTACCACGAGCGTCTCCTTGTTGGCTAAGGCAATGTCCTTGCCGGCTTTGATGGCGGCCACCGTAGGCGCTAAGCCAACCGCACCCACTAAGGCGGTGAGCACCATAGTGACCTCCTCATGGACTACTACTTCCTCGATGGCGGCAAGCCCGTATAAAACCGTAGTGTCTAGGTCGCGGAGGGCCAATTCGACATGCGCGTGTGCTTCCTTGTCCGTAACAACGACGTACGCCGGCCGATGGCGGCGGGCCTGTTCAATGATCTTGGCTGCATTACTATGGGCTGTGAGGGCGTAGACACGGAATCGACTCGGGTACGCCTCGATGACCTCAAGGGCTTGCGTACCAATGCTACCGGTCGACCCCAAAATCGCTATATGATTAACCGTCAACGTATTCTATTTAATTTCTACTGTAAACCACCTGCCTGTTCGTCGACGGCATCCAATGTTCTATACTTGTCTATCATGGATCGGTAGGCAACGGCGACCACTACGCTCGACAACGGTATGATGAAGAACGAATTGACGACATTTAGCATGATCGAAAGCACAAGCAAACCATGGTAGTTAAAATAACCATTCAAAAAGTGCAAAATTGCAAAAAATAACAAAATAAGCAACAACTTGGTCACATTTCCTCGTGTAAGCGCGATGCTTAGCCTAATGGCTCGCCAAGGCGTGGCGCCTCGATCGATAATAAAGTATGGGTAAAACGCAGCGCGCAGTAAAAACATGAACATGAGCACGGCCGATAGCAGTACGGATACCCTGACCATCGCATCGACCGGGACACCCAAGTAGATAAAGGGCCAGCCCGCGATCGAAATGAGCGCATAGCAACATGCCACGACCAACAGGATCAATGAAATGGCCAGAAAGAAATACCACAGCTCCTTCACAGAGGGGATAGATCGCTTCACGGACGCGTCCGTCCGGCCCTCAAGACGCAACAGCAGGTATTTCATGAGCGTCAGTTGCAGGCCGAAATATAGCACGGCAAAAAGGCAAACCAAAAGCAATCGTTGGAGTATCCCCATGTCGCTCAGATAGAAAAGCGAAATCAAGTTAGACGTGAAAAACAACAGAAAACAAAGGCCGACGATCGAAAAATAACGGTGCCGAAGTAAGTTTAGCGATCTGGAAAATACTTCGTTGACGGCAAAAGTACTTTCTTTTAAAAATTGAATCATGTATAACCAACACTATCTCCGCCACAAAGATGAGATAAAAAAACGGCATGGATCCATGATGTGCATAATTATTTGTCCCACAGCACGCTAAATCGGAGTCAATAACGTATGCTCAGGACAACGGGTTGGAAATGCGCGAGGCGAATGCGACGAGCCGTCTGGATGCAAGCAGCGGGAGCGTCAACGATAGACCCAAGCCATAAAAAATATAACGTGTAAACTGGTCGATAACATGGCTAGCCAAGGTATTTCGCTGCAGTACTTCTTGGTAGGTGAACTCGCCATTGGCAATCTCGTATTGTGTCAAGTTGAATAATAAGTCCGGACTTATCGCGCTATACATTAAATACGTGGCAGGTCCGAGAGCTACCAACACTAAAATGGTTAGGGCCAAACAACATACCATGCCATCCCAATACCGCATAGCTCCTCTGTAATGCCTTTTTCTTTTCTCATACAGACAGGCGATATGGCAAAATACAAACAAGCCCATCATGGCTTGGCGAACCTCCGGCAGTCCCTGAAGGCGTTCGTGATGGAGACCGACGAGGCGCTCGACCAATACCCATAAGAGCATACCAACGACGCATACCGCGGCCCATTTGAACTCCAAGCAGAAACTCCGTACTTCCCGACTAATCTCCCAGATGCTCATAAGCTGGTAGTTTTGCCATTGAAAAAAACACGTCATTAATTGATGCAGACCAAATGCCCACGCTTGTAACTTTTCGATTACTAATATCCGAATTGATCATGGATTTTACAATACCCACTAACGGGTATTCTCTCAAATCATCTGAGGGCTTCGTCATTTCCTTAAAGGAGAGTTCGCCGATATATCGGATTACTTTTTATCTTTGCCACATGCAAGTATATCTCGACAACGCAGCGACAACCTCCATTGATCCTCAAGTGATTAAGGTGATGGTAGAAACAATGGAGGAGCACTACGGCAATCCCTCGTCCATCCACGGCCATGGCCGTAAAGTGAAAACGCTGGTAGAGAAAGCACGCAAAACCGTGGCCAGTCTACTAAAGGTATCACCTGCCGAGATTTTCTTTACCTCGGGCGGCACCGAAGCCGACAATATGGCGATCGTACGTGGCATTGCCGACTACGGCATTACGCATGCCATCACGTCGCCGCTTGAGCACCATGCGGTGCTGCACACGTTAGAAGAGCTCGAAAAAGCGGGTACCATCAAACTGAGCATGTTGGACGTGGATAACCAGGGCTATGTAGACTTGGCACAGCTCGAACGGCTGTTGGCGGAGAATCCTCGTTCTTTCGTTTCGCTGATGCACGCCAACAACGAAATAGGGACCTTGACGGATATCGAATACGTGTCCGCAATATGTAAGCAACATCAGGCCATTTTCCACTCGGACACCGTCCAAACGATGGGCCACTTCCCCCTCGACCTCAATAAATTGCAGATTGATTTCGTCGCGGGCGCGGCGCACAAGTTCCACGGTCCAAAAGGTGTTGGATTCTTGTATATCAATCACAATACCCGTATCAAACCGCTGATATATGGTGGCGCACAGGAACGTAACATGCGAGGCGGCACGGAAAACGTCTATGGCATTGTGGGACTAGCCAAAGCTCTGGAGATTGCCTACGCACACATGGAAGAACACAGACAGTATATTCAAGGCCTCAAGGACTACATGATCGACCGGTTGCGTGAAGCCATTCCCGGCGTAGGTTTCAACGGTGACATCCGCCCGGATAGGAGCCTATATACTGTACTGAACGTGGCACTCCCCTGTCCGGACCTCGCGGACATGATGCTGTTCAACCTAGACATCCTGGGCATCTCGGCTTCCGGCGGTAGCGCGTGTAGCTCGGGATCTGACATCGGCTCACATGTACTTCGTGGTATCCAGGCTGACCTGTCCAAACCCTGCGTCCGGTTCTCCTTTTGCAAAAACAATACCCGTGAGGAAATAGACTTCGTCGTAGACAAGGTGGCGGAGCTCTGCTTAGCGAAAGCCTAATTGCCTGTCAACCCCGGCGTCCAGCACGAACCTCTTCCGAAAACAAATGCCGAAAAATTCCAAACGGTTAGCTCCCTTGGCTTGTTATTATTATAAAAAGGGAGGAGCATATGGCTACTGAAAAGCAAAAAACGGATAAGAACGATGACGCTCGCAAAACAAAAAAGGCAACTGAAACAACGTCTATCAATCCCGACAAGACCTTCACCGAGCGAGAGCACGGCCGCAGGCATGACTCTCCAAAGACGAAAGTAGATCCCAGAACGTTGTAACCTACTTAGTAGGTGCACCTCGGACTTAGTCTAAGCGGCGTCCTCAAGCCTAGCCACCACCGCCATGTCGCTATGTGGCAATACGGTCGAGCGCGATACGCTTGAGAGCCGCTATCTCCTGGGCGGGATCGGAAGCTGCGAATATGGAATTGCCAGCCACCAGTACATCGGCCCCGGCCTTCAGCAGCGCCCGCGCGTTTTGGCTGCCAACTCCGCCATCCACCTCGATGAGCAAGCTATCATTGACGCCGCTGGCCAACATACGAAGCTGGCTAATCTTCCGGTAAGTATTTTCAATGAAACGCTGGCCGCCAAACCCGGGATTGACCGACATCACGCACACTAGGTCAATATCCGAGATGATCTCACTCAGCCCCGCAACCGGCGTATGGGGGTTGATAGCCACGCCGGCGCGGCAGCCTAAATCCTTAATAGCATGGATGGTACGATGCAAGTGGGTGCACGCTTCCAAATGCACCGTGATGTTAGCCGCCCCTATCTCGCTGAATTGGGCTAAATAACGATCCGGGTCGACAATCATCAGGTGCACGTCCAGAGGCTTCTTGGCGTAATGAGCGAGCGAGGCCAACACGGGAAATCCAAACGAAATATTCGGCACAAACACCCCGTCCATAATATCCACATGAAACCAGTCAGCCTGACTGCGGTTAATCATCTGGATATCGTCGTGCAAATGGGCAAAGTCCGCAGATAGAACAGATGGTGCGATGAGATGTTTGCGCATAACGTTCATGGTTTGATTGCCAAATATACGGTATTCCGAGCATTTCCCTCGCGCTCCACCCATCTGGATCTGTCAAACACGCCTGCCACCCGGAATCATACCTGTCAACTAGACCTACCATCGCTTTGCGGTTTGGAAGTGAAGCCGAGATCTAAAAACCTTGTATTTAAAAATAGGATTTTTAAATCAAATGGATTCTAGACCCTTAGTCCAACAAGAGGATAATCCAACGAAAAAACGGGGTAAATTTTCTTTTTTAGAAATATTTTCATAAATTTGTGACCTCATTCAATAAAACACTGCTAGTTTACTTGAAATGGAATGTGATTTTTCAAGCATAATCTATGGCAAGCGGCAGGTGATTTCCTGGAAACGTATCGTTTTCATCTAACGTCCATAGCGGACATCTTTTCCCTGTTTCCTAGCGTTTTTTTGGCGTCCGCGTGCGGGGCCGGGAAAATTTAATCATGGCATTAACATTCATGTTTAATCGGCATGCACGCACGCCACCGTGTGTACGTGCCATAAATCATATCTAAAAATAACTATGACGAATTTCAAAGTCGGCATTGTCGGAGCGGGTCCCAGCGGGCTCGCCATGTTACGCGCCTTTGAGGCGGAGCAACAAAAAGGCAACCCTATTCCGGAAATCAAATGCTACGAGAAGCAAGACAACTGGGGCGGCATGTGGAACTACACGTGGCGAACCGGCGTTGGCAAGCACGGCGAGCCCCTGCATGGGAGCATGTATAAGTACCTCTGGTCCAACGGCCCAAAGGAGTGCTTAGAGTTTGCTGACTACACTTTCATGGAGCACTTTGGCCAACCGATCTCGTCGTATCCGCCACGCGAGGTGCTTTTCGACTATATCGAAGGGCGGATTAAAAAAAGCCGCGTACGGGAATTCATACAGTTTAACACGGTTGCACGTTGGGTCGACTACCTTGAAGACCGCCAACAGTTTCGGGTAATCTTCGACGACTTAACCAACAACGAAACATTTGAGGAGCGTTTCGACTACGTCGTTGTGGGCACCGGGCACTTCTCGACGCCAAACATGCCCTACTTCAAGGGGATCGACCGGTTTCCCGGCACAGTCATCCACGCGCACGATTTCCGTGGCGCCGACCAGTTTATCGGACAGCGCTTGCTGCTGATTGGCAGCAGCTACTCCGCCGAGGACATCGGCGTACAATGCTATAAGCACGGGAGCCGCGAAATCACCATTTCCTACCGCAGCAACCCTATCGGTATGAAGTGGCCGGAGGGCATTGAGGAAAAACCGTTAGTTACCCATTTTGAAGACAACCGCGCTTATTTCTCAGATGGCAGTTCCGCCACGTACGACGCGGTTATCATGTGTACCGGCTACCAGCACAAATTTCCCTTCCTGCCTGACAACCTGCGCCTGAAGACCAAAAACTGCCTCTACCCTGCCGACATCTACAAAGGAGTAATCTACAACAATAACGAACGGCTGATCTATTTGGGCATGCAGGACCAATATTACACGTTTAACATGTTTGACATGCAGGCTTGGTTTGCACGCGATGTCATGTTGGGACGCATTCAACTCCCAAGCAAGGCGGAGCGAGATGCGGACATCGAGAAGTGGATGGACGCCGAAGCCCAGACGGCTACCGGCGACGACCACGTCGATTTCCAGACCAATTACCTTAAGGACCTTATGCGTTATATCGACTATCCTGCGTTTGACCTGGACAAAGTCGCGGCCATGTTTAAAAGCTGGCTGAAAGACAAGGAGGAAAACATACTGAACTACCGAGACCGGGTCTACACCTCGGTGATGGATGGCACGCAGGCTGTGCCGCACCATACGCCGTGGATAAAGGAAATGGATGACAGCTTGGAGCGTTACCTGGATGAAGTGGTAGCTGACGAGAAAGAGCTGCAGCGGGAAAACTACTATTAAATAAACAAAGGCCGGCCACGGCCATTTGTTCACTCGGTTAGGAAGGCATGGGTATATAGTACGTACAACCCATGCTTTCTTTTTTTAGTGCGCCCTGACTACACGCAAGGTATCGCCTTCGTCCGATAGCTCATAAATAACCGCTCGTTCGGCACCGCCCGGACTGTTTGGCTGATGGAAGGTGAGCATCAACTGACCGTCGAACTTTTTGAAAATCATGCCGTGCCCGCCGTGTTCGTCAAATAACACGTCGTCTTGCTGGCGCCACGGCCCCATCAGTTTCCCCGTAACCGATTCGGCAATGCCAATCGCGTATTTTCCATCTTTGAAGCTAGACCATATCATCAATAGCTTCCCCGTCTTTGTACGGTATACGAAGCATCCATCGGTCACATATGACCTAGTTCCGTCCTTGTGCAGATTGCCGGTTCCCCATTTTGCGCTAGATGCGTTGAAAAGGCGTATCGAAGTCCCCACAGCGGCGGATAGGTCGTCCGTAAGCTCCACTAATTCCATCGTTCCGTCCACTACCTCGACCCACTCGCGGCAGTAAATCATATAGGGCCGGCCGTCTTCCACCCACAACGTACCATCCAGCGCCATTCGGTCGATCGGCGTGTGCGGCATCTTGTCGGCAAATGGCAAAAACGGCCCCAAGGGCGAATCGGCATGGAAAATCTGCGTACCCCGAAAGGTATGCGGCGGCCAGTCCTCGCGGCTACCTCTCCACTCGATGTCCGAATTAAGGGTGGCGAACAGGTAGTATCGTCCGTTGTACAGGTGCACTTCGGGAGCCCAGATCGTTCCGGTAACCCAATTGTCGTCTGGCGTGACGAAAACCGTATGCGGCCCTTGCCAATGCTCGAGATCCTTGCTGGTGTAGGCCACCACGCCCGACCTAGTTCCCGACGCGGCCTCTACCGGCGACGATTTGTACAAATAATATACCTGCGCTCCGGCATCTGCGACAATATAAGGGTCTCGCACGTTCAGATCGTCGATGTGGACGGTTGTAGGTTGGGTTTGGGCTGATAGGCTAGCGGTGCAGGCTGACAGCGCAAGTAGCAAAAAGCCTAGCTTCATTCCGAATTTGGGTCTAAAAATGGTTTTCATGTCGCGAATATGGTAAAAATACCTTGAATACAACAAGGTTAGACGGCCGTTTCGTGGCTCGCCACACTCTCAGCCAAACTTAGGGTAAGTTGTATCCGAAATGAAAACAAATATTTACCTTTAGCGTTAAATAGGCGTCATGAAACTGATATGCAAGAAAAAACCATTAAACGGCCTTATGCACTGGAGCTAGCGGCAAGCTTGTTGGCCCTTACCCTTATTGTCACGGTGCTATACGTGCTACAGGGCGTCATGCTTCCCCTTATGTTTTCCATCCTGATCGCGATTTCCCTTTTCCCGGTCACGAAGTTTCTGGAGCGAATCGGCTTAGGTACCGCGGTGTCGGCGCTATTATCGATCATTTTGGCCATCGCCGTACTGTCTGGCTTGTTGTACTTCATCGTGCACCAGACCATCCTCATCGGCAAGGACGGACGCGCTATTATCGATAAGTTCATTTCGATATTCGACACCGTACAGGTTTGGCTGAACGATCAGTTTGGCTTGGAACCCTCGCAGGTAACTGAACGGATTCGTACCGAGGCCAACAACCTACTTTCCCATGCCGGCGCCTACCTGTCTGCCGCCTTTGGATCCATCGGCAGCATGATCACCGGTATGGTGCTAGTACCTTTGTTCTCCTTCTTCTTACTCTATTACCGTGTTTTTTTTAGGGAGTTTTTTTTCCGTGCCTTTAAGTCTACCCCGAAGGAAATCGTCAACAATACGCTCAACAAGATCTACGACGTAGTACAGAGCTATCTGCTCGGGTTGATTACCGTGATGGGCATCGTGGCCGTGCTAAACACGGTTGGGCTTTGGGTGCTGGGCATCCAATACGCGTGGTTTTTCGGGACATTGGCCTCACTCCTTATGCTCCTCCCCTATATCGGCATCGCTATTGGCTCGATTCTGCCGGCCATTTTTGCATTGGCAACCAAAGACAGTGCCTGGTATGCCGTAGGTGTGGTCGGGTGGTTCCAGCTCGTGCAATTCCTTGAGGGTAACATCATCACGCCAAACATCGTGGGCAGCAAAGTGAGCATCAATCCGTTGATGGCCATTATCGCCATTATCTTGGGCGGAATGCTATTCGGCCTGGCGGGGTTGGTCCTGGCGTTGCCGTTGGTAGCTAGCATCAAGGTCATCTTTGACGCCGTACCCTCCATGCATGCATTCGGTTTCCTGATCGGAGAGCCCGAGAAACGGCACCTAAAACGCACGTCATCCATGCTGTTGCTCAAGCGATGGAACCTTTGGAACAAACGCGATTTGCCGGACCCCAAGCAACAACAGCCACCCAAACCACCGGCACAACCAACAAGCCACGCTGACGGCAAAACGCCGCCACCTGATACAGGAGGATAAGGACGTACGGGCACGGCTATGCCTTTAGACGTCTTTTTAATCCTCGAAATTGCCGGCGTAGCCTGCTGGGTGGCCTACCTACTCTTATTGGTAAGGCAAAATATCTGGTGCTGGATATTTGGAATCGTCGCGTCCATCATCACGGTCGTGATGTTTTACCACAGCAAAATCTACATGGAAGCCCTGCTCAACGTGTACTATGTAGGCGTCGGCTGCTACGGCTGGTATTATTGGGCCACGGCGGGTAGGGACGATTCCGCACGCTCGGCCCAACGAAACGCGCCCGTCAGTTTGTGGAGCTGGCGCGCACATGTGTGGACTTTTCTAGCCACCGCCGCCGTGGGATTGGGCATCGGCTTGATCATGCAAGCGTATACAGACGCGCCGCGCCCGTTTTTGGACGCCATGCTCGCCTCATTTAGCGCGTTGACAACGATTATGCAGGCGCGGAAAGTGTACACCTGCTGGCTCTACTGGATCGGCATCAACGCTGCATTGGTCGCATTGCAGGCTGATCGGGGCATCTACCTCTATGCTTTGCTTTCGGCATTTTATGTAATCACGAGCATATCCGGATTCATAAAATGGCAGCGCGACTACCGCGCGCAGACCGCGCCACATTACTGACGAAAACAGGAAGGCACTCGCAGAAATACATCTTCATCACCCTACCCTTACTCACGGGCGTTACATGCTGACATGGGAGCGACCGATATGCTTCCCCCCTTCGTACCTCCCCCACAACCAAATTCACTAAAAATCATTAAATTCGCCCTCAACGAACACGACAGCAGTGTCGTCGCTCGCAACACATTGAAATGCAGCTAACAAAGCTAGAAATAAAGGGTTTTAAGAGTTTCGGCGACAAGATAACGATCAACTTCAATGACGGGGTAACGGCCATCGTAGGCCCCAATGGTTGCGGCAAGTCGAACGTCGTGGACGCCATCCGGTGGGTACTGGGTGAACAAAGCACGCGCATACTGCGTTCGGAGAAAATGGAAAACATTATTTTCAACGGCACGAAGACGCGAAAACCTGCCAACCTCGCCGAAGTGTCCCTGTCGTTTGACAATACCCGCAACATTCTCCCCACTGCATTTTCCGAAGTGACCATTACACGGAAACTTTATCGCAACGGAGATAGTGAATATCGGCTGAATGACGTCAAGTGCCGGCTAAAAGATATTACTGACCTCTTCCTCGATACCGGGATTGGCTCCGACTCCTACTCCATTATCGAGCTGAAGATGATTGACGAGATTATTAACAATAAGGATCATTCTCGCCGAACTCTTTTTGAAGAAGCCTCGGGCATTGCTAAATATAAAGTCCGCAAAAGACAAACAATCAATAAGTTAAAAGATACCGAAGCGGATTTGGACCGCGTGGAAGACCTGCTACTCGAGATTGAAAAAAATTTAAAGACGCTTGAAAACCAAGCCCGGAAAACCGAACGATACTACCGTATCAAGGATCAATACAAAGCCAACAGCGTAGCCTTGGCTACCTTCCGCCTAGCACACTTTAGCGAGGCCTTGGCAGCGCTGGAAAAGCAAGAACGGGAGCAGCAGACTGCGAGCGCGACGATTGCGGCCGCAATCGGCAAGCAGGAAGCTGCACTCCAGCAACTGAAAAAAGACAGCTTGGCCAAGGAAAAAAACTTGGCCATACAACAAAAGCACACCAATGAGCACGTAGCCAAAATACGCGCTTACGAAAGCGACAAAAAGGTTAGAAACGAGCAGCTTCGTAACCTCCAAGATAAGGAAAGCCGACTGGCAAACGAGTTGACTCAGGACAAGCAGCAGCTCAATCACGTGCTATATAACCTCAAACGGCTCAACGAAGAACTATTTGAAGAGCAGGCCAAGCTCGATACCACCGGTACGGAACTGGCCACGAAAAAAGAGGAAGTGGATGCCCTGCGCGGACAACAACATAGCGCCAAACACAAGTTGGACCAGTTTGAGCGCGATACCAATGAGCTGCAAAATAAGGTATACAAGCTCGAAAAAGAAACCGCGGTTTTGCATATCCAGCGCGAGGCCCTCGAGCAGGAAGCGGTCCGCAACGTCGCGGACACCGAATCCAAGGAAAACGAACTCAATCAGTTTAACACGGTGGTCGCCGACTTGGAAGCTCGAACAAGCCACCAGCAGGCTCTCTACGACCAAACAATGGCAGAAGAAGAATCGCTGCAGCAACAACTTGTATCACTGGAAGACAAAATCGCCCAAATCAAGGATGACTTAAATACAACAAGCCGGTTACTGGACGCGCGGCAAAACGAATTTAACCTTACCAAATCGCTCGTGGACAACTTGGAGGGATTTCCGGAATCCATCCGCTTCCTACGGAAAAATGCGGGCTGGAAAAAGCAACACCCCCTGTTTTCAGATGTGCTTTTCTGCCAGGAGGATTATCGAATTGCCATTGAGAATTACCTCGAACCCGTCATGAACCACTACGTGGTTGACACACAGGCCGAGGCGATTCAAGCCATCCGCTTGTTGAGCGACTCATCGCGTGGCCGCGCCCAGTTTTTCGTGCTCGAAACCCTGCTGCCGCCCATAGCCGATCACACCGAAAATGACAAGCCTAGGGGCCTTATACCAGCCATGGACATCGTCTCCGTCGACGAAAAATACCAGGTGCTCTGCCAAATATTGCTCAAGGACGTGTATCTATCCGACAGCGACGAGGAACAAGCCATGGCGTCGGCCCTGCCCCAGGATGGCGTGGTCGTACTACATACGAGCGGCAAGTTTGCGAAGCACCGACTCGGCATGGCCGGCGGCTCAATTGGACTTTTCGAGGGGAAACGGATCGGCCGGGCAAAAAACCTGGAAAACCTTGCCAAGGAAATTAAGAAGACGAGCGCACAAATCGCTTCCCAACAAGAAGAATTAGCCGAAAACATGCTTCTTTCCTCGACATTGAAAGCCAATTCCAAAAAAAGCCACATTGAGGAACTTCGGTTTCAGTTGGGCCGCTTGCACAATGAACTCGTATCGGTCAAGACAAAGCAGGAGCAATACCAGTCCTTCATAACAAACAGCCAGAACCGCAAACAGGACATCGAGCAGAAAATTCGGTCCATCAACGCCGAGTTGAGCGTGGCCGAGCCACAGCTGGCGGCGTTAAAAAAAGAGCAACAATCGCGCGCGGGTGAATTGGAAGTATTGCGAGCCGCCTACGCTGAGCTATCCGAATGGTTAACGGAAAAATCAACGGCCTACAACCAAGACAATATCCGCTTCCATCAGCAGCAGAACAAGGTTTCGGGTGTCCAAAAAGACCTCGAATACCGCCATAGCCAGCAGGACGCACTAGAGCAGCGTATAGCCCGCAACAGCGCCGAATACGAGCAAACGCAGGCCGCCATTAAGGATACCCTGCAACACGTCGATGATTCTGATGAAGATCTCTTGGCCATGTACGCCCAAAAAGAAGCTTACGAAAATGGCCTGAAAGAGTTGGAGGAGGAGTACTACGCGAGCCGGGGCGCAATTAACGACGCTGAGGAGGCCATCACCGAATGGCGGAATCGCAAAGATAACGCCGACGTCATCCACAATGAGCTGAAGGACAAGAAGACGTCGCTCCGCCTCGACCTTAACGCCCTCAAGGAACGGCTCTCCGTCGAATTCTCCATTGATATCAACGACCTGCTGACCGACGACGCAGCACTGCCGGAGGAGGACGAGGATACGCTACGGCAGCGGACGGAAAAACTTCGCAGCCAACTCGACGACTTCGGGCCAATTAACCCCATGGCCATGGAAGCTTACCAAGAGATGAATGAACGCTACACGTTCATAACCAAGGAAAAACAGGATTTACTTGAAGCCAAGGAGTCCCTCCTAAAGACAATTAGAGAAATAGACGACACCGCCCGAGAAAAATTCATGACAGCGTTCACCGGCGTGAGGGAGAATTTTATCCATGTTTTCCGCTCCTTATTCAATGAAGAAGACAATTGCGACCTGTTGCTCACCGACCCGGCTAATCCACTTGAATCGGATATCGAGATCATCGCGCGTCCTAAGGGCAAACGTCCGCTCTCTATCAACCAGCTCTCTGGCGGGGAAAAAACGCTAACAGCCACGGCCCTCCTTTTCTCGCTGTACCTACTCAAGCCTGCGCCGTTTTGTATATTCGATGAAGTGGACGCACCGCTTGACGACACCAACATCGATAAATTCAACAACATCATCCGCAAATTTTCAAACCAGTCGCAATTCATCCTCGTCTCGCACAATAAACGCACAATCGCCAGCACCGATATTATCTATGGGGTTACCATGGTGGAACAAGGCGTGTCGCGCGTGGTAGCCGTGGATATGCGGGAAGTCGCCTAATACCGTTTCCCGATGCGAAAATCCCTCCGCTATATGCTCATTTTTCTAATATCCCTTGCCTTGTTGGTCTATATCGGCACTTGGTGGTTTACGCGGCAGCCCCAATTTGGCAAACTGCCCGGCGGGGAACGCCTGGCACGTATCGAACGGTCTCCCAACTACCATAACGGTGCATTCCGTAACCAAGTACCTACGCCGAATTTCAGTAACGGAGGGAATTTTTTCCGCGTATTCTACGAATTCGCCTTAAAGGCGGACAAGCGGAATATACCGACCGATTCCATTCCGCATGTCAAAACGGATTTGCATGCCCTGTCGCCCGCCGAAGACATCCTCGTTTGGTTTGGACACTCGTCGTACTTCATCCAACTTAACGGCAAGCGAATTCTCGTGGACCCCGTATTTAACCGAAACGCCTCCCCCGTATCCTTTACTACCAAGAGCTTCCTCGGCGCACACGCCTATGGCGTAGAAGACATTCCAGCCATCGACTTCCTTATCATTACACACGACCACTGGGACCATCTAGACTTCCGGACAGTAAGCGCGTTGATGCCGAAGGTATCAGCCGCGTACTGCCCATTAGGTGTGGGCGCCCACCTCGAACACTGGGGCTATCCTGCCCGCAATGTGCACGAAAGCGACTGGGGAGAAACAACGTCCTTGCCAGGGGGTCTGACCCTGCACACTACGCCTGCGCGGCATTTTTCGGGCCGGGGGCTGAAGCGAAACACCTCGCTCTGGGCCTCGTATGTATTGCAATCGTCTTTGCGCAAGATCTACATTGGCGGCGACAGCGGTATGGGGCCACATTTTGCCAAAATTGGCGCGCAGCATGGCCCGTTCGACCTTGCCATTCTTGAAAATGGCCAATACAATCCGTACTGGGAGAACATCCATACCCGACCCGAACAAGTGCTGGAAGCGGCGCAGCAGCTTCAAGCACGCGAAGTCTTACCTGTGCACGCTGCCAAGTTTTCCCTGTCCAACCACGCCTGGGACGATCCCCTTGTACGGATTACCGAGGCAAACAGGTCCGCAGGTCTTCGCATACTAACGCCGCGGATTGGCGAAATCGTTCAATTGGGCGACAGTACCCAGCAATTTAGCGAATGGTGGCGGGGGCTTAAATAGGACCCTATAACCCTTGGGCCGCCCGGTGCCAAGGTACAAACAGCTGCCCGGACGACATCCCTAAAAAGAGGGATTTTGTCTTTCCCTAAGCGACCTTGTCCTTGCGGAAGCTAAAATTCTTTAATTTAGGCATAAATTAATCGTTGAGAACCAATGAGGAAGAACCACGCCCCAGCCATGTACCCCCGTTTTCGACTCGCATTTGCCGCCTTCGTGTTTCTTGCCGTCTCGTTCACCTATTGGCAATGTAGTTCCTCCAAGGCGCCAAATGCCGGCAACCCGGCCTTCGCAGCATATGTCGAAGGCTATACGTCGGGTATCGTCCCGAAGGAAGGCAACATCGTCATTCGGCTGGCTGCCCAAGTCAGCTCCCTACAAGAGACCGATGCGAAGGATAAACGAGGCCTGTTTTCTTTAAGCCCTTCCGTAAAAGGAACGACCTACTGGACTGATGCCCGCACGGTGGTTTTCGATCCGGAGGAGCCACTTAAACCGGGACAGGAATATCAAGTGCGCTTTGCGCTCGGCAAATTGGTCGAGGTACCCAAGGAACTTAACGAGTTTTCCTTTGCCTTCAAAGTCACCGAGCCCGCATTCGACATCACGTTTGACGGATTAAAATCACAGACGAACAGCACGACGAACTATATGCGTTTCGTCGGGCAAGTTGTGCTGGCCGACAGGGAGGAGACCGATCAAGTGGAAAAAATCCTTCTGGCGGACCTGGCAGGGAAACCGCTTCCCGTCGCTTGGCAACACAACCCCGACGCACGGACCGCCACATTCTCCATTGATTCGATCCCGCGTGGCGAGAAAGCGCACCAGCTTCGCCTCGCATGGAATGGCAGCCCCATAGGTTCAAAGGCAAAGGATAGTAAGACTTGGGACATACCCGTGTTGGGTGATTTTGCGGTATTGGACGCGCGCGCCGTACACGAGCCCGAGCAACACGTCGTCATCCAGTTTTCCGACCCGCTACTCGTGGCCCAAGACCTTAACGGGTTAATCAGCATTAGCGAAGTCAAAGACCTACAGTACACAATCGACGGCAGTGAAGTGAAATTATACACGTCCGAACGCCTAGAGGGCGACTACGCGGTGTCGATCAACGCCGGTATCGAGAATGTCAATGCCAAAAAACTGGGAACAAGCGCCGCCGCCAATATTTTCTTCGAAAATCGGCTACCGTCAGTCAATATTCCCGGCCAAGGCACCATCCTACCCGGATCGGGCAAGCTGACCTTGCCGTTTGAAGCTGTCAACTTGCGGGCGGTGGATGTCGTCATCATCAAGATCTACGAAAACAACATCCCTCAATACTTCCAAAACGACTATGATAGCAGCTGGGAACTCCGCCGTGTCGGCAAGCCCGTGGTGCAGACAACCATCGCCCTCGACGACGACAAAGGCCTAAACCTACGCCGAAAAAACCGGTTTTCATTAGATGTGGATCGTCTGCTAAAAACCGAACCCGGCGCCATCTACCGCGTCCGCATTGGTTTCCGACAGGAATATTCTATCTATGCCTGCCCCGATGCCGTCACCGAGGCTGAAGAAGGTGACGATTATGGCTACGATTACTACAGCGGTAACCGGAGCCTCGACGAGGACGACGAGTTTTGGTCGCGCTACAACAATCACTATCCCTACAATTATCGTTGGGACCAACGCGACAACCCATGTCATCCTTCTTACTACACGGCAGACCGGTGGGCCACACGCGACCTCCTAGCGTCCAACATCGGGCTAATCGCCAAGGGAGGCAACGACAACAGCATGACCGTCGTCGCTACCGATATACTTACAGCCGAGTCGATGCCTGGCGTCGCAATTAAGGTACTGGATTACCAACAGCAGATCATCCAAACCGCTACGACAGGCAATGACGGGATGGCGCAGTTTGAAGTCAGCGGCAAGCCCTTTATGCTGGTGGCCACGCAAGGCGACGAACGCGGTTACCTCAAGCTAGACGATGGATCCTCCCTCCCGTTAAGCCGTTTCGACGTGGGCGGGCAAGTAGTGCAGAAGGGCATTAAAGGCTTTATCTACGGCGAACGCGGCGTATGGCGCCCCGGCGACTCGGTCTTTGTGAGCTTTATCATGGAAAACCAGTCGGCCAATTTTCCCGACAAACACCCGATAACATTCGAATTGTTTAATCCCAACGGACAGCTGAACAAGCGACTGGTCGAATCCCAGCACGTAAATGGCTTTTACACGTTCAAAACTGCAACGGAACGCACCGCGCCTACGGGCAACTGGTTGGCGCGTATCAGCGTTGGCGGAGCCACCTTCGAACGGGTCATCAAGGTGGAAACCGTTATGCCAAACCGGCTAAAGATCGACTTGGATTTCGGAGGCAAAAAGGTATTGGTGGCGGACGGCGGTGCTCATGTCGACCTTTCGGCTCACTGGCTTTTCGGCACGCCCGCCCAAAACTTCAAAGCCGTCGTTACGGCCAACGCATCGCGCGTAGCCACCAGTTTTTCGGATTATCGCGGCTACTCATTCGATGATCCTACCCGCGCCTATTACCCCGAAGAGTTGGTGGTATTCGACGGCACATTAGACGAGCACGGCCATGCGCGCTTTTCGCTAGAGGGCATCTCGCCCAACCAAGCGCCCGGAATGCTACGTGTCAACATGACTACGCGCGTCTTCGAGCCGGGCGGTAATTTCAGTATAGACCAATACGCCGTCCCTTTCAGTCCGTACGAAGCATATGTGGGTGTGCGCGTGCCCGAGGGCGATCGGCTGTCGGGCATGTTGCCTACGGACCGCGATCACGCTGTCTCGCTCGCAGTGGTGGGTCCAGAAGGGAAAAAACTCAGCGGAAACAGGCGCGTCCAGGTTGAATTCTACAAAATACGTTGGCAGTGGTGGTGGAATCAGGAAGGAGACTTCCTTGGCAATTTCACCCAAGACAAATACAACCAATTACTCAAAAAGGAGACGCTAACCCTCACTAACGGTGAAGGCCAATGGGATATCCGCGTCAACTATCCCGACTGGGGGCGTTACCTGATTCGGGTCGTAGACCTCGAAAGCGGCCACGCAGCAGGCAAGACCCTCTACATCGATTGGCCGAACTGGGCCAGCCGCGAACAACAGAGCAATCCCACGGAAGCCTCCATGCTGTCCTTCACCGCAGATAAAGAAACATATGCGGTAGGCGACGACGTGACCCTCACGATCCCATCGTCGGAGGGCGGACGCGGACTCATCAGCATTGAGAATGGCAGTCGCGTGTTAAGGACGTTTTGGATCGATACCCAGCAAGGACAGACCGTGTATAAGTTTAAGGTAAACGAAGATATGGCACCAAACGTGTTCGTCAACGTCACGCTTTTGCAGCCACACGCGCAAACGGCCAACGACTTGCCGATCCGCATGTATGGCGTCATCCCATTGATCGTGGACAACCCCAAAACTATCCTGACGCCCACCATCCAGATGGCGTCTAGCCTAAAACCAGAGGCCAAAAACCGGATTACCGTGGCCGAGGCCGGTGGCAAGGCCATGACCTACACGATCGCCATCGTAGACGAGGGGCTACTCGACCTCACGCGGTTCCAGACGCCCGACCCGCATGCAGCGTTCTACGCAAAAGAAGCGCTTGGCGTCAAGTCGTGGGACCTGTTTGACAAGGTTATCGGGGCATGGGGAGGCGATCTGGAGCGCATCCTAAGCATCGGGGGCGATGCCGACGTGAACCGAAACATCGATCCGGCAAAGGCCAACCGCTTCCAGCCGGTTGTCAAGTTCCTAGGCCCCTTCACCTTACGCCGAGGTGCTAAAAATACGCACGAATTCGATTTACCCCAATACGTGGGGTCGGTACGCGCGATGGTAATCGCCGGCCAAGATGGAGCCTATGGCCACGCCGAGCAAGCCGTTCCCGTAAAAAAACCATTGATGCTGCTGGCTACGCTGCCGCGTGTCATCGGACCGAATGAAACTTTCAATTTGCCCCTGACCGTGTTTGCCATGGAAGACAACATCAGGCAGGTATCTCTGGAAGTAACGGCGACGGGCGGTCTCCACGTGGAGCAGGGCAAACAGCAAGTCAATTTCACCCAGCAGGGAGAAAAAATCGCATACGCCACAATCCGAGCCGGCGATAACATCGGAGTAGGCAAAGTGAAGGCGATTGCGCGAAGCGGCAACGAAACGGCTACATACGAAGTGGAAATCGATATTCGCAACCCTAATCCGTATATCACATCGGTACATAGCGCCGAGGTGGCGCCCGACGCCAATTGGGAATACGAAATCGAACCCTTAGGGCCAGGCAACAACAATCGGACTACCGTGGAAATTTCAAGCCTGCCGCCGATCCACCTCGAGAAGAGATTGGGTTATCTGATCCGCTATCCGCATGGCTGTTTGGAGCAGATTACCTCTGGCGTGTTCCCCCAACTGATGCTTGACCGGCTAGTGGAGCTGACCGATAAGCAGAAACAACAAGTGGAAGCCAATATCAAGGCCGCAATAGACAGGTTCAGGGGCTATCAACTTGCCGACGGCGGGTTTGGCTATTGGCCTGGCGCCCGAGAGGCCGAAGAGTGGAGCACGAACTACATCGGCCACTTCCTCATCGAGGCACAGGCGAAGGGTTACGTGCTACCGCCCGGGATGTTAGACAATTGGCGGCGCTATCAGCGCGGCAAGGCCCAAAGTTGGGCGCCTAACCAATACAATTGGCGGGGCGGGGACCTCATCCAGGCCTACCGCCTCTATTTGCTAGCATTAGCCAAATCCCCAGATCTCGGCGCGATGAATCGCCTAAAGGAATTCGAATATCTATCCGACGAGGCCTCGTGGCGTTTGGCTGCAGCTTATCAATTGGCCGGCCAACGTGTAGTCGCTAACCAATTGGTAAAAGGAAAAAGCATCGATGGCCGTGGCTACACGACCGCCGGGCGCACGTTTGGTTCCCAACTGCGCGACCGAGCCATGATTTTGGAAACACTAACGATGCTGGGCCGTACCGACGAGGCCGAGCGCCTATTGCTGGCGGTGGCGGCAGCACTGGATAATGACAACTGGTACAGTACCCAAACAACGGCCTATGCCCTACTAGCCATCGCCAAAGCGGCGGGTGACGTGACAGGCGACATGAGTTTCACGTACACCTTAAATGGACACACCCAAGATGTAGCAAGCAAACATTACCTCCGCCGGCTGGAGGTCACCGACCCCAACCGCAAAAATATGCTAGCTATACAGAACAAAAAGTCGCGTAAGCTCTTCGTCCGTATAATACGCGACGGACAAATAGCGCCTGGAAAGAATCCGCCCCAGGAAAACCGTCCGGATATGCTGACAATGGCCGTGCGATACACGAGCTTGCAGGGACAGGACATCGACCCGGGAGAACTAATACAAGGAACGGACTTCATTGCGGAGGTAACGCTTAAAAACACCGGAGCAATTGGTACCCACGAACACGTCGCATTGACCCAGATATTCCCGTCGGGTTGGGAAATCATCAACACGCGGCTTAACGACCAGGAAACGGGCATCCGTTCATCGCCCGCTACGTACCAAGACATCCGGGACGACCGCGTGCTCACTTACTTCAACATTCGCGAAAATGAAACGCTAACCTATCGTGTCCTGCTGAACGCTTCCTATACCGGCCGGTATTATCTTCCTGCGGTGAGTGCAGAAGCCATGTATGACAACCGCGTACGGGCCATCACTTCCGGTCAATGGGTGGAGGTGGCCGAACTGCAACGGCAATAAAAGGAGTCTGCTCCTGGCGCGTCAGCGCTGCCTGATGACGCCGCGAGCATCGTTACTTGGCATATTTCCGACTGATATTGCGGGGAAAACATGGGTAAACCACGCCGTCCAACCGCGAAAAGGCATCCCAAAACCAGCGATTGGGGTCGTGTTGGGTATCGCCACAGTCAATGACCTCGCAAGACTGTAATAATCTTTTGTACCGCCGGGCTCCGAGCAGGCCACGGCACACCCGCCCATAGCGCAAGAGATAATAATCAGCATAAATATGCCCGTGGATTTCCAATAGGAATGACCGCTCCCGGATGGCCAACGCCCGCCCATACGCTGCGAGGTGACGGGTATAAATCCGCCCCGCAAGATCCCGAAAGTCCGCACGGTTTCGGCGGTCCGCCATTTTCCAAAGGCTGGAATCGCAACGAATCGAAACCAATCCGGGTTTAAAGACCACGGTAATCTGGAAACCTTGTATGTCATAAATTTCGTTCATGCGGAATACGGCGTATGGTCAGCGCATTGCGTTCAACAACCGGCGGGACCAGACACGTCATGGCATCTCTCGCTACGTGTTGATTGTTCCGCCAAAATTTGCTATCTTTCATACGTTCACAAATCGCTAACATTAATAAGATTCAAACGATGGGAAAAGGAGACATGAAAACCAAGAGAGGCAAGATCATCGCAGGTTCTTACGGAAAGAAGCGGCCTCGAAACAAGTATGCGTCCAAAAAAGCAACCGGCGAAAAACCCGTTGCAGAAAAGGTTTAATCCTTTCGCCGTCGGGCATCAGCCTTGCTGGCGCTGCCTGACGGCTTCATACACGCCTACCCCAGCGGCGACCGACACATTCAGCGACGCGATATCGCCCTGCAACGGGATTTTCGCCAGATGGTCCGCAAGCCGGATCAGCTCGTCTGACACCCCGTATTCTTCCGAACCCAAGACAATGGCCGTAGGCACCGTATAATCCGGTGCATAGATATCCTGATCGCTCTTCTCGGTGAGCACTACGACCTGAATGCCGGAATCCTGCAAAAACCTAGCGGTTTTCGCTAAATTATCTTGCCGGCATACCGTGATCTTATACAAGGCGCCTGCCGATGTCTTAATGGCGTCGGGGTTGATCTCCGCCGACCCCTTGCGCGGCACCACGATCGCGTGTACCCCCGCGCAGGCCGCAGTGCGCGCGATGGCGCCCAAGTTTCGTACATCCGTAATCTGATCGAGCAGCATTAGCAAGGGCACTTCGCCCGCCTCGTAGATCAACGGCACGATGTCTTCCACCCGCTGATACGTTATGGGAGAAATCACCGCGATGACCCCTTGATGGTTCTTTCGCGTCATTCGGTTAAGCTTCTCAACAGGCACCTGCTGATAAGACGCGTCATGTTGCTTCAAAAGCTGCTTGAATTCTTGGAACAAAGCGCCCCCCAGCCCCCGTTGGACAAAAAGGGACTCAATTTCCTTGCCGCTGTCTATCGCTTCCATGACTGCCCGTATGCCGAAGACCACTTGGTTGGTTTCGCGGGGTTCCCTTTTCTCGTATCGTTGTTGCATGTGTGTTTGTATTTGCCCAGCACCGCGGCTTTAAGGCCGATCGGGGCAGCGTGGCCGTAGTATTTTTATTCCAATCCCAAGTTAAATTCCTGACGAAGCCTGTCCAATGCGGGGTTCTTTTCCACCATGGCGTTGTATTTCTCTTGGGCAGTATAGGGTTTTCGCTTTACGTCGCTTGCCATCCGCATGGGAATTAAATTAATCCGGTAATTGCGCAGTTTAGGCCGTAAGACGTTGACAATATCGATCCGTTCGACTTGGAGCAGATCTTCTTGTATTTGGTTTTCGACAATCACCTCTACCTGGAAGTCCGCGCGGAGTTTCGGCGCATTGGCCGTCATTACCGTATATAGGTTGATTTTATTGTCCTTTTTGAGTTCGTCCGCATATGCATGCCAGGCCGCTAGAAACTCGTCATAGGTAAATTCGCGGAATTCGTCTCCTTCCAGCAATGTTGGTTCGTCGGGTTTATCCTCTTCGGCCGCCGCGTCGAATATCTTACCGAGATCAGGTATCGCGGTGCCCAGTTTGGCGTTACTCCATGAGGGCGCGGCCTTTTTTTCGGCTACTGCCGGGGATACCGCTGGAGGGGGGACCGGCGCCGTGGCGGCCTGGCCCAGAATAGCTTGCTGGTCCTTTTTTGGCGGAGTGGGCGCAACGGCAGGCTCCTTTACGGTGTCCTTGGCAACGGGCTTGGGGTCATGCGTAGGCTTTTTTTTTTCAGCGCTTTCGGCAGGCACGTCGCCCTGACGGCTTAACTGGATAGCGGATCCCAAATGGCACATCTTCAACAACGCAAGCTCTACTTGCAAACGGTGGTTTTTGCTCGTCCGGTAGTTGATCTCGCATTGATTCGCAATACTAAGTGCCGAAAGGATGACGCCCGTACTGAGCTTGAAAGCCTGCTCCAAGTAGCGCTGGCGAATAGTTTCACTGACGTCTAGCAGACGAGCGGTCTTTTCGTCGCGCGTCACCAGCAGGTTGCGCAAATGCGAGGCAAGGCCGGCAATAAAATGCCCGCCATCAAAGCCACTGGATAGGATATCGTCCAAGGCCAGAAGCGCAATCGACGCATCCTCGGCAATGATCGCGTCTACGACCCTAAAATAATAGTCGTAATCTAAAATGTTTAGGTTGTCGATGACCGCCTGATAGGTCACCTGCTTGTTTGAGAAGCTTACGATTTGATCAAACATCGACAAGGCATCGCGCAAGCCTCCGTCGGCCTTCTGGGCGATGATGTGTAAGCCATCCGGATCAAAAGCGACGCCTTCCTTGTCAGCGATGCTGGCTAAATGTTCCGCCATATCCGAAATCTGTATCCGGTTAAAGTCAAAGATTTGGCATCGCGACAGTATCGTGGGGAGAATTTTGTGCTTTTCGGTGGTTGCCAAGATGAAGATGGCGTAGGCGGGCGGCTCTTCCAGCGTTTTCAGGAACGCGTTGAACGCGGCCTGCGAGAGCATGTGGACCTCATCGATGATGTATATCTTGTATTTGCCCACTTGCGGTGGGATGCGAACCTGTTCAATCAAAGTCCGGATGTCGTCGACCAAGTTGTTGGACGCGGCGTCCAGCTCGTGGATGGAAAAAGACGTGCCTTTTGCAAACGACTCGCAACTCGCGCACGTGCCGCACGCCTCGACCTCGCCGGTAATCTGTTCACAGTTGATGGTTTTGGCCAATATGCGCGCGCAGCTGGTTTTACCTACTCCACGAGGGCCGCAGAACAGAAAGGCCTGTGCCAATTGGTTGTTCTTGATTGCGTTCTTGAGCGTGCCCGTGATGTGTTGCTGCCCCACGACGGTGTCAAAGGTAGCCGGGCGATACTTTCTGGCAGAAACGATAAAATTATCCATCGCCACGAAGATACGGTTTTCCCTTATAAAGCGTATTGTGTATTATGCTTTGTCTTACCATATGGCGTAGGCCAAATATACCGCGGGCCGGCTTTCTTGCGCGTTGTTAACGACGTTATTATTTTTTTTCTTAGGTTTGAATGCAAATTGAACAAACGTGGCCAGACTGAAAATTAGCTATGCGCCGAGGAAGGGAAGCAAGAGTCACAGCTTGCTGAAGTATGGGATGATCCTGGGCAGCATCCTGACCATAGTTTTTTTTCTCCCCAAGCAGCCGCGTTTCACTTATGAATTCGAGAAAAGCAAAGTATGGATGCACGAAAACCTCGTGTCCCCATACAACTTCGCGATTCTAAAAACACAAGCCGAACTCGACAAAGACCGCGAAAACGCCCTCGCTTCGGTGTATCCCGTCTACAACCAGAACACGGACATTGCCGAGCAGCAAATCAGCCAGTTTGTGGCGGACCTTCCCGAAAAATGGCAGAATTCGGGGTTGGACACCCTAGGCGAAAACATGGATGCCTACGAGACGGTAGGCCGTCAATTGTTGCAGGCCGTGTACAAACGGGGCGTCATGTCCCTAAATAATAAATTTCAGCGCGGCGAGCAGGTGCATTACAATTTCACGCTGCTGACCGACCAGGTGGCCCGCCAAACCAATACCGCGGCGGCGCTTACCATGGAAAGTGCCCTCGATTACATCGGCGCGGAAATAGACCGACGCAACGCCATCCGGCAGAAAGCTTGGTTCAAGGAACTTATCCAGGATTACGTCCAAGTAAGCTACCAGTTCAACGAAGCGCTAACCAGCAAGCTCGAAGAGGACGCCTTGGCGAGCATCTCCACGACACGGGGCATGGTCCAACGCGGCGAATTAATTGTCGCCAATGGCAGCACGATTAACAACGAAACTTATCAAAAGATCGAATCGTTGCGCAAAGTATACGAAGAGGAGGCCCGTATCGGCGGAAGCCGTACGCTAATGGTCTTCGGACAGTTCCTGTTAGTGGCCATGTCAATTACGCTGCTGTTTACGTTTATCTACCTCTTTCGGCGCGATATCTTCAATAACGATCGGCTGGTATTTTTGATCCTGATCGTCGTCACGGGCATGCTCCTCGTGCTGTCGTGGGCGATCAAAATAAAGTTGCCGAGCATCTATTATCTTCCCTATTGTATCGTCCCGATTATTATTCGAATCCTGTTTGACACCCGACTGGCCCTTAACATACATTTACTGATGGTTGTGGTGGCTGGATTTTTCGTACCCAACGCCTTCGAGTTTGTATTCCTTCAATTCACAACGGGTATGGTCGCCATCTACAGCATCAAGACCCTAGTCAAACGCGAGCAGTTTTTGATATCATCCGCCATCATATTAGCCACCTACTTGGTTGCATTCATCGGGATGGGCCTGATGCGAAACGGGTCATTCAGCAGCATCTATTGGTCAGATATATGGCCTTTCGTGTTCAGCGTATTACTTACGCTGCTAGCCTATCCGCTGATCTACGCATTCGAAAGGGTGTTTGGCATTATCTCCGATGTCACCCTCATGGAGCTCACGAATAGCAACAGTACGTTGCTGCGCGAACTTTCCTACAAGGCGCCCGGCACCTTCCAACATTCGTTGCAAGTAGCTAACCTGGCAGAGGCGGCTATCTACAAGATCGGTGGCAATACGCTACTCGTTCGTGCAGGCGCCCTGTACCACGACATCGGCAAGATGGCCAATCCACAGTTTTTTATTGAAAACCAGACCAAGGGGTACAACCCCCATGACGGGCTATCGTTTGAACAAAGCGCACAGACCATCATTTCACATGTCAGCAAAGGCGTTGAACTAGCAAAGAAACACCAGCTTCCGGAGGTGATCATCGACTTTATCCGGACGCACCATGGAACCACGCGCGTCGATTATTTTTATCAGTCATACGTCAAGTCGTTTCCCGAAAAGCTCGTCGACGAAGATCTTTTCCGATACCCCGGCCCCATCCCCTTCTCGCGCGAAACAGCGGTCCTCATGATGGCCGATTCCGTCGAAGCGGCATCGCGAAGCATCAAGGAAGCCAACGCCGAAAACATCGGCCAGCTGGTAGATAAGATCATCGCCTCCAAGCTCAACCAGGGTCAATTAGCCAACAGCCAAATCACCTTGAAGGATCTGAAGACCATCAGCGAGATCTTCAAGGACATGCTCATGAGCATATACCACGTACGCATCGACTACGATGCCACTAAACGGACGGCGCGGACCGTGTCCGACCAGAGCTAACCCTAGCATTATCAGCAATTAAAACAGCTCGGACCGCGAAGCTTCTTTTTGCCCTGGTATGCCCCCGACGATTTGCGTATCGGTAACAGCATACGCTGGATTTTTTAATCCACCCCTCGATTTTCCGTATTAAACCTTATCTTCGTTGGTCTCCAACAAAAACATAAACCGATCTAAATTATGGGACACACGGAAATAAACCGCAGAAAATTCCTCCACGGCACGAGCGCGGCGCTGGCCCTGTCGTTGATTCAGGCTAAGGGCATGGCGCTGGCCGGCGGCTCTTCGGCCATGCGCGTGGGCCTCATCGGCGCGGGCTGGTACGGCAAGAGCGACCTATTTAAGCTCATACAGGTGCGTGATGTCGAAGTGGTGGGCGTTTGCGACGTAGACCGTAACCATCTCGAAGAAGCCGGACAACTCATCAGCCAACGGCAAGCGTCGAGAAAAGTGCCTGCCTTGTATCGTGACTACCGCGAAATGCTGGCCAACCACCAGTTTGACGTAATACTCATCGGCTCGCCGGACCATTGGCATGCCCTGCAGGCCATCGACTCCATCAAGGCCGGTGCCCACCTCTATCTACAAAAGCCGGTAAGCGTGGACGTCTTGGAGGGCGAAGCCATACTGGAAACTGCCCGCAAGCATAATCGAAAGGTACAGATTGGCACCCAGCGACGAAGCACCCCCCATCTTATTGACGCCAAGCGGCGCGTCATCGACACGGGCCTCCTCGGTAAGATATCACACGTGGAGATGTGTTGCTATTATCACATGAGACAGAACGGGAATCCGCCCGTCCAGCCCGTGCCGGATTTCCTTGATTACGAACTCTGGACAGGTCCCGCTCCCCTGCGCCCGTATGACGGACTACCGCACGGAGGCTGGTGGCGCACCTTTATGGAATACAGCAATGGCATTACGGGCGACATGTGCGTCCACATGTTTGACACCGTTCGGTGGCTGTTAGACCTGCCTTGGCCGAAGCGGGTAAGCGCCACGGGAGGGATCTACGTGCAGAAAGACGGCAAGTCGAATATCGCCGATACCCAAACAGCCATCTTTGAATACGAAGACCTCAATTGCGTATGGCAGCACCGTTCTTGGGGAACACCGGCAGACCCCGAGTACCCGTGGGCATTTGTCATCTATGGCGACAAGGGCACACTGAAGGGAAGCGTGATGAAATATGAATTTATTCCAACCGGAAAGGGCGACCGCATTGTGCAGGACGTCGTGTACGAACGCGAGGAATACCCCGAAGACCTCTCGGAGCATCGCATCGAGCTGCATACTGCCCCAGCGACACGGGGCCATATGCTGGACCTCCTCTCCGCCATAGAAAATGACCATTTGCCCGTAGCGGACATCGAAGAAGGGCACATCTCCTCAGCGAGCTGTATCTTGGCGAACCTGTCCATGCAACTGGGGCGTCCCCTAAGCTACGACCCGCAACGCAAGATCTGCGTGGACGACCCCGAAGCCACCGCACGTTTGCGCAGGCCCTACCGCACTCCGTGGGTACATCCGTATACGGGATAGTCGCTCCGCCAAAGGAGAGCCAGCGGATACGGACAGTTGTCGCAAAGCCGGATCTGCCTAAAACAGTTCCCGACTGAGGATGTAAATTCCCATGGTCAGCAGGAACCAGCCGAAGCCACCGCGCAGCCTATCGCCGGAAATCCGGCGTCCGAGCAAACTGCCCACAAGCACGCCGATAACGGTGATGGAAAGGAATGACAGCAGGAATTCCCAATGGATGTGCACTTGGCCCAGGTCTCCGGTGAAACCGACCAATGAGTTGACGGCGATGATAATCAAGGAGGTTCCGATGGCGCGCTTAATAGGTATTTTAGCCAAAAGAACCAGCGTGGGAATGATAAGGAATCCCCCGCCCGCGCCTAAGAGGCCCGTCACCAGCCCGATAGCAATGCCCAGCATCCCGAGCTGAAGCAACACGTAACGGCTTTTTTCACGGTCTTCTGCCTGCCCGTAACCCAAAATCATCGACACCGAGGATGCGAGCATCAAGGCGGAAAAAAGAATCATAATCGTCGTAGAGCGGTGTACCGTGAAACCAGCTAGCTGGAACAGCTGCTCCGGGATGAGTGGCAGTAAATACTTGCGCGTCAAGAACACCGTTGCCACGGAAGTGACGCCAAAGGTGGCAGCCACCCTAAAATCGACATTGCCCTTCGCGGCTTGGAAGCCGGCTCCGGCCAGGCTCGTGGTCCCTACTATAAACAGGGAATATGAGGTGGCGATCGTGGGGTCGAGGTGGAAAACGTAGACCAACACCGGAACCGCCAATATCGACCCTCCGCCGCCAATCAATCCGAGCACCACGCCAATAAGAACCGCAAGGGCATACCCTAATATCTCCATGGAATTTCCCTAAACAGACACGCCTGCGCCATTAGACCTACCCCGAAAACGGATTGGTAATATTCGCACGCCACAAAACAAATTACGCGTTAATTGGTTGATTTATCAAATGGGCAGGCCAGGCCACCGACGCACCCCACGCGTATGAGCCACGCCAGCCTCACATGTATCGATAAAACGCTTAAATTATGTGTGCGAAGATAAAAATAGAAACGAAGGCAGAAGGCCAAGCGAATAAGACCAACTTGCTTAAAGATGGCCTCACCACGGACAAGGCGCTGGAACTGCTCGGCAACGTGCGCGACAAATATGAATATGCTAAGGAACACCGGAATATTGTCACCTCGGAACGGGTTGTTTCCATCGCGGCCGGTGCGTTTGTACTCTATACAGGCGTCAGCAACATGTTCCGTTCGCCGTTCTCGGCTTTGCTGGAGGTGGTTGCGGGCAGTGCACTGCTCTTGCGGGGCGCCACCGGGTATTGCCCCGTCAAAGAGCAACTGACCGGCGTCCGCGATATTACCGTGGTGGAACCCACGGCTCCTCATCCGACTGGCCCCATCGTGGGCTGATCGGCATGAAACACGGCAGGAAAATTATGCCAGTATGGAACCCAACTGGGTGACCTGATGGTCAACGAGTTTCTGTAACGGCCCAGACGCCAGCATTTTCATCATCATGTTCAGGTCCGCATCAATACGTAATGCGGCCTTGGTTTTGTCGTCTCCTAACGACTCGAGCGTCCAGCGCAGCGTTACGTCGAATGGAGCTTTCTCCAACGGCACGAACACGACTTCGCGGTCCGCTTCGCGATGGCCGACCTTCAGCGCCAGTTTAGCCATGTTTTGGATGGTAAAGCGCGCCTCATCACGCGTCGATGACCAATTGTAGACGCTCTCCGGCATCAACGCTTCGTGATTGTTGCAGTCCGCAAGGAAAGCATATACCTCTCCCGCCGGCCTGTCGACGGTAACCGAATTTTGGATCGTGATCATGATCGTGGAGTTGGATTAGCCTACCGAAAAGCTACTGTTGTGCCCAAGTGCTTGGACTCAGGCGCCATTCCCGCAGTAATTCGGCGTCCGCTTGCTGCACGTAATTATGTTCGATAGCAAAGTCAATCAGTGAATCGTACGAACAAAGGCTGATCAACCGGCACTTTGCTTCCGCAAAATTCCGCGTAGCCTCTTCAAAGCCATAGCTGAATATCGACACCAGCCCTACCACGTCGCAACCCGCCTCCCGCAACGCCTTTACCGCTCGCAAACTGCTCATACCCGTTGACACCAAGTCTTCGATCACCACTACGCGCTGCCCTTCCACTACCTCGCCCTCGATTTGGTTTTGGCGTCCGTGGGCTTTTGCGTCACTACGCACGTAGGTAAACGGTAGTCCCAATTCCTGGGCTACCAATACGCCTTGGGGAATGCCCGCGGTGGCCACCCCCGAAATCATCTGTACGGATCCAAACTCCTCCTGAACGACTTCGGAAAGCTTCTGCCGGATGTACGTCCGGATTGAAGGGTGGGACAACGCAATTCGATTGTCGCAATAAATTGGCGACTTCCATCCAGAGGCCCAGGTAAAAGGTGTTTTAGGTTGTAATTTTATTGCTTTAATTTGCAACAAGGATTCTGCAACTTTCTGTTCAACCTCTTTCATACTATTCATGGCGCAAATTTATAAAATTTATATGAACGAATCGGCTCTCATTCTGGCCGATTTCTCCCCAACCTCCACCAAGGGAATACAAGCGATTGACGATCAAGAGATTGATCTCGAAAAACTATACAGATCGTCAAAAAACAACAAGAAGGGCACAGATTATTGGGTGCTGGCCTCCGATCCGAAGGCGCTTCTCAAAAAGCTCACGCGCAAATTTACCACGATTGAGGCTGGTGGTGGCCTCGTAAAAAATGGCGAGGGCGATTACCTCCTCATCTTCCGTCTGGGGAAGTGGGACCTGCCAAAGGGCAAGGTAGACGCCGGCGAAAAAATCAAGGATGCCGCCGTGCGCGAAGTGGAAGAGGAATGCGGCATCAAAGTAAGCTACCTGGGCCCCAAAATCCAGAAGACGTACCATGCCTACACACTTCGCGGCGAGCTTGTCCTCAAGGCTACCCATTGGTTTGAAATGGGCGCCAACAAAGTGCCCAAGCTCAAGCCTCAAGCCGACGAGGACATCACGGACGCCGTGTGGTTGCCTAAAAATCGATTCCCAAAGATCCGGAAAAACACCTACCGGCTCATTGAGGATATCCTCGACACCGTGGTCTAAGCCCGATCGTCCCGCTATGCGTCGCGCTTAAGCTTGTATTTCTCGATCTTGCTATAAAGGTGACTGCGCTGGATGTCTATCTCATCGGCGGTTTTTGATACGTTCCATCCGTTTTTCTCCAGCTTATATTGGATATATTCCTTTTCGGCAAAATCCTTGAAGTCTTGGAACGATTCAAAACCATCGAAGTCAAAACCGTTGCTCGGCGCCGTTGATGCAACAGTGGAAGGTGTCACGGCTGCCGCGGAGGACGGATTGGCATAGGCGACGACTTCCTTGTCGGTAATCGACTTATCGCTCAGGATAATCAAACGTTCCACCATATTCCGCAGTTCGCGGATGTTTCCGGTCCAAGGCAGGGCCTGCAGCGCCGCCAATGCTTCTGGCGTGAAGGTCTTGGTCGGAATACTGTATTCGCTGCAGATCTCTTCGCAGAAGTGCTCAGTCAGAAGGGGAATATCTTCCTTCCGCTCGGTCAGCGCAGGTACATGGATGACGATGACGCTCAACCGATGGTAAAGGTCCATCCTAAAATTCCCTTCGTCGATTTCCTTGAGCAGATCCTTGTTGGTCGCGGCGACGACGCGCACGTTCACCTCGATTTCCTTTTCGCCGCCTACGCGGGTGATTTTGTTCTCTTGGAGGGCGCGCAGTACTTTAGCCTGAGCCGACAGGCTCATGTCGCCGATTTCGTCGAGAAACAGCGTGCCGTTGTGCGCTTGTTCGAACTTGCCAATACGTTGCTTCACCGCCGAGGTAAACGATCCTTTCTCATGGCCAAACAACTCGCTTTCAATCAGCTCGGACGGGATAGCCGCACAGTTAACTTCAATTAATGGTGCGCCCGAGCGCGACGACTTTTCGTGCAGCCATCGCGCCACCAACTCCTTACCGCTGCCGTTGGCACCGGTAACCAGGACGCGTGCATCCGTCGGAGCGACCCGCTCGATGGTGTCCTTAATCCTCGTCACGGCTTCCGACTCGCCCAGTATGTCGCGCGTCTTGCTTACTTTACGTTTCAAGACCTTGGTCTCCGTCACGAGTGTGCCGCGCTCCAAGGCGTTGCGAACCGTTATCAGCAGGCGGTTTAGGTCGGGTGGTTTCGAGATGAAATCGTAAGCTCCCTTCTTGCTCGCCTCCACGGCAGTTTCGATCGTACCATGACCCGAAATCATGATGAACGGCAAGTCCGGCTTGATGGCCAAGGCCTCGGTAAGCACCTGCATCCCGTCCATCTTGCTCATTTTGATATCGCACAGAACCAAGTCGATGGCCTCTTTTTTGATAATCGCCAATCCATCGATCCCGTTGTCCGTATCCAGCACCTGGTAATTTTCGTACTCCAGAATTTCTTTCAACGTGCTGCGGATCGCACGTTCGTCATCAATGATTAGAATTTTGGTCATGTAAAACTATGTAGTAAAGCGTATTGTCATAAAAAAAAGCAAACCCTATAAGCCGGATTCTGTAACCGTTTCATAAGACACGGCCTTCTATCATTTATCTAGGCGAGCCATCCCTGGCACGCTCAAGCAGCCTACCCGCCACGGCCACCGGACGAGCCGATGGGAAACGCGCAACTTCCTGGTATACCGTGACCTATTTGGCCTTGCAACCCCCGGGGTTTACCGCGATGCGTGTCGCCACGCAAAGCCGTGAGCTCTTACCTCACGTTTTCACCCTTACCCGCTAGCGGGCGGTTTGTTTTCTGTGGCACTTTCCGTATCCGCCTGTCGGCGAACCCTTCCCGTTAGGAAGCGGGGTGCGCTACGCTGTCCGGACTTTCCTCCCTCCCGCCAAATGGGGGACGGCGATAGAACAGGTTTGCTTTGGAGGCAAAGATAGTGTTTTTTAAAATGGCTCGTTTAACGGCTTGTGATGAACGGCGCAAGTACCGCCGCGGCGACAGGCGTATGGTGTATATCCACACGTGTATATCCACCGGAACGGATTAACGGACTACATGACCGGTGCTTCCTCCATCAAAACAGCAGCAAGCATCATAATAAGCGGCTGCATCTGGAATATGATTGTCAGAGATGTTGGGCGATTGCATAACCGCTCGCCCAGGCCCATTGGAAGTTGTATCCCCCCAGCCATCCGGTCATGTCCACGCATTCGCCGCCAAAAAATAGACCCGGCACTTTTTTCGCCGCCAAGCTGTCCGGATCCAGCTCGGTTGTGGCCACGCCCCCGCGCATCACCTCGGCCTTGTCGTAGCCTTTATCGCCCGCCGGCTTCACTACAAAGCGGTGAATCGTGTTCGCTACCTTTTGCGCATCAGCCTTGCTTAAGGAAGCTATTTTGGTGTCTATAGGCAGAAACTTTCCGAGTGCCTCCACAAGGCGTTTGGAAAAATGGTCGTTGAGCAACTGACCGACAAGCCGCTTGCCTCCGGCATTGCGTTCTGTCTTGATTAATGCGTCTACCGACGAGTGGGGCAAGAGATCAAGCGTCAGCTGCGTCCCGGCCCGCCAGTAGGATGAAATCTGCAAGATCGCGGGTCCGCTAAGCCCCCAGTGGGTAAACAGGATATTCTCTTCGAAGGATATGCCATTGCACGTGACCCGGCTGAATACGCTGTTGCCGGAGAGCGCTGCAAACCAGTCCGCGTCTTTTCCTGTAATGACTAAAGGTACCAATGCGGGCGCCGTAGGCACGACGTCCAGTCCGAATTGGCGAGCGATGCGCAATGCGAAGTCCGATGCACCCAGCTTAGCCACCGGCAACCCGCCGCTGGCCATCACCACACTGCGTGCCTGTATCGTCTCGCGCTTGTCATCCCGCTCGACCTCCACCTCAAACGTGCCATCCCGCTTCAACCGCACGGCGGTAACAAGGGCGTTGAGCCACATCTCCTGTCCATATCGCGCCATTAGCCGATCAAATACAGCAACGACGTCCTTCGCCTTGTTTGTGGTTGGAAAAAGCTGACCAAGCGTCTTTTCTTTTCCTTGAATCCCATGGGATTCGAAAAAGGAGATCGTGTCCGCCACGGACCATTGGGCTAGCACCGAGGCGCTGAAATCAGGTGATTCGGACACGAAATTTTCCGTGGTGGTACGTAGGTTGGTATAGTTGCATCGACCGCCACCCGAAATCAGGATTTTTGCACCCGGACGACCGTTCCGCTCAAGCAGGAGCGTTCGCTTCCCTCGTTTCCCAGCCTGCACGGCACACATTAGCCCGCAGGCCCCACCTCCAATGATTATCGCATCCAACATCTTTTAGGCGTTCGCGTCCATAGTCACATCCACCGTGCGCCGTTCTGCCCAGCTCTGCTCGGCAAGCTCAATGATCCGAATGACGTCCCTGGCTTGCTGTGGGCGTACAACCAGCGGTGCCACGCCCACGAGCGCATCGTAAATATTCTGGTAAAAGGCGGGATAGTTCCCACGTTCACTTTCGACGAAACTGATCTGGTCTGCGCCATTGGCGCCCAACACGTTGAGCTTGCCATGGATATCGGCCGGTTCCTTGCCCCAGTCCGGATCATCCTTCGGAGACTTGCCGGCCTTGAGCGCTGCTTCTTGAGGATCGATCCCATATTTGACGAAAGCGCCATTCAGCCCATACAGCGCATATCGAGGCGAAGGTTCTTTAACCAACATGGCGCCTCGCAACGATACCTTTAAATAGGGGTAATGTAAAATAAGTTCGAAATCATCGACAGCTTTTGCACCCGGCCGTTGTTTCCTCAGATCAGCGTTGATAGCCTCCGGCCGCCCAAACAATTCCAGTGCCTGGTCAATCAGGTGCGCGCCCAAATCGTACAAAATACCCGATCCGGGCAGGTCCTCCTCGCGCCACGCATTCTCCTTGAGCGTGTTGCGGAAACGGTCATAACGCGCCTCGAAAGACACTAGCTGGCCCAGTGCACCATCCGAAATAACCTTCTTTACCGTTAAGTAGTCGCTATTCCATCGTGCATTATGATGAACACTGAGCAACAACGCTTTAGACTCGGCAACCTGAATAAGCTCATCAGCCTCCGCACTGGTATTAGTGAAAGGTTTTTCCACCACGACGGCCTTGCCGGCCAATAATGCAGCTTTAGCCAACGGATAGTGCATGTCATTTGATGTGGCCACCACCACTAGGTCAATATCATCGGCGTGTATAATCCCATCGGCGTTGTCTACGACCGTGGTGGTCGGATACCGCTCCTGCAGCAGGCTGCGACGTTCGGCAGTACGCGCACTTACTTTGTGCAGAATTAGTCCATCAACCGCTGTAATCACCGGGGCATGAAACACCTGCCCTGCCATTCCAAAACCAATCAGTCCTACCCGAATAGGTCGTTTCTCCATAATTAGTTATTTTATTGTTGGGCGCCATCCTCCATGCGCGCAATTATAGCCGACCCAAATTCACTTGTTTTCAACAAGGTTCCTCCGTCCATTTGGTTGAAGAAGTCCACCGTCACGGTCTTGTCCAAAATCGTGCGTCGGAGGGCTCCGACGATACGGTCGGCGGCCTCCTGCCATCCGATATATTCCAGCATCATCACCCCGCTCAAGATAACCGAAGAGGGGTTCATCGTATCCGTATTGGCAAATCGAGGCGCGGTGCCGTGCGTGGCCTCGAAGACAGCGTACCCGGTCTTGTAGTTGATGTTCGCGCCGGGCGCGATGCCAACGCCGCCCACGATAGCCGCGAGGGCGTCGGAGATATAGTCGCCGTTGAGGTTCATCGTGGCAATGACACTATAGTCCCGTGGGTTAAGCAAGATTTGCTGCAGGAAATTATCGGCAATGACATCCTTGACGATGATACGGCCTTGCGCCACAGCTTCTGCCATCTCAGCGTTTGCCCGCTCCTCTCCGTATTGGCGCTTGGTAAGTTCCCACCGATCCCAAGTATACGTCGCGGCGCCGTATTCCTGTTCAGCCACTTCGTATCCCCATTGCTTGAATGCACCTTCGGTAAATTTCATGATATTCCCTTTGTGCACCAAGGTCACCGACGGCCGTCCTTGGTCGATGGCGTATTCGATAGCGGCACGCACGAGCCGTTTGGCTCCCGCCTCGGACATAACCTTGATTCCCAACCCGCTATTTTCCGAAAAGGTGTGGTCGACGCCCATTTCGGCAACGAGAAAACGAGCAAGTTTACCCGCTTCGCCCGTACCGCCCTCAAACTCAATGCCCGCGTAGATATCTTCCGTGTTCTCACGAAAGATAACCATATCCACGTATTCGGGGTGTTTTACGGGCGAGGGCACGCCTTCGAACCACCGGGTCGGGCGCTGGCACACGTACAAGTCCAGTGCTTTTCGGATCGCCACGTTTAGCGATCGGATACCCCCGCCTATCGGGGTGGTCAGCGGCCCCTTTATCGATACGACGTAATCGCGCATCGCGTCGAGCGTTTCGCTTGGCAGCCATTCGCCTGTCTGCTGATGCGCTTTGTCTCCGGCAAGTACCTCCTTCCAAATGATCTGCCTTCGCCCTCCGTAGGCCTGCGCCACGGCTGCGTCAAAGACCCGTACCGCCGCCCGCCAGATATCAGGGCCAATGCCGTCGCCTTCCACGAATGGAATCGTTACGCGATCGGGAACCCGCAGGGCTCCATCTACTACAGTGATTTTCTCAGCCATCGTCTTGTTCGTTTAAACTTCCAACGATCCCAACTAACTTCGTGCCGAATGCTTCAGTCCGCCTCGTGCCTACCGGAATTGGATGGCCTTGACGGGACTCACCCTGCTAATCAGATAGGACGGAATCAGCAATACGAGTAGGGACACGACGAGTACGCCCGCGTTTAGTGCAAGCACCTCCAGAAAGCTGATCGACACCGGCACGTAAGATACGTAATACGAAGCTTCGTCGAGCTTGATGTACTGCGTGGTGGCCTGGAAGAAGTACAATCCTAGGCCCAGCGCATTGCCAATAAGCAAACCCAGCCCCACCAAATACACGGCATTGTATAGAAAGACCCGTTGCAAGCCTCCATTCGTATACCCCAGTGCCTTCAGCACGCCTATCATGTTGGTGCGTTCCAATATGATAATCAACAATGCGGATATCATATTGATGATCGAGACCACCATCATCAGTATCAAAATAATCTGGGGATTGGCGTCTAGCATATCCAGCCACTGGAACAGTTCCGGAAAGCGGTCGCTGAGGCTCACGGCGTCGACCTCGAGCGGAAGGATATCATTAATTTGCTCGGTGATCTCGCCGATGCGTGTGAAATCCGTCACGGTTGCCTCATAGCCTCCCACCTCCAAGGTATCCCATCCGTTAAGCCGCTGAATCAACGGCAGAGTACCGACAACGTATACCTTGTCAAGCTCCTCGGCGCTGGTGCTGTATATACCGACGATTTCCAGCTTGCGCCGCCGGATAGGTTCCTGCGCGAAATACATGATAAAATCGTCACCCACCTGCAGGCGTAATCGCGACGCCGTGTAATTAGAGATGATGGCTTGGGTAAGCGTACGGGCCGTATCCGCAAAATCAATCGTATTTCCCGCCACCAACACCGACGAAAGGAAAGACTGGTCATACGATTCATCGATACCCTTCAGCACCACGCCCTCCACCTCGCCATTGACATTGATGATGCCCGCCTTGGTGGCATAACGCTGAAGGCCCGCCACGCCGGGAACGCTTTCCAACTCGGCAATCTTGTCACCTCTCAGGTAAAAAGGCGTGTTCTCGAAAGACTGGTTGAGGTCGTACTTAGTAATGTCAATATCGCCGAAAAAACCTCGCTGCTTGCCTGTCACCTCTCCCTTAAAGCCATTGAGAACGGCTACCGCCAAGATCATCGCGGCGATGCCAATGGCGATGGCGCCCACGCCTACCCGGACGATGAGCTTCGAGAAAGTCCGCTTGCCCGCCCCAATAATCCGCTTGGCTAAAAAGAAAGGAAAATTCAAGTCAAGTGATATAATTCGTACCTTCGCAAAGGTAAAGAAATTACATCGTCAGCACATAGAAACCAAAAATTATATGCGTATTGTGTTCATGGGAACCCCCGATTTCGCGGTCGCCTCACTTGCAGCGCTGCAGCAGGCCGGAAAGGAAATCGTAGGCGTGGTTACCGCTCCGGACAAACCCGCCGGGCGCGGCCAGAAAATACAACAGTCGGCCGTCAAGCGATATGCCCAAGCCCATCAAATCCCCGTGCTGCAGCCCCATAAGTTACGCGACCCCGGGTTTCTGGAGGCACTGCGGGCCTGGCAGGCGGATCTGCAGGTGGTCGTGGCATTCCGCATGCTACCCGAGGTGGTGTGGGACATGCCGCCCCATGGGACGGTCAACTTGCACGCTTCCCTACTGCCCCAATACCGCGGAGCAGCGCCCATTAACCACGCCATCATTAACGGCGAAACCGAAAGTGGAGTCACTACCTTTTTGCTCCAGCATGAGATCGATACCGGACACATCCTGTTTTCGGAAAAGCTGTCGATCGGGCCCAATGAAACCGCGGGCGAACTACACGACCGCATGATGGTGGTGGGCGCGGATTTGCTGGTCAAGACCGTACAGGCGATTGACGACGGCAGCGTTACCCCGCGCCCCCAAGATACGCTACTCGAAGGTGTGGACTTGCGGCATGCACCGAAGATATTCAAGGCGGATTGTGAAATCGATTGGGCCCAGCCGGTAGCCGCCGTCCACAACCTAGTGCGGGGTCTCAGCCCTTATCCCACAGCTTACACTCTCCTGGACGGCAAAACCCTCAAAGTATTTCGGGCAACGCCGGAAATCACACAAAGCCCGCTGGTGCCCGGCACCTATCATTCAGATGGGAAGACGACCTTGAAATACGCCTGTCTGGATGGTTGGCTGGCACTTGACGAAGTACAACTTGAAGGAAAAAAACGCATGGACGTCGTTGGATTCTTGCGGGGCTACCGCCCAAAGCACATTTGACATCGACTGTAACAATATACGGGATATTGTTGGGAAAAAAGGAAAAACCGGCCGTCTTTCGTCACCCGAATGTCTGGATTCGTTTATGGATTTAAAACTCTTTAAAATGGAACAGTTTTTGCTGTAAGAAAAGGCGAAGGTCGTCGAAGTTAATTTCCTCACTATCAGAAACTTTTTCTTCCGAAAAAAGGCTATTTTATCAGAAATTCTTCGTATTTTTGCACACTTTTTAGTAAGAAAGGAACGTATAAAATTCAATGAGACAACTCAAAATTACGCAATCGATTACCAATCGGGAGTCCCAGTCCTTGGACAAGTACCTGCACGAGATTGGCAAAGTGGATTTAATTACCGCCGAAGAGGAGGTTATCTTGGCACAAAAGATCCGGGAGGGCGACCAAGCCGCCTTGGAACGCCTGACCAAGACCAACTTGCGTTTCGTTGTTTCCGTCGCCAAGCAGTATCAAAACCAAGGATTAACCTTGGGAGACTTGATCAACGAGGGCAACTTGGGCTTGATTAAGGCGGCCAAGCGGTTCGACGAAACGAAAGGCTTTAAGTTCATCTCGTATGCCGTATGGTGGATTCGCCAGTCGATCTTGCAGGCTATTGCCGAGCAGTCGCGCATTGTCCGCTTGCCATTGAACCAAGTCGGTTCGTTAAGCAAGATCAGCAAGGCCTTCTCCAAGCTCGAGCAAGAGTACGAGCGCGAGCCTTCGCCCGAGGAATTGGCTGAAATCCTGGAAACGACTGTCGACAAAGTGTCTGATACGCTGAGTAATTCGGGCCGTCACGTTTCCATGGACGCTCCGTTTGTGCAGGGCGAGGAAAACACCCTGCTGGACGTCTTGGAAAACACGGACCCCGACACGGACAGCACACTTATCGACGAATCGCTTTCCGAAGAGATTAAGCGGTCGTTGGCCACGCTGACAGAACGCGAACGCGAAATTATCATCTTGTTCTTTGGCTTGAGCGGTGCAAACCACCAACTGTCGCTCGAGGAAATCGGCGAGAAGTTTAGCCTGACGCGGGAGCGCGTCCGCCAGATCAAGGACAAAGCGTTGCAGCGCCTGCGCCACACCTCGCGTAGCAGGATCCTGAAATCTTACTTGGGCTAGACGCCCCGATACAAAAAAACGGAAAGCCGCAGGCGATGAACCTGCGGCTTTATTTTTTGCGCTCCCACGCAAGTAAAAGCAAATATTTTTCATGTTTTCAGGATTTTTATCTTAGGTTTGCGCTTGTTGAAAAACTTGTTAACACACTACGCAAAAGATGAAGAAAACGCTTAAGTCCTTTTTGCAGACGGGAATGGCCGTGACGGCCATCGCTGTAATGGCATCTTGCAACCAAGGAACCAACGCAGGTAGCACGCCAGCGGCCAGTGGCGATTCGCTAAGCACGGCGGCCGTTGCCGAGAAGATTGTATACATCAACTCGGACACGCTGCTTGAAAACTACGAGTACTTCAAGGAAATACGCACCCGCCTCGAAGAGAAAGCCCAGAAAGCACAGGCTGACCTGCAAAGCCGAAGCACAGCATTCCAACGCGAAATAGCCGACTATCAGCAGAAAGCGCCCACCATGAGTGCGGCTGACCGGCAAACCACCGAGGAACGCCTCGCTCGCAAACAGGACGAATTGGCCCGCCACCAGCAAAATGCGGGTGCCGCGTTTGCCCAAGAGGAAGCGGACGAAAACGAAAAACTCTACAAGAAGATCACCGATTATCTGAAAGAGCATGCCAAGCAAAAGGGTTATAAGCTCGTCCTGACCTACTCGACAGCTAACCCCGCCGTCCTATATGCCGATGAGAGCCTAGAGATTACCCAGGAGGTGCTGACGGCATTAAACGCGGCCTACGAAAAAGAGAACAAGAAATAATCTCGAGCCAGCATAATGGCATTGAAAAGCCACCCTTGGCCGAGGGGTGGCTTTTTCATTTTCGGGGTATCTGCCCCTCACGACTACATCGCCGACGAACACGGCAAAAGCCAAATTCCACGCGTAATTCGTCCACAAATAGTATCTTTGGCGCCTATGGAAGTGCATCTGCTATTGGTCCAGTACCTGCCCCAATTGCTCTTGGGAGCATGCGGCCTTTTCCTCCTCATCCAGCTGTATTACATCTTGTTTGTTTACAGCAAACTGGCCCGGCACAAACCGACGTCCGAGGAAGCGGTGCCACTCCCTCCCGTGACGGTGATTATCTGCGCCCGCAACGAAGAGGAAAATCTCCGCGCCTTCCTACCGTCCGTATTGACTCAGGACTACCCCGAATATGAGGTCATTCTCGTCGATGATTTCTCGGAAGATGATTCCAAATGGCTGTTAAAGGAATTGATGGCTATCCACCCTAACCTGCGGGTAATCGAAATAGCGGAACACATCCGCCTGAAGCACGGCAAAAAATTCGCGGTAACGCTCGGGGTCAAGGGCGCGCGATACGAACATCTCGTTTTTACCGATGCCGACTGCCAACCGCACTCCGACCAATGGCTCAAAAAGATGGCTGCGGCCTTTGCCCCTGACACGGAAATCGTACTCGGCTATTCACCGTATCTCCAGCAAGGTGGACTTCTAGGCCTGCTCATCCAGTTCGAGACTTTCCACACCGCAATGAGCTACCTGTCCTACGCGCTGAAAGGCAAGGCATACATGGGCGTGGGGCGCAACATGGCCTATACAAAATCGCTTTTTTTTAAAGGAAAGGGGTTCGCGTCCCACATGCACATTCCCTCGGGCGATGACGATCTATTCGTCAACCAAAACGCAACCCGTACCAACACCGCTATTTGTATCGATCCCGAAGCCCACGTGTGGAGTCGTCCTAAAGAGACGTTTTCGGCATACTACCGCCAGAAGACCCGCCACGCCGGAGCTTCCAAAGCCTATAAGCCTGGGCATCGGCGTATGCTCGCCCTCCAATTGGTATCCGCGGTTTTATTTTATCTCGCCTGCGTGGTGTCCTTAGCCGTGCTTCCCCATTATTGGCCGTACGTACTGGGCATGTACCTCCTGCGTTTAGCGGCCCAACTGCTGGTTTACTACCCGATCATGGCCAAGCTTAGGGCCAAACGACTATTTTGGTGGCTGCCACTCGCCGACGTCTTTTTCTATTTCTATATTTGCATAAACGGATTTTTTGCGCTCTTCAAGAGCGATGTACAATGGAAATAACGAGAAGGCCATACATCTACTTCATGTCCTTGCCAGGACCTAATTCGTCATCCTTATCATGCTTACCCCTACCGTCGACATCATATACCGGTACTTCCCGGATCTAAGCGAAAAGCAACAGGCGCAATTCGAAGCGCTCGGCACGTTGTACCCACATTGGAACGCACAGATCAATGTGATATCCCGAAAGGACATCGAAAGCCTTTACCTGCACCACGTCCTGCACTCCTTAGGCATTGCCAAGATCCTCTCCTTCAGGCCCGGCACCCGCATACTGGACGTGGGCACGGGAGGCGGTTTTCCGGGCATCCCCTTGGCTATACTTTTCCCTGAAGTATCATTTGATCTCGTGGACTCTATAGGCAAGAAAATCAATGTGGTACGTGAAGTGGCTAACGCTCTTGGGTTGGAAAACGTGGAAGCCTTCCACATTAGGGCCGAGCAGCTGGACGGCCAGTACGACTTTGTGGTGTCGCGCGCCGTTACGCGGCTGGCGCAATTCCATCCGTGGATACGCAACAAATTCCTGAAACACGACAAAAACGCCCTGCCTAACGGCCTGCTCTATTTAAAAGGCGGCGATTTGTCCGAGGAGATTCGCGAGGCAAAGCTTAAGGCTTTCCTGCACCCTTTATCGGACTTTTTTTCGGAGGATTTTTTCGACACCAAGTATGTCCTGTACGTACAGGCCTAAGTTTACTGACGTACCCAGCGCACGGTCACGAGCAATTGTCCCACGTGGCGCTGCGTATGTTCGGCGGCGTGGAACAGCAAGCCCAGTAGAGTCGTCGGGATACGCTTTCGCCCTAAGTATCGCGGGTCTGCCAACGTGGAGTCGTCCGTCGCACGCAGCTGTTGTAACGCTTCCTGCACTTGCGTGCCGAAGGCGTCGACCAAGGCTGCGGAACGGATCGCCGGATCGGCCCGCCCTTCGGCGCGAAGCGCCGCAAACTGCCATTCTGAAAGCTGTGCCTCCCGGGCATATGTAAACAACCGATCGAGCACGCCCGACACATGCTGCAGGTGAAATCCCACCGAGGCCATCCCGCCGGGCTTTTCCCACAATAGGCTATCGTCAAAGCCATCCAGATAGACTTGTATCTCCTCATGGGCCTGCAATAGGGCATGCGCCACGGGCTGCAACAGTGCAGGCACGCCCTCGATCGGGCCCCGCATCCATACCTCAGGTTGATTGGCTTCCGTACTCATCATCTTTGCGTTAATTATGAACCGTTATACCCCTGCCCCGTCCAGCGCTTCGGCAAGCCAGAGAAATTCGTCGATAAGAGCCATCGATAGCGGGCTGAACACCCAGGTCGACAGGTCGTCCGGACTCACCGAATTTACTCGTAACGTACGGTGTGATCAACATCCGAGGAGAAAGGACGCCAAATAATGCGACCACGTAATGTTGCAACGCCAACGACGCACGCCTGCCATGAGTCCGGTGGAAGACGTAGCAATGCCGAAAGCCTTTTTTCACTGCTTCCGTTTGCGGCAATAGACCTGTTGCCCTTCCCTAAACTTATCCAGCCACTTGCCCTACATCCACGAAAGATACGCAGGCGGCGTTAGTTGGGCAAATACATCGTGCAAATGGCGTGCGCCCCGGATGCTTACGGCATCGGCCGCGGACTGGATGAAACGATACCGATGTTCACGGCACCGCGCTTTCCGGCTATCCCTCACGTTTCAAAATCGCCTGGCCAATGGCATTGACCTCCTCATCCAATCCGAACCGCGGCAACCCCGACTCCGGATCGAGTTTCAGCCATTGCGTATCGGTATCCTTCTGGATTTGCAGGTACTCCTTGCCGTCCTTATAAATAGTGTACGTATTTTCCTCTTCCGGAAAGATAGCGTACGACACGCCGTGTACGACAAGGTCAAACGGTTCGATCATTGCTATTTAGTTTAAAAGTAAAGGTAGCGATTTTTTCGAAAGTGAACACACCCCGCCCGGCATACCAAAGGCCGGCAAGCACGATACGATATAAAAAAAACCGTCCCATGCACATGAAACGGTCCTTTGTACGCCAATCAGGATTCGAACCTGAGACCGACGGTTTAGAAAACCGTTGCTCTATCCAGCTGAGCTATTGGCGCGGGCATTACAGGCTGTAAAAATAAGAATTTATCTTATAATCCAGCTGTAAAACCGTGGTAAAAAAGAAGCCACACGGATATGCGGCTCCCTTCTCTGTACTTAATATGCTCCCCCTATTCGAAATATTCCTTTACGCGCTCGAAAAACGATTTCTCGCTACGTCCGGGTTGGGGCTTGAAGTTGGGAGAATTCCTCAACGTCTCCAACAGACTCTTTTCCTCGGCCGAGAGGGCCTTTGGCGTCCATACGTTAACGTATACCAACTGATCACCACGCTGGTACGAATTGACTTCGGGCACGCCCTTGCCCCTCAAGCGGAGAATTTTACCGCCTTGCGTCCCAGCCTCAATCTTGATCTTCGCTTTGCCGTCTATCGTAGGCACTTCAGCACTGGTACCCAATGCCGCATCGACAAAGTTGATGTACAGGTCGTAGATGACGTTCATGCCCTCGCGTTTGAGGTGCTCGTGCGGAATCTCTTCGATTAGGATAATCAGGTCGCCCGGAATTCCGTTACGCGGCGCGGCATTTCCCTTTCCGCTCATGGAAAGTTGCATGCCTTCGCTAACGCCAGCAGGGATGTTAATCGCTATCGTCTCCTCGCCACGCAACAAGCCGTCGCCACGACAGGTCGTGCACTTGGCCGTAATCTCCACCCCATCGCCACCGCAAGCGTTACAGGTGCTCGTGGTCTGCATTTGGCCCAAGATGGTATTGGTAACGCGGCGTACCGTCCCCGATCCGCCACAGTTTCGGCACGTATGGACTGACGATTTGTCGCGCGCGCCGCTGCCGTCACAGGAAGAACAGGTCACCTGCTTATTGACCTTGATTTTCTTTTCGACACCTTTGGCTATTTCCTCGAGTGTGAGCTTGACCTTGATGCGCAGGTTAGTTCCCTTAGACACCCGACGACCGCCCTGGCGGCCGCCGCCCCCGAAGAAGCTGTCAAAAGGACTCCCTCCGCCTCCAAAAATATCACCGAATTGGCTGAATATGTCCTCCATATTCATGCCGCCCCCACCGAAGCCACCTTGGCTGCCCGCATGACCAAACTGGTCATAGCGCTGGCGCTTCTCGGGGTTGCTCAGTACCTCGTAGGCCTCGGCTGCCTCCTTAAACTTCTCTTCGGCCTCCTTGTTATCGGGGTTTTTATCCGGGTGGTACTTGATTGCCAGTTTGCGGTAAGCGGACTTGATTTCCGCCTCATCGGCATTTCTAGAAACACCCAGCACATCATAGTAATCTCTCTTCGCCATACGTTCTTATTCTATTAATTTCCGACCACCACCTTGGCATGCCGCAGCACGAGGTCGTTAAGGAAATAGCCCTTCTCGATCTCGTCGATGACCTTTCCCTTCATATCATCATTCGGTGAAGGAACACTCGTGATGGCTTCTTGCAAGTCCGCGTCAAACGGCTTACCGATCGACTCCATCTCCTTCAGTCCCTGTTGTTCCAACGTTTTCTTTAACTTTTGGCTGACCAGGACGATGCCTTCGCGAATGGATTCGATATCCGTAGCCTGCTCTGTCGCCTTAAGCGCGCGCTCAAAATCATCCAAGATAGGCAGGAGATTGAAAATCACATCCTTGCTCGCCGACTGTATCAACGCGACACGCTCTTTTGCCGTCCGACGCTTGTAGTTGTCGAATTCTGCGTACAGCCTGATATATTTATCATTGGCGGCCTCGAGCGCTGCCTCCAAATCAGGTTCTTCCGCTTTCGCCCCGGCAGATTCAGTATTCTCCACAGGCGCTTCCTCTTGCACCGTTTCTTGTTCCGGTGTTACGTTTTGCTCGTCCATTACCTCCTTGGCATCGTTTTTATTCTTGTTTTCTCCCATGGTATCAGTCAATTATAACATGTTCAATACTGATAAATTATCTTATCAAACGCTTTGCCAACACCCAAAACACCGACATGCTGTCAGTAGCCGATACGCTAAACACGCATTTTGACGGATTTAGGATGGGTTTTGGCAGTGGCAGGGTTTAGATCGTTACGTTGTCCTCAAGAGCGGTGTCCGCCGTACGGATGATGCGCGAAGGCATGTTGCGAATGATCTGGTAGTCGTGTGTCGCCATGAGGATCGCTGTACCCGACCGGCTGATTTCCTTAAGCAAAAGTACGATACCCTCCGAGGTTTCCGGATCGAGGTTGCCCGTTGGCTC
>Ga0079224_100000133_pt1 | contig 58171 bp, 45 predicted proteins | sample Stecom2015_FD_80414 | JGI IMG/M metagenome (GOLD analysis project Ga0079224, IMG submission 80414) | Agricultural soil microbial communities from Utah to study Nitrogen management - Steer compost 2015 | ecosystem: Environmental > Terrestrial > Soil > Agricultural land | place: USA: Utah... | reverse complement strand
GGCTACTTCAAGCGCGACACGCCGACCAACGACGCGCGCAAGGCCGAAGGCTGGCTCGCCGGCGGGGGCTTCGTGGCCGACCTCAATGCCCGCGCGCAGGTGGGCGTGGAATACATGGTGCAGACCGAAGATGCGCGCGAGGATTTCGAATCGCGCACTTCGCACGGGCCGATCATTTACGGCACCTGGCATGTTCATCCGCTGCTGAGCCTGAACGCCAGCTACCGCTACAGCGACGTGAAGTACGACGAGATTCAGGGCATCTTTCCCGAGAAGCGCGAGGACGACCAGCATGTGCTCGACTTCAGTGCGCTGTGGGACGTAAGCCGCTACGTCTATCCGGGCACGGCGGTGCGCCTGCAGCACACCTATATCCGCGGCAACTCGAATCTCGAGTTGTACGACAACCGCCGGCACATCACCACCATCGGGATGCAAGTGGTGTTCTGACCGCCGCGCGTGCAGGTTTGCATGCGGGCATGGAGCGGCTACGATGCCTGGATGGATCCCAACTCGCTCGCCCAAATCACCGCCCGTACGCTGCAGCACTACGGCGAACGCGCCGACGCCTTCTGGGCCGGCACGCACGATCACGACGTCTCGCAGAACATCGACGCGCTGCTCGAGCACATCGAGGGCGACCCGCCGTACCGCATTCTCGATTTCGGTTGCGGCCCGGGGCGCGATCTCAAAACGCTCACCGAGCGCGGCCATGTCGCGGTCGGGTTGGATGGCGCGGCGCGCTTCTGTGAGATGGCCCGCGCCTACAGCGGCTGTGAAGTCCTGCATCAGGATTTTCTTGCGCTTCACCTGCCCGCCGGACGCTTCGACGGCATCTTTGCCAATGCCTCCCTGTTCCATGTGCCGCGCGCGGAACTGCCGCGCGTGCTCGGCGAGCTGCGCGCCGCACTGAAGCCGCGCGGCATCCTCTTCAGTTCCAATCCGCGCGGTGCGGATGAAGAGGGCTGGAACCAAGGCCGCTACGGCACGTATCACCGGCCGGAAAGCTGGCTGCGCCATTTGCGCGAGGCCGGCTTCGAAGTCGTGCACAGTTATTACCGCCCGTCCGGTTTGCCGCTCGCGCAGCAGCCCTGGTTCGCCACGGTGGCGCGCGCACCGACGGGTGATTGAGCGCCGGCCGGGTCGCATCCGGGGCCGGACGCTGAAGACCCATTGGCGTGCGGGCATGGGCATTGCGATAGCCCTGGCGCTGCGGCTTGATCGGTTCGAATCCGCGCAAGGAAGCCCGGTAGCCGGTTGAAAACACTGGATGTCCGCTTGCGCGGGCGCGGCCGATAAGCTGGAATCAGCGTCTACTGAGAGGAGTCACGTTCATGCCACGCATCCGAGCCTGGGCCGCCCGCACACCTCGCGCACCGCTGGAACGCTACGATTTCGCGCCCGGTCCGCTGGCGACCGAGGACGTAGAAATCGCGGTCGAGTATTGCGGCATCTGCCATTCCGATCTGTCCATGCTGGACAACGAATGGGGCATGACGCAGTACCCGCTGGTGCCCGGTCACGAAGTGATCGGCCGGGTGGTCGCCATCGGCGAGGACGTGAAGGGCATGAAAGTGGGGCAGCGCGTCGGCGTCGGCTGGAATGCCGGCAGTTGCACGCAGTGCCGCAGTTGCCTGAGCGGCGACCAGCACTTGTGCGGACAGGTGCAGCCGACCATCGTCGGGCGTCACGGCGGCTTCGCCGACCGCTTGCGCGTCAACTGGCTGTGGGCCGTGCCCATGCCCGCCGCGCTGGATGCGAGCAGCGCCGGGCCGCTGATGTGCGGCGGACTGACAGTGTTCTATCCGCTCCTGAGCGCCAATCTGTCGCCCATGTCGCGCGTGGGCGTGGTCGGCATCGGCGGGCTCGGCCACATGGCGCTGCAATTTCTCAATGCGTGGGGCTGCGAGATCGTCGCCTTTACCTCCAGCGCCGCCAAGCGTGAGGAAGCGCTCGCCCTGGGTGCGCACCGGGTCGTGTCGAGTACCGACAGCGCGGCGATGCAAGCGCTCAACGGCTCGCTCGATCTCATTCTCTATACCGTCAACGTTTCCCTCGACTGGGAGGCGCTGATGGCGACGCTCGCGCCCAAGGGGCGGCTGCATCTGGTCGGCGCGGTGCTGGAGCCGATTCCCGTCCAGGCGATGCAACTGATTTCCTACGAGCAGAGCATCAGCGGGTCGCCCACCGGGCCGCGTCACGCCATGGACGCGATGCTCGATTTCGCCGCGCGGCACAACATCGCGCCGCGCGTGGAGCACTTTCCCATGAGCGAGGTGAACGCCGCGTTGCGGCACCTGCGCGAAGGCAAGCCGCACTATCGCATCCTGCTGGATGCGGATTTCGGCTGACCGTTCGTCGCCGGCGCAATGCGGCCCGACCCGCCCGGCATATCATCCGGCACGGTCCCGGGAACGTACGCTGCCCGGAGGACGCGAGACCGCACCCATCGAGGAGGTGTTTCATGACTGCATTGCGTTTTTTGGCGAAGTGTTTTTGCAGCCTGCTGGTCGCCTTGGGTCCGCTCGCGGCCGGTGCGCAGACCTGGCCCGAAAAGCCGGTCACCATTGTCGTGCCCTGGCCGCCCGGCGGGCCGTCCGACATTGCCGCGCGGCCGGTGGCGAAGGGCATGCAGGATCTGCTCGGCCAGACCTTCCTGGTTGAGAACCGCGGCGGCGCGGGCGGCAATCTGGGCACCGCGGCGGTGACCAAGGCGGCGCCCGACGGCTACACGCTGTTGATTACTTCCAGCGCGCCGATCGTCATCAACCCGAGCCTCTATCGCAACATGCCCTTCGATCCGTCGAAGGATCTGATTCCGATCACCAACGTGCTGCGTGTGCCGCTGGTGCTGGTGGCGCATCCTTCGGTGCCGGCGAACAACCTCAAGGAACTGATCGCGCACATCAAGGCGCAGAAGGGCGGCTTTCAATACGCATCGGCCGGTAACGGTACCCCGCAGCACATGACCGGCGAGTTGTTCAAGTCGGTGGCCAAGCTCGACGTCATCCACGTGCCCTACAAGGGCTCGGCGCCGGCGATCAACGATCTGCTCGGCGGCCACGTGCCGGTGATGTTCGACAGCATGGTCGCCATCACGCCGCACATCAAATCGGGAAAGGTGAAGGCCATCGCCATGACCGGTGCGCAGCGTTCGCCGCAGTTCCCCGATCTGCCGACCTTCGCTGAATCGGGCTTCCCGGAAGTGGAGTCCTATGCGTGGTACGGTTTCTTCGCGCCGGCCGGCACGCCCAAGGCGCTCATCGACCAGATCAACGCCGCGGCGTTGAAGGCGATGAAACAGCCGGAATTCCAGCGTACGCTGGCCGACACCGGTTCCGACTTCGTCGGCGATACGCCGGAGAACTTCCGCAAATTCGTCGAAGCGGAAGCGCAGAAGTGGGGCAGGGTGGTGAAGGAGAGCGGCGCGCGGATCGATTGACGGAAGGCTGAAACACGGAGAGCACGGGGAGCACTGAGTGGTTGTTGCTTTTCTCCGTGTGCTCCGTGGTCCTCAGTGATCTCTGTGTTTCAAGCTTTTAAGTTTCAGGCCGCCGTCGTTTCCAGCTTCTCGATCTCGGCCATGACGCGCTGCGGCTCCAGATCGTCCATGCACTTGAAGTGACCCAGCGGACACTCGCGCTGGTAGCAGGGACTGCATTCCACATTGAGCGTCACCAGCCGCGCGTTCCTGCTGAGCGGCGGCGTGTGCGTCGGGCTGGAGGAGCCGTAGAGCGCCACGATCGGTCGTCCAAGCGCGGCGGCGATGTGCATGAGGCCCGAATCGTTGCTGACCACGCATCGGGCGACCGACATCAGGTCAATGGCGGCGGCGAGGTTGGTGCGGCCGCACAGGTTGACGCAGGCGTCGTCGGACAGCGCGACGATTTCATCGGCGACGGGCCGATCCTTTTCCGAGCCGAACAGCCACACCGCGTTGCCGCGCGCCTGCAACTGCCGCGCAAGCGCAGCGAAATGGCGCGTGGGCCAGCGCTTGGCCGGGCCGTATTCCGCGCCCGGGCAGAGCGCGATCACCGGACGCGAGCGATCCAGTCCGAGGCGGCCGATGGTAATGATGAGATTGGCTTCGTCCACGCGCAGCCGCACGCGGGGCAACGGGCGCTGCGGCGGCTCGGACGGGTCTTCGGCGAGCTTGGCATAGCGCTCGGCCATCAGCGGCAGCGCCTTTTCGTCGAGTTTGTGCACGACATTGAGCAGGCCGTAACGCGCTTCGCCGACGAAACCGATGCGTTCGGGAATGCCGGCAAAAAAAGGCACGAGCGCCGACTTCCAACTGTTGGGCAGTACCACTGCGCGTGAGAAGCCGCGCTCCTTGAGTCGGCGGCCTAGTCGCCAGCGGGCGGCGATTTTCAGTTCGCCGTGATTGAAGGGCACCTGGATGACTTCGTCGATCTCGGGCATGCGGCCCAGCACCGGCGCGGTCCATGGCGGCGCGAGCGCGTCGATGCGCTCGCCGGGCCGCGCTTCGCGCAGGCGCGAGAACAGCGGTTGCGCCAGCAGCGCATCACCGATCCAATTGGGTGCGACGACGAGGGTGCGTGACATAGCGGGTCGTGGGCGGGCGCGTTAAAGAAAAGACAGCAACGTGCCCGGTTTGTTCGTCGTCGGCACGCGTCGACGACGGGGCGGGCTCAGTGGCCGCCGGTGATGGGCGCACCCTTGTATTCGTACAAGGTACCGCAGTAGGGGCAACGCACCGTACCGAGATCCACCACGTCGAGGAATACGCGCGGATGGTAATTCCACACCGGCGTGTTGGGTGTGGGACAGTGCAGCGGCAGGTCCTTCTCGGTGACCTCGACGATGGTTTCCTTTTGTTGGGCTTCAGCCATTTTTGGTTTGCTCCGTCTGAAATGCGGCTCGCGGTCAGGCACCGACCGGGGTCAGCCACTCCGCGTGTTTTTTGTCCTTGCCGGCGACCAGGTCGAAGAAGGCCTTCTGCAGCTTGGTCGTGACCGGACCGCGCTTGCCCTCGCCGATGGTGCGTCCGTCCACTTCGCGGATGGGCGTAACTTCGGCCGCGGTGCCGGTGAAGAAGGCTTCGTCGGCGATATAAACGTCGTCGCGCGTCAGGCGGCGCGATTTCACTTCATAACCGAGATCCGCCGCAAGCGTGATGAGCGTGTCGCGCGTGATGCCCATCAGCGCGGAGGCGATCTCCGGCTCGTAGATACAGCCTTTCTTGACGATGAACAGGTTCTCGCCCGGACCTTCGGCGACGAATCCGTCCACGTCGAGCAGCAGACCCTCGTCGTAGCCATGTTCGGTGGCTTCCATGTTGGCGAGGATCGAGTTGGCGTAGGTGCCGGAGTATTTGGCGCGGCACATCGATACGTTGACATGATGGCGCGCGTGCGAGGAGGTCTTCACGCGGATGCCCTGTTCGAGGCCCTCTGCGCCCAGATACGCGCCCCACGGCCATGCGGCGATGGAGACGTGCACTTTTGCGCCGATGGGCGAAACGCCCATCTTTTCCGCGCCGTAGAAGGCGATGGGGCGGATATAGGCGCTTTCCAGTTTGTTGGCGCGCACCACTTCCTTCTGCGCCTCGTTGAGTTCTTCGGCCGTGAACGGGATTTTCATCCGGTAGATGTGCGCGGAATTGAAAAAGCGCTCCGTGTGTTCCTGCAGCCGGAAAATCGCCGTGCCTTCGACAGTGTTGTAGGCACGCACGCCCTCGAATATGGCCAGGCCGTAGTGCAGCGAGTGAGTGAGGACATGGGTCGTGGCATCACGCCAGGGCACGAGCTTGCCGTCGTACCAGATCCAACCGTCGCGGTCGGCCATGGACATTGTGTTGTTCTCCGGAATGGGTCGGTGCAATCGCCGCGTCGGGCGGTGCATCCGAGCTGAAACAAAGGCGGCATTCTAGCCAAAAAGCGACGCCTTCCGCATTGTCAGCGGTCGGGTCGCTCAATCCGCTTCGAATACCGTACGCCACAGCGCGAGCGTGGCCTCGATGTGTTCGGCGACCGTTTCGGCCTCGACACGGGCGTATTCGGCACCGTTCAGCCGCAGTTTGTGCTGCAGCCGGCGATATTCGCGGTAGGCGTCGGCCACCGTGGTCGCCAGCGCTGCGGGAATGAGTTGCAGACCGCCCGCCATGTGCAGCAGCGCGATATTGCCCAGGTTGGCGGTCAGTTCGTAATGCCGCGGCGCATAGGCGAGCACCAGGTATTGCACGATGAATTCGATATCCACCATGCCCCCGCGGTCATGCTTGAGATCGAACAGATCGGAGCGGTTGGGATGGCCTTCGGCCATTTTGGCGCGCATGGCGAGCACGTCGGCGCGCAGGGCGGCCCGGTCCACGGGCGCGGTGAGGATGTCGCGCCGCAGCGCTTCGAACAGCGCGCCCAGCCCGGCATCGCCGGCGCAAAAACGCGCGCGCGTGAGCGCCTGGTGTTCCCACACCCAGGCCGATTCGGTCTGATAGCGGCGCAGCGCGGCCATGGAATGCACCAGCAGGCCTGCTTCGCCGTTGGGCCGCAGACGCAGATCCGTCTCGAACAGCACGCCGGCGGCCGTGTGGCTCGACAGCCAGGTGGTGATGCGTTGCACCAGGCGCGCGTAGTTCTCCGGCGCGGCCGGGTGGTCGTCGTCGTAGATATAGACGAGGTCCAGGTCGGAGGCGTAGCCCAGTTCCTTGCCGCCCAGCTTGCCGTAGCCGATCAACGCGATGCGCGGCGTTTCGCGATGCCGCTGGCGCACCAGCTTCCAGCACTCCTCCACCGCGACAGTGAGCACCAGATCGGCGGCGATGGACAGATGATCGGCCAGCCGTTCCACCGACAGCAGCCCGGCCAGATCCTGGGCGAGCAGGCGGAATACCTGCGCGTGATGCAGTTCGCGCATCAGGTCCATCTGTCGTTCGGTATCGCCCTCGTGCGCCGCCATTTCGCGCCGCAGATCGAGCAGGAACTCGCTCCAGTCGGACGGCATGTGCAGTTGCCGCACGTCGAGCAGTTCGTCGAGCAGGGCCGGGTGGCGCGTGAGATAGGCCGCCGCCCACGGCGAGGACGACAACAGCTCCGCCACGCGCGCCAGCGCCTGCGGGCTTTCCTGCAGCAGGGCGAGATAGGCCGCTCGGCGGCTGATGGATTCGATGAAATCGATGCAGCGCGCCAGTGCCGCATCCGGCGTGGCGGTGCGGCACACCGCCTCCAGCAGGCGCGGCAGCAGCGCCTCGAGGCGCGCGTGGCTTGCGCCGGGCAGGGATTGATAGCGATGGCTGTTGCGCAGGGCACGCAGGCGCTCCATCACGCCGTGCGGATCCTGGAAGCCGCAATGGGAAAGCTGCACCGCCGCTTCATCGTCGGTCAGGCTGCCGTCGCACACCGGCCGGAAGCGGCTGTCCTCGTCCTCGGTATCGGCGAACACGCCTTCGAAGCGCCGCGTCACGGCGGCGCGATGACGGTCGAGTTCCGCCTGCAATGCCGGCCAGTCGGCGAAGCCCATGCTCGATGCGATGAGCGCGCGATCGGCCTCGTCGGCGGGCAGGCGGTGCGTCTGCGCGTCGTCGACATATTGCAGCCGATGCTCCAGCCGGCGCAGGAAGACGTACGCTTCGGTCAATTCCCGCAACGTCTCGGGTTCGATCAGATGCTTTGCCCCCAGCGTCTGCAGCACGGCCAGGGTGGGGCGTACGCGTAACGCCGAATCGCGTCCGCCGCGGATCAACTGGAAGGACTGTGCGATGAATTCGATTTCGCGGATGCCGCCCGGTCCGAGCTTGATGTGGTCGCCCAGATCGCGGCGCATGACTTCGCGGCGGATCTGCGCATGCAGCGCGCGCACCGCGGCGATGGTGCCGTAGTCCAGATACTTGCGGAACACGAAGGGGCGCGACAACTGCTCCAGCGCGGCAATGCTCGCTTCGTCGCCGCCGGCCACCACGCGCGCCTTGATCCAGGCATAGCGCTCCCACTCGCGGCCGTGGGCGACGAAATACTGTTCCAGCGCGTCGAAACTGGCGGCCAGCGCGCCCGCATCGCCCCAGGGTCGCAGCCGCATGTCGACGCGGAACACCTGCCCGTCGGCGGTGACGTCATTCAGCATGCGGATGATGCGCTGCCCCAGGCGCACGAAGAATTCCTGATTCGCCAGCGGCCGGGCGCCGTCGGTCTCGCCGTCCTCGGGATAGAGCAGGATCAGGTCGATGTCCGACGAGACGTTCAGTTCACGTCCGCCCAGCTTGCCCATGCCGACGATCAGCATCGGCTGTTCCACGCCGTCGGCCAGCGGGCGGCCGTGGCGCGCCACCATGGCCGCGCGATGGAAATCGAGCGCCTGCGCAAGCGCAACCTCGGCCAGTGCCGTCATCGTGCCGGTCACTTCCTCCAGCGGCGCCAGACCGGCCAGGTCGCGCGCTGCCAGCCGCAGCATGACCCGCGCGCGCAATTCGCGCAGTCGCGCCGACAGGGCGTCTTCCGTCACGCCCTTCGCATCCGCGCCCGCTTGGCGCAGGAACGCCTGCATCGCATCGGCACTCCAACCGCCGTGCACCCCGGCTTCCAGTTCCGCCTGGTATTGCGGCCGCGCCGCCAGCAGTCGCTGCGCGTAGCGCGAATGGCGCAGTGCCTCGCGTAGCGTTTCGGCGGTTGCAGGGGTGGCGGCGGATGCTGTTGTCATGGGCGGGAAGGTGCGCGCGGCAGTATAGAATCGCCGGGTTGCCGAAAGCTTCGGCGCTCGTGTCGCGGGCAGCGACCGCCGCATTGTAAAGCGTGTGAAGCGGCCGGCGGGCGCGTGCGCCGAGCGCAAGCGAATAGTGAGGAAAGCCATCGAAGCAACATTCAACCCGGCGCACCGCATGAGGCGCCGGTTCCACCCGGGCGGCCCGCGCCGCCTTTCGACCACCCGTTGCCCGGATCACGTCCATCTTGTCCACGTCTGAAGCCCATCGCGAGATCGAGCAACTGGCGCCGCGCGAGCGCGCCTGGCTGCGGTGGTTGCGGCGCATCGGCTGGACGCTGATCGGCGTCTATTTCATCGCCGCGGCCAGCTTGCTGGTCGCGCGCTACTGGCTGGTGCCGCAGTTGCCGGCCTACCGCGCCGCCTTCGAGGAGGCGGCCTCGGAGGCGCTGGGCCAGCGCGTTTCCATCGCCTCCTTCGAAGCGGATTGGTACGGCTTCCATCCCTGGGTGGAATTGCGCGATGTCACCGTGCACGACCGCGACGGTCGTCCGGCGCTGGAGCTGCCGCAGGTGCGTGCGGTCATCGCCTGGCGTTCGCTGCCGGCGCGCGAACTGCGGCTGCGCATGCTGGTGATCGACGATGCGGATCTGGATATTCGCCGCACTGCGGACGGACGGTTGTACGTTGCCGGCCTGGAACTCGCCTCGTCGCCGACCGCCTCCGAGTCGAGCGCGGCCGACTGGGTACTGCGGCAGGGCGAAATCCATGTCCGCCGCGCGCGCATCGAATGGCTGGACGAAGAACGCGGTGCGCCGCCGCTGCAACTGAGCGACTTCAATCTGCTCGTGCGCAACAGCGGCAACACGCACGAGTTCGCCGTGCGCGCGTCCCCGCCGGCCGAGTACGGCGAGGCGCTGGATCTGCGCGGCCGGCTGTCCGGCCGCAGTTTTGCGCAATTGCGCGACTGGAACGGCGAGCTCTACGCCGCCATCGACGCGCTCGATCTGGATGCGTGGCAGCAGTGGGTCGACTATCCCGTCGAGCTGACGGGCGGCCGCGGCGCCCTGCGCATGTGGCTCACCGTGGCGCAGCGCGACCTGGCGCAACTGCGCACGCGCGTCGCCCTGACAGACGTGCGGATGCGCGTGGCGCCGGAACTGCCGGCGCTGGAACTGGCCGCTCTGCAGGGCGAACTCGGCGCGAGCCGCCGCCAGAGCACGCTGGCGATGCTGGGGCTGGGCAACGGTCACGACATCTACGAGGCCTACGGCCGCAATCTGCATGTGCGTCCGGTCGTCGGCGGGCCGCTGCAGCCCATCGACTTCACCGCCCGCTGGGAAGCGGGCGAGGACGGCGAGCCGGCGCGCGGCGAAGTGCGCGCGGAGACGGTGGAACTGGCACGCCTTGCGCAATTGAGCGAACACTTTCTCCTGCCGCAGGGACTGCGCACACTGGTCCAGCGCGTGCAGCCCACCGGGCTGCTGCAGAAAGCGGAGTACGCGTGGCAGGGGCCGGTGCAGACGCCGCAAAGCTACGAGGCGCGTGCGCGCTTCAGCGGGCTGGGCATGGCCCCCTATGAGGACATTCCCGGCTTCGACGGGCTGGAGGGCAACTTCTCGCTCACCGAGCGCGGTGGACGCGTGCGGGCCGAAGGGCGCCGCATGGGCATTCACTATCCCGGCGTGTTCATGGTGGAGCGCTTCACCTTCGACCGGCTCAACGCGCGGGTGAACTGGACGCTGCGCGATGGCGGCGTGCGTGTGCGGCTGGAGGATGTGCAGTTCGACAACGCCGACGCGAGCGGGACGGTGACGGGCGAAGTGCGCACCACGGCGGCCGGCACGCAGTGGCTGGACTTGAGCGGGCGCGCTTCGCGCGCGCGCGGCGCAGCCGTTTACAAATACATCCCGGAACTGCCGACGGAAGTGGGCGAGTGGCTGCGCGAGGGCATCCTGCAGGGGCAGGCGAGCGACGTGCGCTTCCGCCTCAAGGGCGATCTGAACGACTTCCCCTACAGCGATCCGCGCAAGGGCGAGTTCAAGGTGAGCGCCAAGCTTGCCGGCGTGCAATTGCATTACGCTGACGGCTGGCCGCGCATCGACGACATCGTCGGGCGCATCGAGTTCGACGGGCCGCGTCTGGATATCGAGGCCGCGCGCGCCGTCTCCGTCGGCGCGCAACTGCACGGGGTTCGCGCAAGCTTCGCCGATCTGTACGCCGACCATCCCGTGCTGCGGGTGACGGGCAACGCACGCGGCGCCACCGCCGATTTCCTCAAGTTCATCGATCGCAGTCCGGTGCGCGAGTTCATCGGCGGATGGACGGACGGCTGGCGGGCGAAGGGGCCGGGGCAGTTGCAACTGAGCCTGACGCTGCCGCTGGATGATCTGGAGCACAGCAAGGTCGCGGGCAGCTTCCGCTTCGAGGACAACACGATCGTCATGGCGCCGGACGACCCCCCCATGACGCAGGTGAACGGGCCGGTGAATTTCAGCGAACGCGGCGCGTCGAGCGAAGGCATCGATGCGCGCTTCATCGGCGGGCCGCTGGCGGTGCGCATCGCCCAGCGCGACGATGCCGTCGTCGTCACGGCTGCGGGATCGGGCGAGGCGGCCGGACTGGTACGCCTGATTGGGCTGCCCATCGGCGAACGCGTCCGCGGCATGACCGACTACCACGCCATCTTCACCACGCGCGACGGCCGCACCGACAGCCTGATCACCACCGATCTGCGCGGCGTCGACATCGACCTGCCGCCGCCGTTCAGCAAACGCGCCGCGGAAAGCTGGCCGTTGCGCGTCGAACGAAACGCCGAAAGCGCTACGCGACAGCGTTTGAGCGCGCGCCTGGGCACCGTGCTGGCGATGCAAGGCGTGCTGCGCAAGGACGGCGCGCGCATGGTGCTCGACCGCGCCGGCGTGGCGATCGGCAGCGTCGCGGTACCGCGTCCGGCGGGGGCGCATATCGCCGTCGCCGTGAACGTGCCGCAACTGAACGTGGATGCGCTTGCGCCGCTGGCGAGCGGCGGGACCGAAGCGGGCGTGCCCGGCATGGCGCCCCTCGGTGCAATCGATCTGCGTACCGATGCGCTGATCGGCGCCGGACGCATCGTGCGCAACGTGCAGTTGCAGGCGCAATTGCACGACCGCATCTGGCGCGCGGACATCAATGCGCGCGAACTGGCCGGCACCGTGAGCTGGCTTCCGCAGGGCAACGGCGTGATCAAAGCGCGCCTGCGGCATCTTTATCAGCCCGAGACCGTGCAGGGCGCGACCGACGCGCTGAAGGAATACGAGAACCTGCCCGCGCTGGATGTGGTCGCCGAGCGCTATGTGCTGGACGGACGCGAACTCGGCCGACTGGAGTTGCAGGCCTTCAACGAGCAGGGCGGCTGGCGTATCGATCACGCGCAACTGGGTACGCCGCACGGTACGGCCTCGGCCACCGGCCGCTGGCGACCGGCACGGAGCGGGCCGGAGCGCACCGATCTGGCGATCGCCGTCAAGGCGAGCGATCTCGGCGCCTATCTTGCGGATTTCGGCTATGTCGGCGCGATCCGGGGCGGACACGCGGAGTTGACGGGCAACCTCGGCTGGAACGGCCCGCCCACCGAACTGCATTACGCCACGCTCTCCGGCGAACTGCGCGTCGTGGCCGAGGACGGCCAGTTCGTGCAGTTGCAGCCGGGCGTGGGACGGTTGCTGGGCGTGCTCAGTCTGCAGTCGCTGCCGCGGCGCATCACGCTGGACTTCAAGGACGTGTTCGGCGAGGGTTTCGCTTTCGATCGCATCGACGGTACGGCGACTGTGACGCGCGGTGTGATGAAAACCGATAATCTCGGCATGGTCGGGCCGTCGGCCACCGTGCTCATCACCGGCACGGCGGATATCGCGCGCGAAACGCAGAACCTGCACGTGCGGGTCGTGCCCACGGTGGGCGACAGCGTCGCCGCCGCAGCGGGGCTGGCGCTGCTCAATCCGGTGGTCGGCGTAGGTGCGTGGATCGCGCAGCGTCTGCTGAAGGATCCGCTCGGCCGCATGCTGGCCTTCGAATACGAAGTGACCGGGAGTTGGGACGATCCGCAGGTACGCAAGCTGGGTGAGCCCGAGGCGCCGGCGGCATCCGCGCAACGCGGCGGACAGGGGAACGAAGCGCAATGACGAATCCGTACAAGGTCGCCGCCATCCAGATGGTGAGCGAGCCGGGCATCGATGCGAATCTCGCCATGGCGGGTGAGTTGATCGCCGAGGCGGCGCAGGGAGGCGCAAAGCTCGTCGCGCTGCCGGAGTATTTCTGCCACATGGGCATGGCCGAGACCGACAAGGTGCTGTGCTGCGAAGCGGACGGCGACGGTCCGGTGCAGGCCTTTCTGGCCGCCGCCGCGGCGAAGCACGGCGTCTGGCTGGTGGGCGGCACCGTGCCGATGCGCTGCGACGATCCGGATCGCGTGCGCAACAGTTGCATGGTGTACGACCCCAACGGCCACCGCGTCGCGCGCTACGACAAGATCCACCTGTTCGGCTTCCACAACGAGCGCGAACGCTATCTGGAATCTGCGACCATCGAGGCCGGCAACCAGCCCGCCGCGATCGACACACCGATGGGCAGGCTGGCGCTTTCCGTGTGTTACGACATCCGCTTTCCCGAGCTTTACCGTGCGCTCGCGCCGGTTGATCTGATCACCGTGCCGTCGGCGTTCACCGCCACGACGGGTCAGGCGCACTGGGAACTGCTGGTGCGTGCGCGGGCAGTGGAGAACCTCGCGTACGTGCTCGCGCCGGCCCAGGGCGGCAAGCATCTGAACGGGCGCCGCACACACGGCCACAGCATGATCGTGGATCCCTGGGGCCGCATCCTCGCCGAGCGCAGCACAGAAGGACCGGGCGTTGTAATCGCCGAAATCGACCCGACTTATCAGGCCAAGGTGCGCCGCAGCCTGCCTGCCCTTGATCACCGCGTGCTCTAGACGGCACGCCGCAACACTGAACAACGGATTATTCGCTCATGCAAACCGATACCGAAGTCCTCCGCGCCGCGAGCCGTACCCTGCTCGCCCCCTATGATCTGGAAGAAAGCAAGCTCGCGCGGGTATTCGGCTCGTTGATGCAGCACAAGGTCGATTACGCCGATCTTTATTTCCAGTATCAGCGCAGCGAAGGCTGGAGCCTGGAAGAAGGCATCGTCAAATCGGGCAGCTTCAATATCGATCAGGGCGTGGGGGTGCGCGCCATCAGCGGCGAGAAGACCGCTTTCGCCTACTCGGACGAGATCAGCCTGCCCGCGCTGGAGCAGGCGGCCAATGCCACGCGCGCCATTGCCGGCGTCGGCGGCAAGACCAAGGTGCCGAGCGTACGGGCCGGACAGGGGCTGGCGCTCTATGCCGGACTCGATCCCATTGCCTCGCTGGCCGACACCGAGAAAGTGAAGCTGTTGGAGCGCCTGGAGCAGTTGTGTCGGGCGCGCGATCCGCGCGTGACGCAAGTGATGGCGAGCCTGGGGGCAGTCTATGAAGTGGTGCTGGTCGCGCGCAGCGACGGCATGATGGCTGCGGATGTGCGGCCGCTGGTGCGGCTGTCGGTCCAGGTGATCGCCGAACAGAACGGCCGGCGCGAACAGGGCCATGCCGGCGGCGGGGGGCGACACGACTACTCGCTGTTCACCGACGAAGTGCTGGAAAGCTATGCCAAACAGGCGGTGGATCAGGCACTGACCAATCTGGAGTCGCGTCCCGCACCGGCGGGCACGATGACCGTCGTGCTCGGCCCCGGCTGGCCGGGCATCCTGCTGCACGAGGCAGTGGGTCACGGTCTGGAAGGCGACTTCAATCGCAAAGGTTCGTCGGCGTTCGCGGGGCGGATCGGCCAACGTGTGGCATCGCCGGGCGTGACCGTCGTCGACGACGGCACGCTCGCCGGACGGCGCGGTTCGCTCAACATCGACGACGAAGGCAATCCGACGCAGTGCACCACGCTGATCGAGGACGGCATCCTGCGCGGCTACATGCAGGACAGTCTCAATGCGCGCCTGATGAAGCAGCCGGTGACGGGCAACGGCCGGCGCGAGTCGTATGCGCACAACGTGATGCCGCGCATGACCAACACCTACATGCTGAACGGCGACAAACACCCGGACGAGATCATCGCCTCGGTCGATCGCGGTCTTTATGCCGTCAACTTCTCCGGCGGGCAGGTGGACATCACCAACGGCAAGTTCGTGTTCGCCGCCTCCGAAGCCTACATGATCGAGAACGGCAAGATCACCCACCCGGTGAAGGGCGCGACCATCATCGGCAACGGCCCCGACGCGCTCACGCGGGTCTCCCTGATCGGCAACGACATGGCGCTCGACAGCGGCATCGGCACCTGCGGCAAGGAAGGGCAGAGCGTGCCGGTCGGCGTCGGCCAGCCGACGATGCGTATCGACGGGCTGACGGTCGGCGGCACGGCGTGAAGATCAAAATCTTCAACCACCAAGACACCAAGACACCAAGAAGGGCTTAAAACCTGAACCACAGAGGCACAGAGACGCAGAGACACAGAGAAAAGCAGGATCTTCGACGCCAAGATGCTCGCGGCATTGTCGTTCTTGGCGTTTCCTTGGCGCCTTCGTGCCTTGGTGGTAAAGCTTTTTATTCGGTTGTCCTCTGTGCCTCTGTGTCTCTGTGGTGAAGATCTTGGTTTTTGATGTAATCGTCATCGGCGCCGGTGCGGCCGGCATGATGTGCGCCGCCACCGCGGGGCAGCGCGGCCGACGCGTACTGCTCATCGATCATGCCGCCAAGCTGGGCGAGAAAATCCGTATCTCCGGCGGTGGTCGCTGCAATTTCACCAATGTGCATTGCAGTCCGGAGCGCTTTCTGTCGCGCAATCCGCACTTCTGCCGTTCGGCGCTGGCGCGCTACACGCCGCGCGACTTCATCGCGCTGGTCGAGAAGCACGGTATCGCCTATCACGAGAAGAAACTGGGGCAACTGTTCTGCGACGACAGCAGCGAACGCATCATCGATATGCTGCGCGCGGAGTGCGATGCGGGCAGCGTCACCTGGCGCATGCCCTGTGCGGTGGAGGCGGTCGCACGCGACGACGAAGGCTTCCTCGTCAGCACTTCACGAGGGCAATATCGCGGCGCATCGCTGGTCATCGCGACCGGCGGACTGTCGATTCCAAAAATCGGCGCGACGCCGTTCGGCTATCGGCTGGCCGAGCAATTCGGTCTGCGCATCGTGCCGCCGCGTGCCGGTCTTGTGCCGCTCGCGTTCGACGTCAACGAGATGAAGCTGTATGGCGATCTCGCCGGCGTCTCGCTCGACGTCGCCGTGTCGTGCAACGGCGGTCGCTTCCGTGAAAATCTGCTGTTCACCCATCGCGGCTTGTCGGGCCCCGCCATTTTGCAGATTTCTTCCTATTGGCAGCCGGGTGATGCCTTGCATATCGACTTGCTGCCCGACGCGTCGGCTGAAGCGTTGCTGTTCGAGCAGCGGCGCAGCCGCGCGTTGCCGGCAACATTGTTGAGCGAGTATTGGCCGCGTCGCTTCGCACAGCAGTGGTGCGCCGCGGTGGGCGCAACACAGCCCGTCGATCAATGCAACGATGCCTGCCTGCGCGAGTTCGCCGCACGCCTGCACGACTGGACGGTCAAGCCGACCGGCAGCGTGGGCTACGCCAAGGCGGAAGTGACGCTGGGCGGCATCGATACGGATGAGTTGTCCTCCAAGACCATGGAGGCGAAGGCGGTGCCCGGCCTATATTTCATCGGCGAAGTGGTCGATGTGACCGGACACCTGGGCGGCTTCAATTTTCAGTGGGCATGGGCGTCGGGCCATGCCGCCGGACAGGCGCTTTGACTCAGTCCGGCAGTTCGCGGGTGCTGCGGATGTAGCTCTCGAGGTCCCGCGGATTGAACCAGGAGATGTCCTTGGGGACTTCCTTGTCCACCATGCGCTGGGCCTCCTTGCTCAGATTCTTGCGCAGCAGCCCCAGAAACTTCGGCGGAGCGATGAGACAGAGCTGGTCGTACTTGTTCTGGGTGCGCGCCTTTTCCAGGTAGCTGCCGATCGTACGGCTGAAGATTTCCGCCTCGTGATCGGTGGGGTCGGTCCGCTCGACCATGTCGCCGCCCGGCATCGCACCCCGCACGGAAAACTGCCCGACGGCGTCGGTGCGCAGCTCACGATCCTTCTGTCGGCTCTCCTTGTGGATGAAGTCTTCGATTTCCTCGATCTGATTGCGGCCGAGCATCCGGAAGATGCGTGCGCGGCTCGCGTCCGCGGCGACAATCCAGGTGGTTTGCATGAGGCGTACTCCTTCGCTGGCGTATGCGCAGTTGGGGGAGGGCCGATCAGATGTGGGCGACGAGCGCGCGTTGCCGCATGCGAGCGCGGGCTGAACTCGCTACGGAAACAAGCAGTATCGAACCTCCTCACGGCGGCGTCGCAACCTGCGTGCCCGTGGCGCGGCGACCCTCTTCAGTCTGTCCAGGAAGAAAAACGCCGAACGCGGGCGAGGCGTTCGGCGTCGTACGGGGGCATTCGCCGGTCAGCGCAAGTCGGAGGCCAGACTGGCGAGTTTTTCCGGCGCGATGACGGTGGATGCGGTGTAGTTGGGATGGTCGCAGCCCAGCGTCACCGGTGCGCCGGAGCGGATGGCGTCGCATTGAGCGGCATTGAATTCGAAGCGCAGGAAGTGCACCGCGGACGTTTTGTCCTCGGTCTCGCGCTCCAGGTCTTCGTCGGCGATGGCATAGACCCGTGCGTGGCCTTGCACCTCGACGTACATGCGATCCTCGATGCCGATCAGGCGCGCCAGTTCGCGTTTGCGCTGTTCCACGTCCGGATACTCGATCAGCATGGTGGCCTTCCAGTTGCTGCCGTCCGGCACCAGCGGTTGATACGCATCGATCTCGTCCTGTATGCCTTCCTCGTCGAAAATCTTTTCGATGTGCAGCATCTCCTGGATCTGGCGGCGGATGGTCTGCTCGTCTTCGAACTGCACACTGATGTAGTCGCCGACGCGCACGGTACGCAGCCAGCGATGTGCGATCGCCTGCTGGCGACTGCTCTTGCGGATCTTGGCGTAGGCCTCCAATGTCATGAGGCTGTCCGGTGTGATCGTGCCCATGAGGTCTCCTTTCATTCCAGGCCGTAGGCGCGGCGCATCAAACTGAGCGGATGCTCGAGTTTGGCCTGCTTCAGATTGTTCTGTTCCATGCCCTGCGCGATGTGGTGTCCGGCCAGCGCGCAGTCGGAACTGATGTAGTCCGGTTCGTCCTTCGCCATGGCGCGGAACACCGGCCGGCCGATTTTCATCGCCACGGGGTGAGTCGGCGTCTTCACGCCGTAGGTGCCGGCGTGGCCGGAGCAGCGTTCGACGGTGTTGAGCTTCACCTCGACGCTCTGACCGATGAGCTTGAACATCTCCTCGGTCTTGCGGCCGATGTTCTGCACGCGGCCGTGACAGGGCACGTGATAGCTCACCTTGCCCAGCGCCTGCTTGAAGTCGGTTTTCAGCAGACCGTCCTTGTGGCGCGCGACGAAGTATTCGAAGGGATCGAACATCGCTTCCTTCACCGCCTGCGTGTCGGCACAGTCGGGGAACATCAGCGGCAGTTCCTGCTTGTACATCAACGTACAGGAAGGCACGGGCGTCACGATCGCCCAGCCCTCGCGCGCATAGCGCGCCAGGACCGGCATGTTCCTTTCCTTGTGTTTGGCCACCGTGTCCAGATCGCCCAGTTCGAGCTTCGGCATGCCGCAGCAGCTTTCCTTTTCGACGATCTCGTACGGGATCCCGTTGTGCTCGAGCAGCTTGACGAGGTCGTGTCCGATGCCCGGCTCGTTGTAATTGACGTAACAAGTGGAGTAGATCGCCACCTTGCCCGGCGTGCGCTCGCCGTTCACCACTTCCGAAGCGCTCCCTTTGTGTGCCGCGCCGGAGCGGAAGCGCCTGGTCGCCAGTTCCGGCATCCAGGCCTCAGGGTGCACGCCCAGTGTGCGATCCATCAGCTTGCGCGCGGGCTTGGTCTTGTTCACTGCGTTGACCGTCTGCACGACGATGGGAATGCCCGCGAACTTGCCGTGCACGTCCGTGGAGGCGAGGAAGCGTTCGCCCGCCTTGACCCCGCCGTTTTTGAATTTGATCGCCTTGGCGCGCAGCATGGTGTGCGGGAAATCGAGATTCCACGGGTGCGGCGGCACGTAGGGACACTTGGTCATGTAGCACAGGTCGCACAGGTAGCACTGGTCGATCACCTTCCAGTAGTCGGCCTTGGCGACGCCGTGCAATTCACCGTCTTCGGTCTCGTCGACCAGGTCGAACAGCGTAGGGAAGGCCTGGCACAGACTCACGCAGCGGCGACACCCGTGACAGATGTCGAAGATGCGCTCCAGTTCCGTGAAACAGGACGCCTCGTCATAGAACTCGGCGCTCTGCCAGTCGATGGGATGTCTCGTCGGCGCTTCGAGGCTGCCTTCTCGTGTATTCATGTTGTTGCTCCTCCTGCTCCCGGTCCGCCTGACCGGCCCGCAAAAACGAAGGGGGCGTGCACGCCCCCTTCGCTGATGGCGACTACATCGATGTGCCGACTCAGTCGACCATCGTATCGAGCGCTTTCTGATAGCGGTTGGCGTGCGAGCGCTCGGCCTTGGCCAGGGTTTCGAACCAGTCGGCGATTTCGTCGAAGCCTTCCTCGCGCGCGGTCTTGGCCATGCCCGGGTACATGTCGGTGTACTCGTGCGTTTCGCCGGCAACGGCGGCCTTCAGGTTGGCGCGCGTGTCGCCGATCGGCAGGCCGGTGGCCGGATCGCCGACGGCTTCCAGGAATTCCAGATGGCCGTGCGCATGGCCCGTTTCGCCTTCGGCGGTGGAACGGAACAAAGCGGCGATGTCGTTCTGACCCTCGACGTCCGCCTTGTTAGCGAAATAAAGATAGCGGCGGTTGGCCTGGGATTCGCCGGCGAAGGCGTCCTTCAGGTTCTGCTCGGTCTTCGAACCTTTCAGTTCCATGACTGGGTCCTCCTCGAATAGAAGTGGGATATACAGCCGTCCGCGACGCGGACTAAGCCAGACGAACCTAGCCCAGGATGCGGCCGGGGGCAATACAAACTGTCAATCGGGCCGATTGGCTTAAGGCATCGGGCTCGAGGGTGCCGCGGCAGGCCCTCCCGCTGCATACTTGGGCGCACCGAGCCCCTGGAGCGGTCCGATCGAAACCCACCGATATAGGCGATGTCTGGCCGGCGCATGCGCCGCATTAGGGCTGTGCGCATCCTTCGCGTCGGCCGAGGAAACGTCCGGCTGGGATTTCGGCGGTGCGCTGCGCTTCAATTACGTCCAGAACGATTACGCCTCGGGTTACGACGGCGCCGGCAAACTGGATTTCGATACGGCGCGGGTCAACCTCGACTACCGTCGGGACGCGCTGACCGGTTCGTTCGAATATCGCTACTACCGGGGGCGCGCGGCCGGCGACGGGCGCTTCGTGCAATCGGTCTTCGACGGCGACGCCACCGACAGTCATTTTCTGCACCATGCGTGGGTCGGCTGGCGATTCGCAAACGACGACGAAGTGCGGCTTGGCGTCCACAAGGTGCCGTTCGGCGCGCTGCCCTTCGCCAGCCATTCCTACTTCTTCCAACTGCCCTATTACGTGGGGCTCGAAGACGCCTACAACCTGGGCATCGGGTATGCGGCCACGCGCGGCGACTGGCGCGCGCACCTGGCGTTCTACGCGCGCCCGGGTCCCGACGGTCACGGCGAAAGCCGCGACAGCGCGCGCTACACCTACAACCTGGTGGAAACCGAAAGTGCCGACAATCGGGAGCGCAACACCGTCGTCGGGCGTCTGGCGCGCGTGCTGCGGCACCGCGCGGACGCCTCGACCGAGGTCGGTCTGTCGCTCCTGGCGGGCGAAGTGCCGGACGGCGTGAGCGGCCGCACCGGCCATCGCTGGGCGGCCGCATTACATGCCCAAGGCACCTACGGCCGTTGGGGTTTGAAGGCCGAATGGATTCGTTACCGCTTCGATCTGAAGAGCGCAGAGACCGATGTGGTCATGATGGGTGCCTACGACGCGCCTTACGAAGTCGCTTCCCAAGGCGATCTGCTGGTGGCGGGGTTGAGCTACCGGCTGCCGGTTGGGCGTGGCCCGCTGGACGAGGTCTCGCTCTATTACGACTACAGCGTGCTTTACAAGGATGTCGCCGGCTTTCCGCACAGCCGCCAGAGCATCGTCGGCGCCGCCTGGACGCTGGGCAAATGGCTGATTTACACCGACCTGACGTTCGGCAAACATCATCCTTTCATCGGCCCGGATTACGGCGCCGCACTCGGGCCGGGTGGTGACGACGAATGGCACCGCCGCTTCAACATCAACGTCGGCTATTACTTCTAGCCTTTAAAACCCGGAACACAGAGAAGAACGGAGGACATGTAGTAAGCATTAAGCGGGAGTTTCTCTGCGCTCTATGCCGTCTGTGGCGAAGGATTTTCCATCTGCACCGCGCAAGCGCTTGCCGCACTCACCAGCCGACCCACTTGGCGTATTCGGTGAGGAAGTGCTGATAGATCCGGTCCTGGTCGAAATCCTCCAGCCTAGCTTCCTCCACCACACCGCCGCGCAGGATGATGTCGAGTTGGCAGCGGGCACGGGTTTCCGGGTGGGACAATTGCGGGAATGCGAACGCGGCGCGACGTGAGGTGCGTCCGCGCAGCGTATAGGTGAACTCCTCGCGGCCGTTACGCAGCACCGTCATGCCGATCTGATAGCCGTGGCGGTCGATGATCGTTTCGCGACCGTTGCGTGCGAGTTCCGTGGCGAGGTTCTGGAACGCCTCGTCCGCCTGCCGGATGAATGCACGAATGCGATCCCGACAGGCCGTGACTTCCGACTCTTCCTGCCTCACGGCCGGCCGCCGGCCGATGAGCTGGCGTAGTTGCGTGCGCCAGTCGGGCGGAGTGTCGTCGTCGGTGGCACTCCCGTCGCCGTTCTGAGGCAGGAGACGAGTCGATGCCGGGCCGACGTGCGAGGTCAACGCTTCCGCCTGCAGGCCCATTACAAGACTGATGCACATGAAGATCATCACCACGCTGAAGGGCAGCGCCGAGGCGAGGGCGGCCGTCTGCAGCGCCGCCAGGCCGCCGGCGAGCAGCAGCACGGCGGCGATGACCCCCTGGGAGAGCCCCCAGAAGATGCGCGTGCCGACGGGTGGATTCGGGTTGCCGTTGTGGGCGAGGATGTCCATCACCAGCGATCCCGAATCCGACGACGTCACGAAGAAGAACACCACCAGCACTGTCGCCAGAGTCGTCGTAATGGTGGCAAACGGGAGCTTGTCGAGCATGACGAACAGGGCGGTCGGCACATTGGCCTGCACGGCCTCGGCGATGCCGCCTTCGCCGAACAGTTCCATGTGCAGCGCGGTGTTGCCGAATACGGCGAACCAGATGAAACCGACCAGGGTCGGTGCGAACAGCGCGCCGGCGATGAATTCGCGTAAGGTCCGGCCGCGCGAAATGCGGGCGATGAACATGCCGACGAAGGGAGACCAGGAGATCCACCAACCCCAGTAGAACATGGTCCAGCTCGCCTGCCATTCGATGCCCCGGTAAGCCGTGGTGCGGAAGCTCATCTCGATCAGGGTCTGCACATAGTGGCCGAGGTTCTGCACGAAGGTGCTGAGCACGAACACCGTCGGCCCGGCGAGAAAGACGAACAACAGCAGCAAAGCCGCCATGATCAGATTGGCCTCGCTCAGACGGCGGATGCCCCGGTCGAGGCCTGAAGCGACCGAGGCCGTCGCCATTAGTGCGATGCCGACGATCAGCCAGAGTTGGTTGGCGGTCGAGACCGGCATCAGATTGAGGTGTGCGAGCCCGGAGTTGATCTGCGCGGCGCCCAGGCCGAGCGAAGTGGCGACACCGAATAGCGTCCCCATCAAAGCGATGATTTCCACCGCGTTGCCGATGCCGCCGTAGGCGCGTTCGCCCAGTAGCGGATAGAGCGTGGAGCGGATGGTGAGCGGCAGCGAATGCCGGTAGGCGAAGTAGGCCATCGACAGCCCGACCACGATATAGACGCCCCAGGCGTGCAGTCCCCAGTGGAAATAGGCCAGTTCCATGGCCTCCCGCGCGGCGGGCACGGAGCTCGGTTCGCTTTCCAGCGGTTCGATGAAGTGCAGGATGGGTTCGGCCACCCCGTAGAACAGCAGGCCGATCCCCATGCCTGCCGCGAACATCATGGCGAACCAGGTAGGGTAGCTGTATTCCGGTTCCTCGTCGTCGTCGCCCAGACGGATCGAACCGTAGCGACTGAAGAGCAGAGCGAGGATGAAAAACAGGAAACCGGCGACGACGAGGATGTAGTACCAGCCGAAGTGCTCGACGATGCCTCTTTGCAGCGCGCCGAGCAGGGCGGACATTCTCTCGGTGAACAGCGCGGTGAGCAGGACGAGGACGACAACGAAACCGGCCGAGATGTAGAAGACGGGCTTGTTGAGGTCAGCGGTGTACTGGGATTCGGACGGATCGGCGGATTGCGTCAATTCGGGCTCCCCAGGAGCGATGAATCGTCGATGGGCCGGCGCGACCGCGGGCGGTCGCGCCGGGGCGTTTATGCGCTTAATTACGGTCCGATGTCCAACCCCTGGCGCACTCGACTGCACGACGCCAGGCGGCCAGGCGATTTTGCGCCTCGTCGCGGCTCATGGCGGGAATGAATTCGCGCTCTCTTTGCCACAAGGCCTCCACTTCGTCCGCCGAGCGCCAAACGCTCGTGGCGAGCCCGGCCAGATAGGCCGCCCCGAGCGCTGTCGTTTCCTGGATGACGGGTCGCACCACCGGGACGCCGAGCAGGTCAGCCTGGAATTGCATCATCAGATTGTTGGCGGTGGCGCCGCCGTCCACCCGCAGCTCTGCCAGTTGCAAACCGGCGTCCTGCTCCATGGCCAGCAGCACGTCCGCCGACTGGAAGGCAACGGATTCCAGGGCCGCGCGAGCGATATGCGCGCTGCTGGTGCCGCGCGTGACCCCGAACAGCGCGCCGCGCGCATGCGGGTCCCAATGCGGTGCCCCGAGGCCGGCGAAGGCGGGCACGAAATAGACGCCGTCCGAATCCTCGACGCTTGCGGCGAGGGCTTCGACCTCCGGCGCGGCGCGAATGACGCCAAGCTGATCGCGCAGCCACTGGACGACCGCCCCGGCGATGAACACGCTGCCTTCGAGGCAGTACTCGGGCGGACTGCCGGCGGCGATGCCGGCGCGCGAACTGATCAGACCGTTTTGCGAGCTGATGCATTCCGCGCCGGTATGCAGCAGCATGAAACAGCCGGTGCCGTAGGTGTTTTTCGCCATGCCCGGCCGCAGGCACGCCTGACCGTAGAGTGCCGCCTGCTGGTCGCCCGCGATGCCGGCGATGGGAATGGCGGCGCCGTACAGATCGGCGGCGGTATGCGCAAGCACGCCGGAGGAGGCGACGATCTCCGGCAGCACGGCGCGGGGAATGTTGAACAGGGCGAGCAGTTCGTCGTCCCAGTCGCCGGTATGGAGGTTGTAAAGCAGCGTGCGACAGGCGTTGGTGTGATCGGTCACGTGTACGGCGCCGCCGGTCAGTTGCCAGATCAGCCAGCTGTCGACCGTGCCGAACGCCAGTTCGCCGCGCTCGGCCCGTTCCCTCGCGCCGGGCACGTTGTCCAGCAGCCAGGCGAGCTTGGTGCCGGAAAAGTAGGGGTCGAGCACCAAGTGGGTTTTGGCGCGCACGCGTTCTTCGAGTCCCCGGCGCTTGAGCCGCTCGCAATAATCGGCCGTGCGCCGGTCCTGCCAGACAATGGCCCGGTACAGCGGCGAGCCGTCGCGCCGATCCCATAACAGGGTGGTTTCGCGCTGATTGGTGATGGCCAGGGCGCTGATGTCCGCCGCTGCGAGATCCGCGCGCGCCAACGCGGCAGCTGCAACGTCGCGCTGGCTGTGCCAGATTTCGACGGGGTCGTGCTCCACCCAGCCCGGACGCGGAAAGTGCTGCGTGAATTCCTGCTGCGCCTGGCTGCGGATCGCGCCGTGTTCGTCGAAGACGATGGCGCGGGAACTGGTGGTGCCTTGATCAAACGCAATAACAAAGGCCATCGATCCCCTCCAATAGATAGCGGGCATTCTAGTAGCGGTATCCCGCCGGCCGATAGGCCGGGGCATTTCTCTACGGAATGCAGGCGACCCGATTCGCGCATTTGCACGGATCAACGTCGCGCCGCGCGGCCATGCTAAACTGCGCGCCTTTCGCTAAAGCCGGTTGTTTCTTTTGTGTCGGTGCCGTGCCGTTTTGTGCAGGGCGCAGAAGAATCAGCTTGATTTCAGTCAATGCCGCATCCCTGCGGCATCCAACACACTCGCGTGCTACACCAAGGGGGTGCGATGAAAATCCACGAATATCAAGCCAAAGAAGTGCTGCGTAAGTTCGGCGTCGTCACGCCGCGTAGCATTCCGTGTTTCTCCGTAGATGAAGCGGTCAAGGCCGCGCAGGAACTGGGCGGCAACGTCTGGGTCGTCAAGGCCCAGATTCACGCTGGCGGCCGCGGTAAGGGCGGCGGCGTGAAAGTGTCGAAGTCGCTCGATGAGGTTCGCGAAAACGCGAACAATATCCTCGGTATGCAACTGGTGACGCACCAGACCGGCCCCGAAGGCCAGAAGGTCCGTCGTCTGCTGATCGAGGAAGGCGCCGACATCAAGAAAGAACTGTACGTCGGCATGGTCGTCGATCGCGGCACCCAGCGCGTGGCGCTGATGGCCTCCAGCGAAGGCGGTATGGACATCGAAGAAGTCGCCGCCAAGACGCCCGAGAAAATCCACAAGGTGTTCGTCGATCCGTTCACCGGTCTGACCGACGCCGAAGCCGAAGACATTTCCCGCAAGATCGGTATTCCCGAGGGCTCCATCGACCAGGGCCGTCAGATGCTGCAGGCGCTGTACAAGGCATTCTGGGAAACCGACGCGAGCCTGGCCGAAATCAACCCGCTGATCGTCACCGGCGACGGCAAGGTGCTGGCGCTCGACGCGAAGATGAACTTCGACTCCAACGCCCTGTTCCGTCATCCCGAGATCGTCGCCATGCGCGACCTGGATGAAGAAGATCCGGCGGAAATCGAAGCCTCCAAGTACGACCTGTCCTACATCTCGCTCGATGGCACGATCGGCTGCCTGGTCAACGGTGCCGGTCTGGCGATGGCGACCATGGACGCGATCAAGCTGTACGGCGGCAGCCCGGCCAACTTCCTCGACGTCGGCGGCGGCGCCACGGCCGAGAAAGTGACCGAAGCGTTCAAGATCATGCTGAAGAACCCGAATCTGGAAGCGATTCTGGTCAACATCTTCGGCGGCATCATGAAGTGCGACGTGATCGCCACCGGCGTGGTGCAGGCGGCCAAGGAAGTGAAGCTGCACGTGCCGCTCGTGGTGCGTCTGGAAGGCACCAACGTGGACCTCGGCAAGAAGATTCTGTCGGAGTCCGGTCTGCCCATCATCGCGGCCAACAACATGGCCGACGCGGCGCAGAAGGCTGTTGCCGCCACGAAGAAGCAATAAGGAGCGAGGAACCATGTCGATCCTCATCAACAAAGACACCAAAGTCATCACCCAGGGCATGACCGGCAAAACCGGTCAGTTCCACACCCGCATGTGCCGCGATTACGCCAACGGCAAGAACTGCTTCGTTGCCGGCGTGCATCCGACCAAGGCCGGAACGGACTTCGAGGGCATCCCGATCTACGGCTCGGTTGCCGAGGCGAAGGAAAAGACCGGCGCGACCGTGTCGGTGATCTATGTGCCGCCGGCAGGCGCCGCAGCCGCGATCGACGAAGCCGTCGAAGCGGGAATGGATCTGGTCGTGTGCATCACCGAAGGCATCCCGGTGCGTGACATGATCATGACCCGCGCCAAGATGAAGGGTAAGAAAACGATTCTGCTCGGACCGAACTGCCCCGGCCTGATCACGCCCGACGAAATCAAGATCGGCATCATGCCCGGCCACATCCACAAGAAAGGCCGCATCGGTGTCGTGTCGCGTTCCGGCACGCTGACGTACGAAGCGGCCAGCCAGTTGGCCGAGTTCGGCATGGGCCAGTCGACCGTGGTCGGTATCGGCGGTGACCCCGTGAACGGCCTGAAGCACATCGACGTGCTGAAGCTGTTCAACGACGACCCGGACACCGACGCGGTGATCATGGTCGGCGAGATCGGCGGCAGCGACGAGGAAGAAGCGGCGCTGTGGGCGAAGGACAACATGAAGAAGCCGGTCGTCGGCTTCATCGCCGGCGTTACGGCGCCTCCCGGAAAGCGCATGGGGCACGCCGGCGCCATCATCTCCGGCGGCAAGGGCACGGCGCAGGAGAAGCTCGAAGTCATGGAAGCGTGCGGCATCCGCACCACGCGCAACCCTGGCGAAATGGGCAAGCTGCTGGCCGAAGTGCTGAAGAAAGCCTAAGCAGTTGTCTCGAGGCGCACCTCCGGGTGCGCCTTTTTTATTTCCCGATTACGAAATAGCCGACAACGGCAAAACGCGTCCGATGCGTGCGACAGGCTTGTCAATCTTTGTCGTCGCAATGGCCGCACGGCGCCGGGGTGCGCAATACTCGCTACCCAGTCGGTCGTGAAGGAACCCGGAGGAGGGTGGTTGGAGCTGGGAGGCCCGACCGAGCGACGACGGAAGCTCATTGGATAATTGGCCTGACGTTGAACACGATCGATCGGCGCACGACAAATGATCCCAGCCAGCGAGAGAGCCGGCGACGGTTTCTGACCGTCGCCGGCTCTTCGCTTTTGCTTGCCGGCTGTGCGGGACCCGGCGGCCTCATGCGCAGCCTCGGGCGGGAGACGGGCTATGCCGAAGTCGAAGGCGGCCGGCTGTACTACGAGGCTGCCGGCAGTGGTGATCCGGTGGTCCTGCTGCACGCGTTTACGCTCGATACGCGTATGTGGGATGCGCAGTTCGATGCGCTTGCCGCGAACTATCGCGTCATCGCTTACGACGCGCGCGGCTTCGGACGCTCATCGCTGCCGCAGGAAGGGCAACCCTACTCGCACTTCGAGGATCTGCATGGGCTGCTCGATCATCTGCAAATTTCCCGGCCGCACCTGGTCGGCGCTTCCATGGGCGGACGCTTCGCGCTCGACTACGCCATCGTCCATCCCGATCGGCCGCGCTCGATCACGCTGATCGACGGGGTACTGGGCGGTTGGCCGTGGTCCAAGGAGTGGCTGGCATCCTACGCACCGGTCATCGCCGCGGCCCAGCGCAAGGATGTGGCGGCAGCCAAAGCGGCATGGCTTGCGCATCCGCTGTTCGCAGCCGCCCGCGGGAACGAGGCGGTCTACGGCCGATTGCGTCGCATGGTGTCCGACTACAGCGGCTGGCATTTCATCCATCGCGATCCTGCCCGACCGCTCGATCCGCCCGCCGGTGACCGGCTCGCGCAGTTGCGTCGGCCGATATTGGCCATCGTGGGCGAGTACGACATGGCGGACTTCCATCAAATGGCGGACCGTCTGGTGCAGGACGCAGGGGCGCAGAAATACATCGTCCCCGGAGCGGGACATTTGACCAGTGTGGAGACGCCGACGCTTTTGAACGAGCAACTCCTCGCCTTCCTCCAACGCGTCGGCTGAACGGCGCGTATCGCGTTAAGCGGTCGATATAGAGTGGTGATCGAGAAAACTGATCAACTTATCACCGCTTCCTCTTAGGTAAGACAAAGCTTCTCCAGAGTGCTTGGTGGTAAACTGCCCCGACTCCCCTGGGTAGACACGGCTCATCAGCTCGGCTTTTCCATGCCGAACGGATTGGTGCCGACGCCTCCTATGTTGACGGGAGTCAATCCGGCGTACCCTGTCGGACGGATAGAATTTTTGTGATTTCAATCCCGTCGGTCAATCCAGGCCACATGCCTCGGAATCATGACCGGAAAGAGGCCAAATATGAACGACCGCTTCAGCGGCAATTCCGAACCCATTCCGATGGTGCCGATCAAGGTCCGCCCGACCCTGAAAGGCCGCCGCCCCGATCCTCAAGCCGTCGAGGAAGTGCAGGCGCTGCTTGGCAATGAATCGCGTCGCCGCGATTTGCTGATCGAGCATCTGCACAAGATCCAGGACCATTACGGCTGTCTGGCTGATCGTCATCTGGTCGCGCTGGCGCACGAAATGAAGCTGGCGATGACCGAGGTTTACGAAGTCGCCACCTTCTATCACCACTTCGATGTGGTCAAGAATGACCAGGAGGCGCCGCCGGCCATCACCGTGCGCGTCTGCGATTCGCTGTCCTGTGAGATGGCGGGCTCCAACGAACTGCTCGCCAAGCTGCCGAAAATTCTGGGCAAGGACGTGCGTGTGCTGCATGCGCCCTGTGTGGGCCGCTGCGAAACCGCGCCGGTCGTCGTCATCGGTCAGAACCCGGTCCCGCACGCAACGGCCGAAAAAGTCGAAAAGCTGGTCAAGGCCAAGGCCGTCAAGCACGGGTCGGGCAACCACCCCGATGCGAAAGTGGTGACTCCGGGACACATCGGATTCGACGAGTACCGCAAGAACGGCGGCTACAAACTCATCAAGGACTGCCTCGAAGGTCGTGTCGACCGCGAAGAGGTGATCGTCAAAATGGAGAACTCGGGCCTGCGTGGCCTGGGTGGCGCGGGCTTCCCCGCGGGGCGCAAATGGCGCATCGTCGGTTCGCAACCCGAGCCGCGCCTGATGGCGGTGAACATCGACGAGGGCGAACCCGGCACGTTCAAGGATCGCTACTACCTCGAGCGCGATCCGCATCGTTTCCTGGAAGGCATGCTGGTCGCCGCATGGGCCGTCGGCATCGCCGAAGTCTATATCTACCTGCGCGACGAATATCACGGCTGCCGCGAGATGCTGGAGCGCGAGTTGGCGCTCCTCACGGAGAAAGCCGATTTCCCGCTGCCGCCCATCCAACTGCGTCGCGGCGCGGGTGCTTACATTTGCGGTGAAGAATCCGCGATGATCGAGTCGATCGAAGGCAAGCGCGGCGAGCCGCGTCTGCGTCCGCCTTATGTGGCGGAAGTCGGCCTGTTCGGCCGCCCGACGCTCGAGCACAACATGGAGACCCTTTTCTGGGTACGCGAGATCCAGGAGAAGGGGCCCGAGTGGTTTGCCGGGCACGGTCGCAACGGTCGCAAAGGCCTGCGTTCCTTCTCCGTCTCCGGTCGCGTGAAGAAGCCGGGCGTGCATCTGGCGCCGGCCGGCATCACCATCAAGGAGCTGATCGACGAATACTGCGGCGGCATGCTGGACGGCCACACTTTCTATGGCTATCTGCCCGGCGGCGCGTCGGGCGGCATCCTGCCTGCATCCATGGGAGATATCCCGCTCGATTTCGATACGCTGAACCAGTACGGTTGCTTCATCGGCTCGGCAGCGGTGGTTGTGCTGTCTGACAAGGACAGCGCCAAGATGGCCGCGCGCAATGTGATGAAATTCTTCGCCGACGAATCCTGCGGCCAGTGCACGCCCTGCCGGGTAGGCACCGCCAAGGCGGCGAAGCTGATGGAAGGCGAGAAGTGGGATCAGCCGCTGCTCGGGGAACTTTCCTCGGCCATGATGGACGCATCCATTTGCGGCCTGGGGCAAGCGGCGCCTAACCCCATGATGTGTGTAATGAAGTACTTCCCGAACGAATTGGCGTAAGGGTGAAACCATGACAGCAATCAGCAAAGACGAAGTGGCGGCCCTGCCGATCGAGTTCAAGCTCAACGGCAAAACGGTCATCGGGCGCGCCGACGAGACCATCATCCAGACGGCCAAGCAGTACGGGATCGAAATTCCGCACCTCTGCTACAAGGAAGGCTACCGGCCGGACGGCAACTGCCGTGCGTGCATGGTGGAAATCAAGGGCGAGCGCGTGTTGGCGCCCTCGTGCTGCCGTTACCCCCAGGAAGGCATGGAGGTCACGACCGACTCCGAGCGCGCGGTCGCATCTCAGAAAATGGTGCTCGAGCTGCTGCTCGCGGACCAGCCGGAGAAACGCTACACGCTCGAATCCGAGCTCGACCTCTGGGCCAAGAAGATGGGTTTGGGCGAGCCCCGTTTCCCCGCGCGCGAACAGCCGCGCGCCGATCTGTCCCATCCGGCAATGTCGGTGAACCTCGACGCGTGTATCCAGTGCACGCGGTGCGTGCGCGCCTGTCGCGAAGAGCAGGTCAACGACGTCATCGGCTACGCTTTCCGCGGCGAGCACTCCAAGATCGTGTTCGACCTCGACGACCCCATGGGCGAGTCCACGTGTGTGGCCTGCGGCGAATGCGTACAGGCCTGCCCCACCGGCGCGCTGATGCCTGCACGCGACGTGGGCCTGATGGAAGTGGACAAGAAAGTCGATTCCGTCTGCCCGTTCTGTGGTGTCGGCTGCCAGCTGACCTACCATGTCAAGAACAACAAGATCGTCTACGTGCAGGGTCGCGGCGGCCCGGCGAACGAAGCGCGACTGTGCGTCAAGGGCCGTTACGGCTTCGACTACGCGCACCACCCGCATCGCCTGACCAAGCCGCTCATCCGCAAGCCCGGCGTGCCGAAGACCAAGGACTTCGTGGTCGATCCGGACAAGTGGCACGAGGTCTTCCGGGAGGCGACCTGGGAAGAAGCGCTCGACTTCGCTGCCGCCGGTTTGAAGAAGATTCTTGACGAGCGCGGCCCGCAGGCACTGTGCGGCTTCGGTTCGGCCAAGGGCTCCAACGAAGAGGCCTACCTGTTCCAGAAACTGGTGCGCACCGGCTTCCGTTCCAACAACGTCGACCACTGCACGCGCCTTTGCCACGCCTCGAGCGTTGCGGCGCTGCTGGAGGGTATCGGGTCGGGTGCCGTGTCCAACCCGGTCCGGGACGTGGAAAAAGCCGAGGTGATCATCGTCATCGGTGCGAACCCGACGGTGAACCACCCGGTCGCAGCGACCTGGATCAAGAATGCGGCCAAGCGCGGCGCCAAGCTGATCGTGGCCGACCCGCGCCGCACGGATCTGGCGCGTCACGCGACCTACGTGCTGCAGTTCAATCCGTCCACCGACGTGGCGATGCTGAATGCGATGCTGAACGTGATCGTCACCGAAGGGCTGGTGGACGAGGAGTTCATCAAGACGCGTACTTCGAACTACGAGGCGCTGAAAGAGAACGTCCAGAAGTTCACGCCCGAAGCGATGGCGCCGATCTGCGGCATTCCCGCCGAGACGCTGCGCGAAGTGGCCCGTCTGTACGCCACCTCCAAGGGCTCGATGATCCTGTGGGGCATGGGCGTGTCGCAGCACAGCCACGGCACCGACAACGCGCGTTGCCTGATCTCCCTGGCCATGGTGACCGGCCAGATCGGTCGTCCCGGCACGGGCCTGCATCCGCTGCGCGGGCAGAACAACGTGCAGGGCGCATCCGACTCGGGCCTCATCCCGATGGTGTATCCGGATTACCAGCGCGTGGACAACCCGGAGGCCAAGGCGCGCTTCGAGAAGCTGTGGGGTATGGAACTCGATCCCAAACCCGGCCTCACCGTGGTGGAAATCATCAACGCAGCGTGCGACGGCATCATCAAGGGCATGTACATCATGGGTGAAAACCCGGCGATGTCCGACCCCGAAGCCGATCACGCCCGCGAAGGCATGGCGAGACTGGATCACCTGGTGGTACAGGATATCTTCCTGACCGAGACGGCCTACCTCGCCGACGTCGTGCTACCGGCGACCGCCTGGCCGGAGAAGACCGGCACGGTGACCAACACCGACCGTCTGGTGCAGCTGGGTCGCCCGGCCCTGACCCCGCCCGGCGAAGCGCGTGAGGACCTGAAGATCATTATCGATCTGGCGAACCGCCTGGGTCTGAACTGGACGTACCAGCATCCCAAGGATGTGTTCAACGAGATGCGTCAGGCGATGGATTCCATCGCGGGCATCACGTGGGAACGTCTGGAGCGCGATTCGGCGGTGGTCTATCCGTGCGAGAACGAAGGGGATCCGGGTGAGCCGATCGTCTTCGTCAACAACTTCCCGACCGTGACCGGTCGCGCGAAGATCGTCCCGGCGGATCTCATCCCGGCGGCCGAGCGTCCGGACGAGGAGTATCCGATGGTGCTGATCACCGGGCGTATGCTGGAGCACTGGCATACCGGTTCGATGACCCGTCGCTCGGGCGTATTGGATGCGCTGGAGCCGGAACCCGTGGCGTCGATGCACCCGCTGGATATTGCCGAATTGGGCATCAAGCCGGGCGACATCATCACTGTTGCCTCGCGCCGCGGCGAAGTGTCTCTGTACGCGCGTATGGACGAGGGCACGCCGCGCGGTGCGGTGTTCATCCCCTTCTGCTACTACGAAGCGGCGGCGAACAAGCTCACCAACCCGGTTCTCGATCCCTTTGGCAAGATTCCGGAGTTCAAGTACTGCGCGGTGAAGGTCACTGCCGGCGGCTCGAAACCGGAGCAGTTGAGCTTCGGCGGCGGGCAGGCACTGGCGCTCGCCTAAGACGAAGAAGCAAGACCTCGAACCCCGGCTTCGGCCGGGGTTTTCTTTTAGGGCCGGACCCGCCATCTATTGACGCCCGTCAATGTAGTCGCTTCCCGCGGCCCCCTATATTTCTCAGGTTCTGACGCGGCCAATTCAAGACCGCGTCTTTTTTAAGCGACCCAGAATTCCAGGAGAACAAGGAATGCCTTCAGATATTGAAATCGCCCAGGCAGCTAAAATGAAGCGCATCACGCAAGTGGCGCAGGAGAAGCTTGGGATTTCCGACGAGCACCTCGAGCCCTATGGTCACTATAAGGCCAAGATTTCGCTCGAATACATCGACTCGCTCAAGAAGAACAAGGACGGCAAGCTGATCCTGGTGACCGCCATCAGCCCGACGCCTGCCGGCGAAGGCAAGACCACGACGACGGTCGGCCTGGGCGACGCACTGAACCACATCGGCAAGAAGGCGGTGATCTGCCTGCGCGAGCCCTCGCTGGGCCCGGTGTTCGGCATGAAGGGCGGCGCCGCCGGCGGCGGTCACGCGCAAGTCGTGCCGATGGAAGACATCAACCTCCACTTCACCGGCGACTTCAACGCCATCCAGTTGGCCAACAACCTGCTGGCCGCGCTGATCGACAACCACATTCACCACGGCAACGAGCTGGGCATCGACGTCCGCCGCATCACCTGGAAGCGCGTGCTTGACATGAACGACCGTGCGCTGCGCCAGATCGTGAACTCGCTGGGCGGCCCCGGCAACGGCTATCCGCGTGAAGACGGCTTCGACATCGTCGTGGCCTCCGAAGTGATGGCGATCTTCTGCCTGGCCACCTCGCTGGAAGACCTGAAGACCCGCCTGGGCAACATCGTGATCGGCTATACGCGCGATCAAAAGCCCATCACCGCCAAGCAACTGAACGCACACGGTGCCATGACCGTGCTGCTGAAGGAAGCGTTCAAGCCCAACGTGGTGCAGACGCTGGAGAACAACCCGGCGTTCATCCATGGCGGCCCGTTCGCCAACATCGCCCACGGCTGCAACTCCGTGATGGCCACTCAGACCGCGCTCAAGCTGGCCGACTACGTCGTGACCGAGGCCGGTTTCGGCGCGGACCTCGGCGCCGAGAAGTTCATCGACATCAAGTGCCGCAAGTCGGGCCTGCGTCCTGACTGCGTCGTGATCGTTGCGACCCTGCGCGCGCTCAAGTTCCACGGCGGCGTCGACGTCAAGGAACTCAACAAGGAAAACCTGGCCGCGCTCGAGAAAGGCATCACCAACCTGGAGCGCCACGTCAACAACGTGCGCAACCATTACGGTCTGCCCTGCGTCGTCGCAATCAACGCGTTCACCTTCGACACCGACGCGGAAGTGGATCTGCTCAAGCGCAAGATGGCGCACCACGATGTGCCGGTCGTGCTGTCGCGTCACTGGGCTGAAGGCGGCAAGGGTGCGGTCGACGTGGCCAACGCGGTGGTCGAGATCATCGAGAAGAAGCCGTCCGACTTCAAGTTCGTGTACGAAGAGAACGCGCCGCTGTGGGACAAGATGAAGTCTATCGCCACCAAGATCTACGGTGCGGCTGACGTCACCGCCGACAGCAAGGTGCGCAACCAGATCAAGAAGCTGCAGGACGACGGCTACGGCCACTACCCGATCTGCGTGGCGAAGACGCAATACTCCTTCTCCACCGATCCCAAGCTGCTGGGGGCGCCCTCGGGCCACACGATCAACATCCGCGAAGTGCGCCTCGCCGCCGGCGCGGAGTTCATCGTGATGGTTTGCGGCGACATCATGACCATGCCTGGCCTGCCGAAGGTGCCGTCTGCGGACAAGATCGACATCGTCGACGGCAAGATCGTAGGCCTGTTCTAAGACGTTGATACCCCGCAAAAACGCCGGACAAGCGCAAGAGCGCCTGTCCGGCGTTTTTCATATATATGGGAAGCACGCTGCCAGTCGTAGTGACGTGCATATAAATAATTAGCCGGTTAATTACACTTTTATTCGCTAGGAGAGAAACGCTATGGAGTTCGGATCACCAGAATTTTGGGCGGGGCTGATGAAGATCATCGGCATCAACATCGTGCTGTCGGGCGACAACGCGGTCGTCATCGCGCTTGCTGCGCGTTCCCTCCCCCCCGAGCAACAGAAGAAGGCGATCTGGTGGGGCGCCGCCGGCGCCATCGTCTTCCGGATCCTCCTGACGTTCTTTGCCGCTGCACTGCTGGAGTTGCCGTACCTGAAACTGGTCGGTGCGGTGCTGCTGGTCTGGATCGGCGTTCAGTTGCTGAAGCCGGAAGAGGAGCATGAAACCGGGGAAGCGGCCACCACCGGCTTCTGGGGCGCGCTGAAGACCATTTTCATCGCCGACCTGGTGATGAGCCTGGATAACGTCATCGCCGTCGCGGCGGCGGCGAAAGGCAGCTTCCTGCTGCTCGTCATCGGTCTCGGCATCTCGATTCCCCTGGTCATCTGGGGCAGCACCATGCTGCTGAAGGTCATGGAGCGCTTCCCGATCATCATTACCATCGGCGCTGGTCTGCTGGGCTTCGTCGCTGGGGAGATGGCAGTTACCGATCCGGCGATCAGCGGTTGGGTTCACTCCACCTTCACGCTGAACGAAGCGGGTAATGCGGTGATCGGCGGCATCAAGCTCGAATACATCGCAGGCATCATCGGTGCGATTATCGTGATCATCATTGGCAAGACGCTTGCTAAACGGCAGTTGGCATCCGAGAAACAAGTCGATCTGGCCTAAAGGTCAACCGGGAAGGCGGCCGCAGGGCCGCCTTCTTGATCTGCCTCTCGAAGGAGAAAAGCATGAAAAAGATTCTGATGCCGGTGGATGGTTCCGAGTGCGCGCTGCGCGCGGTGAAGCATGTGATCGGCTTGATTCCCAGCCTGGGCGAGGCGTCGCTTCACCTGTTGAACGTGCAGCCGCCCCTGCCGGCCGATGTCAGCCGCTTCATCAGCGCCGAGGACATCAAGAGCTTTCACCAGGACGAAGCGAAGAAGGACTTGCAGACGGCGCGCGAGGCGCTGGATGCGGCCGGCGCCAAGTACGAGGTCCATATTGTGGTCGGGGATCCTGCGCAGTCCATCGCGCGCTTTGCCGAGGAGAACGGCTGCGACCAGATCGTCATGGGTACGCACGGCCGAACCGGCCTCGCGGGCGTGGTAATGGGCTCGGTTGCCACCAAGACACTGCATCTGTCCAAGGTTCCGGTGCTGGTTGTCAAGTAAGCCGGGGCAAATTTCCTGCTGTACAAGCTGGAATTTTGGTGCACACTAACGGCGCTGGCTCTCGAGCCGCGCCGCACGCCTGGTTTCTGCGCACCTGCTGGTCGCTGTTCAACCAAAAAAGCTTGACCGTGATCAAGCGTTTCGTGCGCAGAAGTGGGGAACAATTACGGCGCTATAACGAGCCTTCACAAAGTCACCGCAGAGGTAGTTACCCGAAAGGGAGCAGGTGACCGGGCAGCAAACCACTTAAGGAGGAGTACTCATGACGTTTCGCACGCTCAAGCCGCTGCGGATGGCGGTTATCGCATCCTTCACCGCTGCGGCGTTCATCGCAGCCCCGGCGCAAGCCTGGGAACCGGAGAAGACGGTGGAGTTCATCGTACCGGCCGGTACCGGTGGTGGTGCTGACCAGATGGCGCGCCTGATCGACGGCATCATCAAGAAGTACAAAATGATGAATCAGCCGATGGTTGTGATCAACAAGTCGGGTGGCGCGGGTGCTGAAGGCTTCATGGAAGTCAAGCACGCCAAGGGCGACCCCCACAAGCTGATCATCACGCTGTCCAACGTCTTCACCACCCCGCTGGCGACCGGTGTTCCCTTCAGCTGGAAGGATCTGACGCCTGTCTCCATGATGGCGCTCGACCAGTTCGTGCTGTGGGTGAACAAGAACAACCCGGCCAATACCGCGAAGGAATACATCGACGCGGTCAAGGCAGCCGGCCCCGGCAAGATGAAGATGGGTGGCACGGGCTCCAAGCAGGAAGACCAGATCATCACGGTCGGCCTGGAGCAGCAGACGGGCGCCAAGTGGACCTACATCCCCTTCAAGGGGGGCGGCACGGTGGCAACCCAGCTGGTTGGTGGTCACGTCGACTCCTCGGTCAACAACCCTGCTGAAGCCGTTGCACAATGGCGCGGTGGCAACCTGAAGCCGCTGTGCGTGTTCGACGACGAACGCATGCCCTACAAGGAAGTGATCGCCGACGGCAAGTCCTGGGCCGATATCCCGACCTGCAAGGAGTCCGGTGTCGAAATGGACTACCTGATGCTTCGCGGCATCATGATGCCTGGTGGTGTGACCGACGAACAGGTCAAGTACTACGTCGATCTGCTCGCCAAAGTCCGTGAAACCCAAGAGTGGAAGGACTACATGGTCAAGGGTGCCTTCAACCAGACCAGCATGACCGGCGAAGAGTTCAGGAAGTGGGTGGCAGCTGCTGAAGAAACCCACAAAGCGCTCATGCAGGCTGCCGGTTTCTTGGCCAAGAAGTAATTACACGACGGCGCCGACCCGCAAAGGGACGGCGCCAAGTTGTACAGCCGCCGCGGCCGGGAGGGCCGCGGCTTTTTTACCAGTCTCAGGATTCAAATCATGCATGCCTCGAATGATCGTCCCTTATTGACTACACGGGCGGCGGAACTCCTAGTGTCTGCCTTTTTGATCCTCCTGTGCGGTATCACCGCATGGGACAGCTGGAAGTTGGGTGCAGGTTGGGGCGAATTCGGGCCGGAGTCCGGTTCCTTCCCGTTCTGGACGTCCATGCTCGTTGTCATCCCGTCCGCCATCATTTTCCTGCTGGCCTTGCGCGACAAGGCGGCAGCGACGGAAACCTTCGTGACCGTTGAGCAGTTCAAACTCGTGCTGAAAGTGCTGATCCCTTCGATCATCTACGCGGCGGCGGTCGGCTTTGTCGGCATCTATGTCGCGTCGACGATATTTATCGCTTTCTTCATGATGTGGATCGGGAAATACAACATCCTCAAAGCAGGGGGTGTGGGCGTGGCCGTCAGCGTCGTGTTCTTCCTGATGTTCGAAAAGTGGTTCCATGTGCCGCTGCCCAAAGGTCCGCTCGAAGCGCTGCTGGGTCTGAACTAATCATTCGCATCAAACATTAGACAAGAATTTCGGGAGAGTCTCTGTGGAAGAGCTAGGACTTTTATTTCACGGCTTCGCCGTCGTCATTTCGCCGTTCAACATGCTGTTGATGGTGGTCGGCGTTGTGCTCGGCGTGCTGATCGGCGTCTTGCCGGGCCTGGGCGGCGCAAACGGCATTGCGATTCTGCTGCCGCTGACCTTTTCGATGCCGCCGACCTCGGCGATCATCATGCTGTCGTGTATCTACTGGGGCGCACTGTTCGGCGGTGCGATGACCTCCATTCTGTTCAACATCCCCGGCGAACCGTGGTCCGTGGCCACGACCTTCGACGGTTTCCCGATGGCGCAGAAGGGCAACCCCGGTGGTGCATTGACGACCGCGTTCACCTCGTCGTTCGTCGGCGCCATCATCGCGGTCATTCTCATCACCTTCCTTTCGCCGATCATTGCAGAGTTTGCGCTGCGTTTCGGTCCGCCTGAGTTCTTCTCGGTGTACCTCCTGACCTTTGCCGCGTTCGTCGGCATGGCGAAAGGCGCCGCGCTGAAGACCATCGTCTCCATGATGATCGGCTTCACCCTTGCCGCGGTCGGTATGGACACGGTGACGGGCCAGCTGCGTCTGACCTTCGACACGACGGTGCTGCTCAAGGGCTTCGACTTCCTGATCGCGGTTATCGGCCTGTTCGGTATCGGCGAAATTCTGCTCACCATGGAAGAAGGTCTGGAGTTCAAGGGCGCGAAGGCGAAGATCGACCTGAAGGTCGTGCTGCATACGTGGAAGCAGTTGCCGAAATACTGGGCGACGTCGCTGCGCGGTGCCGCGGTCGGCTGCTTCATGGGTATCGTGCCCGGTGGCGCCACCCCCGCATCGTTCATGAGCTACGGTGTGGCCAAGCGCTTTGCCAAGAACCCCGACGGCTTCGGCCAAGGTGAGATGGAAGGTATCGTGGCGCCGGAAACCGCTGCGCACGCGGCCGGTACGTCCGCGCTGCTGCCCATGCTGACCCTGGGCGTGCCGGGCTCGCCCACCGCCGCGGTGCTGCTGGGTGGTCTGCTGATCTGGGGTCTGCAACCCGGTCCGCTGCTCTTCCAGGAGCAGGCTGAGTTCGTGTGGGGCCTGATCGCCTCCATGTACCTGGGTAACGTCGTCGGCCTCGCGATCGTGCTGACCTGCGTGCCGTTCTTCGCGGGCATCCTGCGGATTCCGTTCTCGATCATCGCCCCGGTGATCATGGTGATCTGCGCGATCGGCGCCTACACGGTGGCCAACTCGATTTTCGACATCTACATGATGATGACCTTCGGTGTCGCCGGCTACCTGCTGCGCAAGCTGAACTACCCGCTGGCGCCGCTGGTTCTGGCTGTCGTGCTGGGTGCGCGTGCGGAAGACTCGTTCCGTCAGGCGATGCTGTTCTCGTCCGGCGACGTGTCGATCTTCTTCTCCAACTACCTGGTGGGCGGCATTACCGGCCTGTCGATCATCCTGCTGCTTCTGCCGGTGCTGCAGGGCGTACTGGAGAAAATGCGCAACAAGCCGGCTACTGCCTAACAGCGGAGCCGCGGTCCCGACACCGCATTCCGGCTAATGAACGGCCCTCTACTGAGGGCCGTTTTTTTTGGTGGGAGAGAGGCGCGGCGTCGACGCGGCTCACTATGGAGTGCGAAGTAGCCGGAGGCACGATTGGAGAGTCATCGAGGCGTCACTGGCGCGGCCGTCGGTTAGGCGGATGCCGGAGTGGCTCTGAGGCTATGGAACTTGTGGCGGGCCCCAGTGCTGCGGAAAAGCGCTCAGGCGATCGAGTGCTTCTGTTTGAGCCGCGACAGAGTTTCGGGCGTCAGGTTGAGATAGGACGCCAACTCCTTGTTCGGAATGCGCCCTACGAGATCCCGATGCTTACGCTGGAAGCGTGCCAGACGGCCCGGCGCGTCCAATAGGTGCAGAGTAATGGTGTGAGCCATTACTTCCGACATGAGTTGCATTACCTCGTACTCGAAGCGGCTCATGACGTCCGGATGGGCTTCCAGGAACTCGACCCACTGCTGCAGGCTGAGCTTTGCCATGCGTACCTTAGTCACAGCGACGATACTGTAGGGGACGGGCGTCTTCAGGCGCCAGGCGGCGTAAGAGGTGTCCATGTCGGTTTCCGCAGCGAAACGCAGGATCATCTCCTTGCCTTCCGCATTGCTGACGACGCGTTTCAGAATCCCTTCCAGGATAAAGAATTGCTCCATCTCCTGCGCACCCTGATGCACCAGCAGATCGCCTTTGCGGTATTCGACGATTTCCAGCCGGGGTTCGAGTTCGTCCCAAGCTTCCTGCGACATGCCTCCCAGAATGAGGTTGTGCTTGAGCTCCAGACGAATCGTGTTGCGTAGCGGATGTGAGGCGATACTCGACATGTCCTTGGGTTTCGACACCGTTGCCGGAGACGGAAATCCATGTCTCCAAAAGCTATTAATTAGAGCCGTAATCCTTGACTTCAGTCAAGGTTGATTAGGGCGCCGTTTGCCTATCCTTATTCACGCACAACCGAACCGTTTGCCTCGCTCTTGCACTAAATGCGGCAGCGAGGCTCCCAGCCCCGAATAGGAGAGTTCCATGGGTACCGTTGAACCCCAAGTCGCCACTGCCACCGGCACGCAATCACAAGAGACTGATGGCTTTCAGTTGCTCATCGATGCCCTGAAGCTGAACGACATCAACACGATTTACGGTCTGCCCGGTATTCCGATCACCGACTTCGCGCGTATGTCGCAAGCTGAAGGCATCCGCGTCATCTCTTTCCGCAACGAGGCAAACGCCGGTAACGCGGCCGCCATCGCCGGTTACCTGACGCAGAAGCCGGGCATCTGCCTGACCGTGTCCGCGCCGGGCTTCCTGAACGGCCTGGTTCCGCTGGCGAACGCCACGACCAACTGCTGGCCCATGATCCTGATCAGCGGCTCCAGCGAGCGCGAGATCGTCGACCTGCAGCAGGGCGACTACGAAGAGATGGATCAACTGGCCATCGCTAAACCGCTCTGTAAAGCCGCTTTCCGGATTCTGCACGTCGAAGACATCGGCGTCGGTATCGCTCGCGCCATTCGTGCGGCCTGCTCCGGCCGGCCCGGCGGCGTGTACCTCGACCTGCCGGCCAAGCTGTTCCCGCAGACGATGGACGCGATCGCGGGCAAAAATTCGCTCATCAAGGTCGTGGATCCCGCGCCTGCGCAAATCCCGGGCCCGGACGCCGTCAAGCGCGCCTTGGATCTGCTGAAAGGCGCCAAGAAGCCGCTCATCATCCTCGGCAAAGGTGCCTCCTACGCGCGTGCCGACGACGAAATCCGCCAGTTCATCGAAAAGACCGGCATCCCCTACCTGCCGATGTCCATGGCCAAAGGCCTGCTGCCCGACACGCATGAGCAGTCGGCTGCCGCGGCACGTTCCTTCGTGCTGCCGAATGCTGACGTGGTGATGCTTGTCGGCGCGCGCCTGAACTGGCTGCTTTCCCATGGTAAAGGCAAGACCTGGGGCGCCAGCAGCGCCAAGGAGTGGGGCAAGCAGAAATTCATCCAGCTCGACATTTCGCCCACCGAGGCGGACAGCAACGTGCGCATCGATGCGCCGGTGGTCGGCGACATCAAGTCCAGCGTCACCGAACTGCTGAAGGGTGTCGGCGCCGACTGGGCCAAGCCGCCGGCAGAGTGGCTCGACGCGATCAAGGAGCGCAAGAGCAAGAACGTCGCCAAGATGGCGGAAATGCTGGCTAAAGACCCGCGCCCGATGAACTTCCACAGCGCGCTCAACGTGGTGCGCGACATTGTCCGCGACAACCCGGATGCGATGTTCGTGAACGAAGGCGCCAACGCGCTCGACTTCGCCCGCTCCATCGTGGACATGTACAAGCCGCGCAAGCGTGTGGACGTCGGCACCTGGGGTGTGATGGGTATCGGCATGGGCTTTGCGGTCGCGGCCGCCGTCGAAACCGGCGAACGTGTCATCGCGGTGTGTGGCGACAGCGCGTTCGGCTTCTCCGCTCAGGAAGTGGAAACCATCTGCCGCTACAATCTCCCGGTCTGCGTGGTCGTATTCAACAACAACGGCGTGTACAAGGGCACGGACGTCAACCCGTTGGGTACCGATCCGGCGGTTTGCGCCTTTGTCAAGGACGCACGCTACGAGATGCTGATGGAAGCGTTCGGCGGTGTGGGCGTGTACGCTCAAACGCCGGCGGAGCTGCGCAAGGGCATGGAAGAGGCGCTGAAGTCTGGCAAGCCGACCCTTATCAATGCGATCATTGACGAGGGTGCCGGTACCGAAAGCGGCCGTATCACCAGCCTGAACCCGGCTGTCAAGAAAAGGTAAGTAGTACTACTAAAATAAGAAGCGCCCCGCTTGCGGGGCGCTTCCGTTTGCAATTCCCATTGGAGGAATCAAGGCAATGAAGAAAGCACTGGAAGGCATCCGTATCCTTGACATGACGCACGTGCAAGCCGGCCCGACCGGTTCGCAGTTGCTCGCCTGGATGGGCGCCGACGTCATCAAGTTCGAGCCGCCTACCGGCGATATCACACGTTCGCAATTGCGCGATATCCCGAATGCCGACAGTCTGTACTTCACGATGCTGAACTGCAACAAGCGGTCCATCACCGTGAACATGAAGAACCCCGACGGTAAGCAGGTGTTCGAAGAACTGGTCAAGAAGTGCGACGTCGTCATGGAGAACTTCGGGCCAGGCGTGTTGGACCGGCTGGGCTATTCGTGGGAAAAAATCCAGGAAATCAACCCGCGCTGTATCCTGGCGTCCATCAAGGGCTTCGGCTCGACCGGCCCGTTTGCCGACCTGAAGGCTTATGAGCCGATCGCTCAAGCCATGGGCGGCTCGATGAGCACCACGGGCTTCCGCGACAACATCCCGCTGTTGACCGGTTCGCAGATCGGTGACACCGGTACGGGGCTGCACCTGGTCATCGGTATCCTCGGTGCGCTGTTCCAGCGTACGCATACCAACAAGGGCCAGTACGTCGAAGCGGCGATGATGGACGGCATCATGAACCTGTGCCGTGTGAAGTTCCGCGATCACCAGCGTCTGGAGCGCGGTCCGTTGTCCGAATACTCCCTGCCGACCGAAGGTCTCAAGGCGGTACCGCGCAGCGGCAACGACTCCGGCGGCGGTCAGCTCGGCAACGCCATCAAGTGCAAGGGCGACGATCTGAACGACTACGTGTACCTGGTGGTGCAGGAAGCCATCTGGCCGAAGCTTGCCGCCCGCATCGGCGGTGAAGCGCTGGCCAATGACCCGCGTTTTGCGAAGATCGACGACCGTCGCAAGAACCAGGCGGAAATGTGGAAGATCCTGAACGACTTCGCGAAGGACTACGACAAGCACGAGTTCACTAAGCTGATGAACGAGATTGACGTGCCGTGCGGTCCGGTGCTTTCGACGAAGGACATCGCCGAGAGCGAGCACGCCCGCATCCGCGAAATGTGGGTCGAGCTGGATCACCCCACCCGCGGCAAGTACTACAACGTCGGCATGCCCATCAAGCTTTCCGATTCGCCGGTGGAAATGAAGCGCTCGCCGCTGCTTGGCGAGCACACCGAGGAAATCCTGAAGGAAGTGTGCGGCTTCGATCAGAACAAGATCGAGTCGATGAAAGCCGCGGGTGCGTTCAGCAGCCCGCCCAAGAAGGCTGCTTAATCGCCGCCTGCAGTAAGTGGCAACGGAAGGCGCGGGCGCTGCCCGCGCTTTTCGTTGGCCGACTCCGTCCCGCCGGCCCATTGGCCGCTCAACTCCAATAACCCAAGGTAGAAGCTCATGCGTATCGTAATCATTGGACAACAGGACTTCGGCAAAGCAACGCTCGAAGCCTTTCTGGCCCGCGGCGACGAAGTCGCCGCCGTGTTTTGCGCACCGGAAAAGGAAGGCGCGCGCCCTGATCCGCTGAAGACCGCCGCGCTGGAAAAAGGCCTCAAGGTCTACCAGTTCCCCGCGCTTACCAAGCCCGAAGCGCTGGAAGCGATGAAGCAGTGCAATGCCGATATCGGCATCATGGCGTATGTGCTGCAGTTCGCGCCTCAGGAATTCGTCAACATTCCGAAGCACGGCACCATTCAGTATCATCCCTCGCTGCTGCCGAAATACCGCGGCCCGAGCTCGATCAACTGGCCGATCGCCAAGGGCGACACCAAGACCGGCCTGACCATTTTCCGCCCCACCGACGGTCTGGACGAAGGTCCCGTGATCCTGCAGAAGGAAACCGAAATCGGTCCGGACGACACCATCGGCTCCGTGTACTTCGATCGCCTGTTCCCCATGGGCGTGCAAGCCATGCTCGAGGCGGCCGATCTGGTCGTGGCGGGCAAGCACAAGGAAGTCGTGCAGGACGAGAATGAAGCGTCGTACGAAGGCTGGATGCGCGCCGGCGAGTCCAAGCTGAACTTCCACAATCATGTCGATCAGGTCTACAACATGATCCGTGCCTGCAACCCTGCACCCGGTGCATGGACGACCCTCAACGGCAAGAAGATCCAGCTTTACGATGCACGTAAGGAACTGTTCCGCACCTTCGGTGGCGTGAAGGGCAAGATCGGTGAAGTCTCCGAAATCACTGAAGACAGCTTCTACATCACCTGCCAGGGTGGCCGGATCAAGGTCATGAAGGCTCGCGGTGAGGAAACCAAGAAGCTGGGCGGCGCCGAACTGGCCGCTGCGCTGGGCATCACTGTCGGAACCATCCTCGGCAGCTGATCGGCAAGCGACCGAAAAAACCCCGCCCAAGGCGGGGTTTTTTTATGGCTGCTTGCGGGCGGGTGCATGCCCCGCGAGGAAAACTTGACGAAATTCATACCGTCTCGCAGGAATGAAAATTATGCTGCTGTTTCTTCAGCAAGTTAATATCGCGGCCGGCGCTGATTCGCGCCGCAGCAGCACGGGGGAAGGGTGAGGCAGTCGAGGACTGATGCGTTCAGCGCGCCGATGATGCGTTCTGCGCGGGCGTACGCCATATGGATTTAGGTCAAGCGCTCGAAATCGCCAGTTGCACCGATCCGGGCATGGTCCGGTCGCACAACGAAGATTCCGTTGCCGCCGACCCGGCAAACGGCGTGGTGGTGCTCGCGGACGGCATGGGCGGCTATAACGCCGGCGAAGTGGCGAGCGGAATGGCAACGGCCATCATCACGACCGAACTCCAGCATGCGATAGGCGAAAGGCCGTTGCATTGGGTCGACCCCGCAAACGGGGTTTCACTCGCGCACGGGCTGCTGGTGGAGCAGATCGCCAAGGCAAACGGCTCGATCTACCAGGCGGCGCAGACGCAGGCGCAGTATGCCGGCATGGGCACTACGCTGGTGGCGGCGATTTTTTACGACAACCGCGCCATGGTGGCGCATATCGGCGACTCCAGGGTTTACCGGCTGCGCGGCAACGTGCTCGAGCAGCTCACCAAGGATCATTCGCTGTTGCAGGAGCAGATCGACAGCGGCATGTTGACGGCCGAGCAGGCCAAGTTCTCGCAGAACAAGAATCTCGTGACGCGCGCGCTTGGCATCGAAGCCTTTGTCGAGCCGGAGATCAGCGAATTCGATGTGCGAGTAGGCGATATCTACCTCTTGTGCTCGGACGGCTTGAACGACATGGTGTCAGACGAGGACATCACGATGACGCTGCAGACGCTCTCGACCAACCTTCGCCTGGCGGCACAGCAACTGGTGCAATTGGCGAATGACAACGGCGGCCGTGACAACATCTCGGTGATCCTCGTCAAAGTGCTGCGCGACTTTGCGGTGCACCGCGGTTGGCGTGACCGGATATTCAGTTGGATGAAATAAACCTCCGCCCAAACGGCGGAGCGTGAGGGGACAAGGACTGTCAATGGCTAAGCTGATCTTGAGTATGGACGGATTGGTTCTCAAGGAATACACCTTGACCAAGGAGCGGACGACGATCGGCCGCAAACCGCATAACGACATCCAGATCGACAATCTCGCCGTTAGCGGCGAGCATGCGGTCATCGTGACCATCCTCAACGACTCCTTCCTCGAAGATTTGGGCAGCACCAACGGCACGTCAGTCAATGGCCAGGCGATCAAGAAACATTTTCTGCAGAACAATGACACGATCGAACTGGGCAAGTACAAGCTCAAATACGTGAACGAAACTGCGGCGCCGAACAAGGTGCCGGAAGAGTTCGAAAAGACGATGGTGTTACGGCCGGATGCCATTCCTGCCGCCTTGTCACGGTCGGCAGCGAATGCGGAAACGGTGAACACCGCCATCTCGGCGCCGATTACGCCCGCCATCACGAGTTCGCAGCCGATGCGACCGTTGTCCGAATCGCAGGCCTTGCGGCTGTCCACCTCGCCGCCGATGGGCACGCCGGTGGAGGGCGCTCCATCCGTGCCGCAAGTGCAGGCCGAACCCGGTGCGGCGGCGATTCAAGTGCTGTCCGGCGGCTTGGCCGGGCGCGAGTTGGTGCTGACCAAGGCGCTTACTACCCTGGGTGCGACCGGCAAGCAGGTGGCCGTCATCACAAAGCGCCCGAACGGTTATTTCATCACCCATGTCGAAGGTGACAAATTCCCCATCGTGAACGGGAAGGCGATCGATATGCAGGCGCACGCGCTCGAGGATCACGACATCATCGAACTGGCCGGGGTCAAAATGGCCTTTTTCTACAAGGACTGAGACGCGGCCGGCCATCCAGCCCGTTTTGGGCCGTCTTGCGCCACATTATTCCTTTAGAGCGTCGGGTTTCCAGGATATTTTGGCCGCTCGGCGCGGTCCTACCTACCCCGTTTAAACTTTCTACACATGCGTTTACGCATTCTCGGTTGCAGTGGCGGCATAGGCGGTAGCCATCTGCGTACGACCTCCATGCTGCTCGATCATGACGTGCTGATCGACGCAGGAACGGGCGTGGGCGAGTTGACGCTTTCCGAGTTGAAGGCGATCGATCATGTATTCCTGACGCACTCCCACCTGGATCACGTCGCCACGATTCCCTTCGTGCTCGATACCGTGGGCCAGATGCGTGACCGGCCGCTGATTGTCCATGGCTTGCCGGCAACGATCGATGCGTTGCGCACGCATATCTTCAACTGGAAAATCTGGCCGGACTTTACCGAAATCCCCAGCCATGAAGCGCCTTACTTGCGCTTCGAGACCATCGCGGTCGGCGAGACCAAGGAACTGGACGGCGGCCGACGCATCACGGCGCTGCCGGCCAATCACGTCGTCCCGGCAGTGGGATACCACCTTGACAGTGGCGCCGGCAGTCTGGTCTACACGGGCGACACCACGGCGAATCCTGCGCTGTGGCCGCTTCTGAACGCCATTGAAAATCTGCGCTGCCTGATCATCGAGTGCGCGTTCTCCAATGGCGAGCGCGATCTGGCGAAGGTGGCAAAGCATTTGTGTCCCAGCATGCTTGCCGGCGAGTTGCGTCAGCTCAAACACAAAGTCGACGTGTACATCACTCACCTGAAGGCCGGCGAAGCCGAATCGACGATGGCCGAGATCGAAGCCGAGGCCGCTTCCTATGCGCCCAGAATGCTGCAGAACGGGCAAGTCATCACGTTTTGATCTTCCCGTGTTTGCTTGATTTGAAATAAGCCTCATCCCGGCCTCGCCGCACGTTGCGGCCGGCTTCGTTCGATCGTTAGCATGCACCACGGTGCCCCGTCCGGGGCATTGCAACCCATATACTCGACCACGATGAGCGTAGTGCTGAGCCCAACGCCCGCCTCGAAAGCCGTAGCCTCCGCGATGCCGAAGGAGCTTGTGCCGTTGTTCGACCGGCTGCAAGCCGCGGGCAGCGTCGACGAGGCGCTCACCGAAATGGCGCAGGAGATCAGTAATCTCTTCGGCGCCGAACGTTTCACCATCTATGGCGTGGGCGAAGAACGCGCCACCATCATTTCGCGCGTCAAGATGGGGTTGAACTCCTTTCGCGATCTGAAGCTGCCGATCGCGGAGCACTCCATCGCCGGCTTCTGTGCGATGTCCAAGCGGGTGCTCAACATCAAGGACGCATACGACGCCGCGGAACTCAAACGCATTCACCCTGCGTTGCGCTTCCTCCAGGAAGTCGACAAGCGTACCGGCATGCGCAGCAAGGAGATGCTGGTCGCGCCGCTGGTCGACGAAAGCAACGAGTTGTGGGGCGTGCTGCAGCTCATCAATACGCGTTCCGGCGGTCAGTTTGATGCGGCCATGGAGGAGCGTGCGACCCACTTCGCGCGAGGGCTTGCGCTGATCTACAAGCAGCGCCGCGACCGGCAGGCGCTGAACACCAAGTACGACTACCTGGTCGCAGACGGCGTCATTACGGCGGCCGAATTCGAGCTGGCGACGCGCTCGGCGCGCAAGCGGGGCGCCGATATCGAAGAGGTGCTGATCGAAGAATTCAACGTCAGTCTGCCGGCACTGGGCGCGGCGTTGTCCAAATACTTCGGCGTGAGCTACGAGCCGTATAAGGCCGAGCGTATCAAGCCGATGGATTTGCTGCGCAACCTCAAGCGCGAGTATGTGCAGTCCAACGAGTGGGTGCCGATCGAGGAGGGCAAAGAGGGGCTGCGGATCCTCTGCCTGGATCCGGAGAAGATCAAGAGCTCACGCATCGTCAACAACATCTTTCCGCGCCACAAGATCCGCTACGTCGTCACGACACGCAAGGAGTTCCGTGACACGCTGAACCAGTTTTATGGCCTGGAAACGGATATCGGCGACATCGGCGACCTGCTCGAAGGGTTGGATGAGGACGAAATTGAAGAGTACGGCGCCACTGAGGATCTGTCCGCCGCTGCCGACAACGAGCTGGTCAAGCTCGTCAACAAGATCATTATCGACGCCTATCACCAGGGTGCGTCGGACATCCATATCGAATCCTATCCAGGCAAGGCGAAGACGGAGATTCGTTTTCGCAAGGACGGCAGCCTCGTGCCGTACATCGAAGTTCCCGCCTCCTACCGCAGCGCCCTGGTTGCGCGCATCAAGATCATGTGCGATCTGGACATTTCCGAGCGCCGTAAGCCGCAGGACGGCAAGATCAAGTTCAAGAAGTTCGGGCCGCTTGATGTCGAACTTCGCGTCGCGACGGTTCCCGTGCAGGGCGGTGTAGAGGATATCGTCATGCGGATTCTGGCGGCGGGCGAACCGATTCCGATCGACAAGCTCGGTCTCAGCCAGCACAACCTGCCGATCCTGAAGGATGTGGTCAGCAAGCCCTACGGCTTGTTCTTCGTCTGCGGCCCGACCGGTTCGGGTAAGACGACCACGCTGCATTCGGTGCTGGGTCACCTCAATACGCCGGACACCAAAATCTGGACCGCGGAAGACCCGGTGGAAATTACGCAGAAGGGCCTGCGCCAGGTGCAGGTGAACCGCAAGGCGGGGCTGGATTTCGCGACCGTCATGAAGGCCTTTCTGCGCGCCGACCCGGACATCATCATGGTCGGCGAAATGCGGGACAAGGAAACGACGTCTATCGGTATCGAGGCTTCGCTGACCGGTCACCTGGTACTGGCAACTCTGCACACCAACAGCGCTCCCGAATCGATCGTCCGCTTGCTGGACATGGGCATGGACCCGTTCAACTTCGCAGACGCACTGCTCGGTGTGCTGGCGCAGCGGCTCGCCAAGCGTCTGTGCGGCAAATGCAAGGAAGCCTACACGCCCGCGCCGGAGGAAATGAAGGCGCTGCTGACCGAGTATTCCCAGGAACTGCTCAATACCCCGGCCTTCAAAAATGACGCCAAGGGCGCCTATGAAGCGATCTACAAGGAATGGGTCAAGCTCTATGGCGACGAGAGCGGCAAGTTCAAGCTTTACCGCAAGGTCGGTTGCGACGCTTGCGGCAATACCGGCTACAAGGGGCGCGTCGGCCTGCACGAACTGCTTGTCGGTTCGGACGCGGTGAAAAAGCATATCCAAGAACATGCGCGCGTCGCCGACATCCTGGCCACAGCCTTGAGCGAGGGCATGCGCACGTTGAAGATGGACGGCATCGAAAAGGTACTGGGCGGCATTACCGACATTGCCCAGGTTCGCGCCGTCTGCATCAAGTAGTGCAGCGTGAGTGCCCCTGCCTCCACTGCGCTCAACCCCTTGCGTTTGGCCGATCCGAACGATCTGTTTACGCGCCTTGAGCAACTGAACGACATCGGCGCGTCGCTGTCGCAAGAACGCAACCTCGACGCGCTACTCGAGAAAATCCTTCTCGCCGCACAGCGCATTACCCATGCGGACGGCGGCACGCTTTATCTCGTCGAAAAAGAAGGCAACGCGCAGCGTCTGCGGTTCGCCATCGTCCGAACCGAGTCACTGAACGTCGCACTCGGCGGCACGACAGGGAACCCCATTCCCTACTACCCGATCCACCTGCAGAAGAATGGCTGCCCCAACAACTCCATGGTGGCGGCCTACGCGGCGCTGCACGGCTGCACGGTCAATATCGCCGATGCACACGCTGAAGCCGGTTTCGATTTCACCGGCACTCGCAGCTTCGATGAAAAGCACGGCTACCGCTCCAAGTCCTTTCTCACCGTGCCCATGCGCGATCATGAAGGAGAGGTCATCGGCGTTCTGCAACTGATCAACGCCATTGATCCGGAGACGGGAGAAATCACGGCATTTTCCCGAGCGGATCAGCAACTCGTGGAATCGCTGGCTTCGCAGGCCGCGATAGCGATCAACAATCGGCAATTGATCAGCCAGCTGGAAAAGCTGTTCGAGTCCTTCATCGGCCTCATCAACTCCGCCATCGACGAGAAGTCGCCCTACACCGGTGGGCACTGCCAACGGGTTCCGGTGCTGACCATGATGCTGGCCGAAGCGGCTGCTTCGGCGACGTCCGGGCCGTTGCGCGACTTCAGCATGACGCCCGAAGACCGCTATGAATTGCACATCGCCGGTCTGCTGCACGATTGCGGGAAGATCACCACGCCGGTGCACATCGTCGACAAGGCGACCAAGCTGCAGACGATTTTCGATCGAATCCACCTGATCGATACGCGCTTCGAAGTGCTCAAGCGCGATGCGGAGATCGATGCGCTGCAAAGGAAGCTCAAGCTATTGACTCCGACGTCAGGAAATCCGCCGACGCAACGTAGCGAGGCCGATCGGATCGACCAGGAATTGCGCGAGCAGCTACGGCAGCTCGAGGACGACCGTCAGTTCCTCCATCGCTGCAATATCGGCAGCGAATCGATGTCGCCAGAGGAGCAGGCGCGTGTGGCCGACATCGGCAAGCGCTATCGCTGGCGCGATGTGACGGGACACACGGTGCATTTTCTCACCGACGACGAAATCAAGAACCTCAGTATCCCGCACGGAACGCTCACGGACGACGAGCGCGAAATCATCAACTATCACATCGTCTCGACCATCAACATGCTCGAATCGCTGCCCTGGCCGAAGCACCTGCGCAACGTACCGGAATTCGCCGGAGGGCACCATGAGCGTATGGACGGGCGGGGCTATCCGCACGGGTTGAAAGGTGACCAGATGTCGGTGCAGGCGCGGGTCATGGCGATTGCGGATATCTTCGAAGCATTGACCGCAAAAGATCGTCCGTATAAGCGCGGCAAGACGCTGTCCGAGTCGCTGCAGATACTCGGCAAATTCAAACTCAACGGCCATATCGATCCGGACCTGTTCGACATCTTCATCCGCGAAAAGGTGTACCTGCGCTACGCTGAACAGTTCATCGACCGCGAGCAGATCGACGAGGTGGATGAGTCGCGAATCCCCGGCTACGACGGCTGAACTGTCGACGCGCTAACAACCTGTTTGCAATTCAACAGTTACGCAAAATGTGCGGCGACTGACGTACAGCGTCACATCACCCGAGGCTGCCGGAGATTGAAGTGTGAAGCTTTTCACGCCATGCAATCGTCATAATTTCTGTCGCCGAAAAATCAGGTTGTTTAATAGGTATTTACAGCAACGCACGGGAAGGCTCGTCAAAACTGGTCTAAGCCTTGCTCAAAAGGCTTCGCGCGAGACGATTACCGGTCTCGTCTCCACCAACAACTCGAGGAGAGTTAGAAAATGAAAGCACAAAAGGGCTTTACGCTTATCGAACTGATGATCGTGGTCGCGATCATCGGTATTCTGGCGGCCGTCGCGCTGCCGGCGTATCAGGACTACACCAAGCGCGCGAAGATGTCCGAGGTGATTCTCGCGGCGAGCGCATGCCGAACGACCATTACGGAAGTCTATCAGTCGGGCGATACCGGTCCTGGCGCCAACAACTGGGGGTGTGAGCCTTCGAGCCCGCCGTCCAAGTACGTGCAAAGCATTGCTACCGACGAAAATGGTGTCGTGACTGTGACTGCAACGGGCTTCAACGATAACCAAATCGATAACCGTGTAGTGACACTGGTCCCTTATGTTAATAACAATGCCCCTATGACGGCCGCTAACGACATGGGCAAGGGCGTCTTCAAATGGGTATGTGGCGACACGGGGACAACGATTGCTGCCAAGTATCTGCCCGGATCCTGCAAGGGCGTCTAATCAGTTCACCGTCGTAACTGAGAAAAGGTGCCTCGCGGCACCTTTTCTTTTTCTGTAACTTGGCTGGAGCAAAAAGCAGCGGCTCCAAAAAAATTGCTCGAGAATCTTAATTAGATTCGTTCGTGCGTACATGCTTACGATCCCAATCCTTTGTGCATTGTCGGCGGTTGTCTATGCGGCCTGGATGCGGGCGCAAAAGCCGGTCTATCTGTTCGCGCTGGTCGTGTTCCTGCTGTCCACCATCCTCTCATTGGTCTACTTCGTCTCGGATGACATTACCGGAGAAGGGATTACCGAGGCGACGCTGTTTCATCTGATGTACGGCTTTGACGGGATCGACCTTGCCGGTTTTTCGGTATACGTTGCGCTTTCCATTATTTGCTTGGTTGCGATACCCGGCATCGGGTACTTCGGCTGGAAGTCCTGTACCCGTCAGACGAGGCGAGGCCCATCCTATCGGCCGTCAGTGATCGTCCATCTGACCGTCATTGGTGCGTTGAGTGTCTTTGCGGTCGGCGCTCATCCGGCAACGCTCGATACCATGCAGGTCGTGGAGAAGTTCAACGACGCCCGCTACAACGGGCTGTTGAGTGAGGAATTGCGCGAGCTCGATGGCATTGCGCCCCCGAAACGGGGAAAGTCCCTGGTCTACATCTATGCGGAAAGCATGGAGCGGACGTTCTTCGACAAAAGAATCTTTCCGGGTCTTATACAGGAACTGGCAAAGCTCGAAGAGTCGTCGCTTTCGATAAGGGGCATCGGCCAAGCACCGCTGACCGACTGGACGATCGCGGGAATGGTCGCAAGCCAATGCGGCATACCGTTGGCAACATTCCGCTCCAATAGAAACGATCTGGGCGATTTGAAATCCTTCATGCCCGGAGCGACCTGCCTCGGTGACATATTGAATCAGGCCGGTTATCGATTGGCGTATATGGGCGGGGCAGATCTCAGTTTCGCGGGCAAAGGCCAGTTTTATCGCGACCACAGCTTTTCCGATGTAACCGGTCTGAAAGAGCTCCAGAACAGGTTGGGTGAAGACATCCCGCTTTCAAAATGGGGCGTTTACGACGATCGACTCTTCGAACAAGCGGTAGAGAAGTTCCGTGAGTTGTCGAAGACCGGTGAGCCGTTTGCTCTCATCATGCTTACGTTGGACACGCATGCGCCCACCGGCCATGAAACGCCGACCTGCGCTCGTGACCCGAATCTCGGATACCGCGATGGATCATCAAAGATGCTGAACGCGGTGAAATGTTCAGATCGATTGATTGCGCGTTTCGTGGAGCAAATCGAGGCGGAAGCGGGTAACGACGTCGTAATCGTCGTTGCGTCGGATCACTGGCAGATGCGTAGTGATGCCGCGGAACCATTATCGCGCAGCCCTGTGCGTGAAAATCTTTTCCTGGTGCGTGGCGCCGGCATCGAGCCGGGGGTCATCAGCAAGCCTTCTACGACCATGGATATCGCGCCCACGGTTCTTTCGCTGCTTGGCTGGGATATTTCTACGTTTGCGCTTGGAAGAAACCTGTTAAGAGATGAGCCCACACTGGTCGAGAAATTCGGCCGCGCTCAGTACTACGACATGGTGAAGTCCTGGCGGATGAATTTATGGAGGGTCTGGGAAGGGCAGTCTCAGTCCGATTCAGCCGCTCCCGCGCTCGAAGACGGTGCGGCTTGACGCGGTGCTTCAAAGGCGGCCCGAAGGGAGATCTTCGGCGCCTGCGAGTGTGCTCCGTTCAGACTTGTGCGGCTAGTCCATTATTACGGCTCGGCCTTGAGCGCGCAGCTCGTCGGCCCTCCGTTGTAGATATCGCTGAAACGACGGCTCCTTCAGGTACGCACCCGAGCTGATGTAATCGAATGCCGAGGCCAGGTGGAAGGGGCCGACATAGGCTTCGAGGCGAAAGACCGCTTTGCCGTACTGATCGAAGAACAGGACGCTGGGCGTGTAGGTGATCCGCTGCGTTGCCAGCCAGTCGGCAGCGGTGGTGCTCCGGCCGTCCGGGGTGGTGATGGGGCTTCGCTCATCGAGTGCAAATCGCGCGATATCGAGCTTGTCGATCTGCTCCCGGACTTGCGGATTGGGGAAACCTTTTTCATGCAGTTCGGCACATGTCTCGCATGAAGGGGCTTCGACCAACACAGCCAGCGGCTTGCCTTCGGGCTTGCGGCGCAGGTCGTAAGGCGGCTTGATGAAGAACGGCTGATCAACGAACCCACTCTTCATTTTTGCTTTCGGCTTGGCCGTTGCCTGCTGCAGATGCTCTGCAAAGCCGATTTTGCTTTCCAGGTGTTCGCCTGCATAGCGCAGCGCCGCCATGAAGCGCGCCGGCTCGTAGTAGCCGTTGATGCGGGCGATGATGTCGCCCTCCTCGTTCAGGAAGAGCAGGGTCGGCGTGAACTGGACGTCGAGCGCCTTTGCCAGATCCTTTTCCGCGCGCGCTACACCATCGAGCCAGACCGTCTCCCGGTCGCCCCACATGTTGAGCTCGATGGCGATGAAGTGCTCGCGGGTGTAGGCGACGATGTCCGGCTGCTTGAAGTTCACCTGCATCAGCCGGGCGCAATACGGACAGCCGTCCTGGCCGATGTAGAGCATGACGCGCTTGCCTTGCCGCCGAGCGTCGTCTACGTCTTCACGGAAGTCGAGAAAGCTGGGCGCAAACCATCCAGGTATCTGGATCGCGTGTGGCGAGGCGTTCTGCGCGCGTACCGCGCCGCTGCCTACCACTGCAAGGATGGCAAGCGCGGCGAGCAAGGCGCGAAAGAGAGTGGAAAGGTGCATCGAACACTCCGGCGGTCGCGCCTGCCGGGCCGATGCGCAGCGCAAGCGGCCCGGGGGCGAACCGTTACTGATTGACGACGGACTCCGGATCGAGCAGCAGCGCCGTCAGGTCCTTCATCTGTTGCTCGGTCAGCACACCGTGATAACCGAAGCGTGGCATGTTGGAGCAGGGTACGTAAGCCTGGGAATCGTAAAGCTTGCCGTACACGTACTTCATGTTGGCTTCGGTCGGGCCGCCGCGCAGTTTGCCGAACTGATAGAGCGAGGGGCCGATGGTGCCGTAGGACAGTTCCGTGCCCGAGACGCGATGGCAGTTGTAGCAGCCTCCGCCGTTTACCGTGTCCGGCTTGTCCCGCCACGTGGCACCGCGTCCGCTCTTGGCGATCTTGTCGCCGTTTTTCCAGTCGCCCATGTACTTGCCGTCGGCCGGGTACTTGATCAGCGCCATTTGCGCCGCTTGGAGTTCCCGTGCGATGTCGGCGGGCGGGTCGCCGCGATACTTGGTGCAGACCGCCATGGCCTGATCCTGATCCAGCCGGTCGACGGTGGCGATACCCGTGCTCTTGAAATCCTGCTTCATCAGGGCGGTGGCTTTTTTGAGGGCGACGGGGTCGCTGCTCTTGTCGCCGGCGTGTACGGCGCTTGCGCCAAGCGAGAGGGCAAGCGTGGCCAGCATCATGGTTTTTTTCATGGTCGCTCTCCTTAGCGCTTGATGGCCGGGCCGTCGTACTTGGCGCCGTTGGCGTTGACCGCGAGGAAGGTGGTCAAGGCGATGGTTGCGTCGGAGATGTACTTGGGCTCGGGGAAGCGTTGCTGCCGAAAGCAGTCCCACAGGCGCCACTGCATGGTGCGCAACTCGCCCTGCGACACGCGGTATGCCGGCCAGGTGGTGTACGCGAATTGCGCCCCTTTCTTCTCGGTGAGATTGGGCAGGTCCTGCAGGCGGATGCGCTTGCCGTCCTCGCCGTGGCAGGTGGCGCAGGCAAAATCATAAGGGCCGGCGCGGTAATAGAAGATCTCCTTGCCGATGGCGTAGGCTTCCTTCTCCTTCGGGTGCTTTTGCGGCACGGCCATCGGCAGGCCGCGCGACTGTCCGACCACATAGGCGGCCAGGGCCTCCATGTCCGCCTGGTAGGAGATGCTGCCGTACGGTTTTTTCGTCACCTCTTCGCGATCGAAGCCCTGCAGCGTGGTCATGCAGGTGACCAGACGGGATTCGAGGTCCTCGACTTTGTCGGTATCGGGGAAATAGCGCGGCAACTGCGCGTAGGCGCCCTGCACCTTGCCCGGCCCCAGACCGAGATCGCACTTTTCCAGCGAGGCGTTTTTCGGGCCGCGCGGCGTCGTCCAGAGTTCTTCGCCCCGAAGCTCGTGCAATTCGGCCGGGTTGCCGTCGGCGAGCATCTCCCGGTACATCTCGATTGCCGCGGCTGTGCTGTCCTTGTCTTCCTGCGCGAGCAGCGCACTTGGCACGAGCAGCGCAAAGGCGCAAATGCCTTGCGCCAGGCTTCGTCTCAGCGTCGCCATAGCGTTCCCTCCTGGTTGTTTGTGTTTCAAGCGGGCGGCGGGCCCGCCTGTTCGGAATGAGCGCTTACGCGCCGCCCAGCTCGACGGTGTCGGTGCGCTTGTCGCCGCGATTGTCTTCCCAGGTGATGGAAAGCTTGTCGCCGGCCTTGGCGCCTTTCACTTTGAAGGCGAAAACCGGGTTGCGCGACACCGCCTGGCTGATGGCGGCTTCGAACACCGGCTTGCCGTTCAATTCGGCCCGGATATCCTTGATGAAGTGCATGGGCACGAGTTCTCCGGCAGCGTTCTTGCGCTGCCCGGTTTCCATCGGGTGCGACATCAGCACGCGCACGTTCGCCACGTCGCCTTCGAGCTTTGCGCGGATTTTCATTGGGTTGGCCATGATTGCTCCGTAATGTTGCGCGACCGGCTTAGCCGCCGCATCCGCCGATGGTGACTTTGACTTCCTTGACCGCCTGGTAGTGCTTGCCGTTGGCTGTCGCGATGACGCGCACATTCGACGACTCGCCCATTTTGACGCGCACATGCACGTAGGGCAGGGCGCCCTTGGTGAAGTCGAAGCTGCCCACGTAGGGGAAGGGGTTCTTGTCGATCAGCACGGTGATGCGCTCCGTGCCCGGGATGTCGCTGGTAATGTCGATCGGCACGACGGCGCCGTTCTCGGCGATATCGGGTGCCTTGATGGTGATGTCGCCGCTGTCGACCGGATTCTGGGCGCCGAGTTTCTGCAAGGCGTCGGCGACGTTTTTGGCATGGAACGCATCCTGGTTCCACTCGATGGCGAGTGCATCGGCAGGACGCAGCAGCCCGGTCGCGAAGCCGGCCACGAGCATCGACGACAGCCCGGCGCTTTTCAGCGCGACGCGACGGTTTCGATTCATTACGAGACTCCTTGTCTGGGATCGCCGCGAGGCGATCGTCGGCCGACGGTGCCGGCTCAGTTCGGAAAGACGCAGAGGGTACTGAAAATATGCCCAGTCGTGCAAGGCACGACAGGCATATTACGAATCGAGATTTGCTTTGAACTACAAGTAATTACGTATGTGCCGGTTCAGGCGTCCGGGTGGCGGAAATGGCCGGATTTGCCGCCCTGCTTTTCC
>Ga0079224_100000131_pt1 | contig 58538 bp, 50 predicted proteins | sample Stecom2015_FD_80414 | JGI IMG/M metagenome (GOLD analysis project Ga0079224, IMG submission 80414) | Agricultural soil microbial communities from Utah to study Nitrogen management - Steer compost 2015 | ecosystem: Environmental > Terrestrial > Soil > Agricultural land | place: USA: Utah... | reverse complement strand
TTCGACGCCTGGCTCTACGCCGATCAGCGCCCCACCTATCCGGGCCGATGAGACCAGCTCAGGCGGGGCGTATCCCCGCGGTGGCTGCCCGCGGGCAGCTCAGGTGAGCTTCCGGCGGTACCCGGAGGCTCAGCGGTCAGGTGTCCAGTGCCCCGATGGTGCGGCGGGCCCGGACCAGCAACTTCTCCAGTTCGGCATCGATGCGCAGGGACTCTTCCTCGGTGAGCACCACCCGGGGGTCACGCCACGGGCGGTTCGTGATCATCCGATGCCGCAGGCCGAGCGGCGGGTGGGTGGCGAACAGGGACGCCTCGTCCGACAGGGACAGTTGGCGCAGCAAGGGCAGCTCGTTCGCCATCCGCTGCTGGCTTTCGGCGGTAGCCTTCCGCCACACGGCCACGTCGTCACTGTTCCGGGCGGCCCGGGCGAGCATCCCGGTCACCTCCGCGCTCACCACCAGGCTGTCCAGGACGCCGCACATGGCGGTCGACCCGGCCACGTCGGCGGCCCGTTCGTCGGCCAGGTACTCCGCCCGCTGGGAGTCGCGCATCGCCAGGCACAGCAGTCCCAGGTGGAGGAGGGACAACACCCCGCTGAGCATGGACAGCACGATGTGGCCGAGATAGATCCCGAGCCACTCCACGAAACCGCGGTCGCTCTCCAGCTCGTCCGGGTTGGGGCAGGAGCGCCGCCGCCATCCCTAGCGTCAGGAACGCTGGTTGGGTGAGCGGCCCCCGGCGTACGTCCCCGTTGGAGAAGTGGCCCAGCTCGTGCGCCAACAGCGCCACCCGTTGCTGCGGGGGCAGTTGAATCCACAGCGGCAGGCCGAGCGTGAGCACCCGCCGGCGGCGCAGTCCGATCGCGCCCGCCGAGGCGTTGACCTGCCGGTCGCAGACCACCATGTGGGGGGCCGGGGTCTTGAGCTCGGCCGCGATCCGGTCAATGAGCTGGAACAGGGTCGGGGCCTGCTCCCGGGTCAGTGGTTGCCACAGCGGGTCGAGGCGACCGAACCGGGGGCGCAGCACCAGCCCGATCAGCACGAGCAGGACCCCCGGGACGATGGTGAGGCTCGGGAAGTCGTGCACGATCAGCAGGACCCCGCCCACGATCAACGCCGCCACCCCGAGCAGCAGGAGGATGGAGGCGAGGATCACCGCGATCCGGGTAGGGGTCAGGCCGGATCGGGACAGGTCGCCTTTCACGAGGGCGTGGAACTGGCGGGCGTTCCACCGGTACGCGGTCCGGTGCACCCACCGGTCGAGCCGCCACCAACCGAATGCCGGGGTGTGGCGTCCCGGGTCGTACTGGTCGAGATTCCACTCACAGCGGGGACACCAGTGAGTAGCACGTAGTCGCGTGACGTTAGTGCCGCACTGGGGACAGGTGGTGGGAATCACACCAGTGTCGGTCATGGACGGACACCCTACACCCTGCGTAGGCAGGGTGGGATCAGCCGATAAGCTCGGAACATGAGCACTCCGCGGCCGGTCCTGGTGGTGGACTTCGGAGCCCAGTACGCACAGTTGATCGCCCGCCGGGTGCGGGAGGCCCGGGTCTACTCGGAGGTCGTGCCGCACACCACCCCGGTGGCCGAGCTGCTGGCCCGGAACCCCGCGGCGATCATCCTGTCGGGTGGGCCGGCCAGTGTGCACGAGCCGGGCGCCCCGCAGGTGGATCCGGCCCTGTTCCGCGCCGGTGTACCCATGCTCGGCATCTGCTACGGCTTCCAGGCGATGGCGGCCGCGCTCGGAGGCGAGGTCACCCGCACCTCACAGCGGGAGTACGGCAGCACCTCCCTGACGGTCCGCGCGGCCGACAGCGTGCTGTTCGCCGGTCTGCCGGAGCAGCAAGAGGTGTGGATGAGCCACGGTGACTGTGTCACCGTCGCCCCACCCGGCACCGTGGTAACCGCGTCGTCAGCGGGGTCGCCGGTGGCGGCGTTCGAGGACCGGCAGCGGCGACTGGCCGGGGTGCAGTTCCACCCGGAGGTGGCGCACACCCGGTACGGGCAGCAGGTGCTGGCGCGGTTCCTGCACGAGCTCGCCGGCATCCCGCCCACCTGGACGCCGGCGAACATCATTGAGGAGCAGGTGGCCGCGATCCGGGCGCAGGTCGGCGACGCGGAGGTGATCTGCGGGCTGTCCGGCGGGGTGGATTCGGCGGTCGCGGCCGCGCTCGTCCACCGCGCGGTCGGGGATCAGCTCACCTGCGTGTTCGTGGACCACGGCCTGCTGCGGGCGGGGGAAGCCGAACAGGTGGAGAAGGACTATGTGGCCGCCACCGGGATCCGGCTGGAGGTGGAGGAGGCCTCCGAGCGGTTCCTGACCGCTTTGGCGGGGGTCACCGACCCGGAGCAGAAGCGGAAGATCATCGGACGGGAGTTCATCCGGGTATTCGAGCACGCGGCCCGCCGGATCAGCAGTCAGCGACCGGTGCGGTTCCTGGTGCAGGGCACGCTCTACCCGGACGTGGTGGAGTCCGGGGGCGGGGCCGGCACCGCCAACATCAAGTCCCATCACAACGTGGGCGGCCTGCCGGAGGATCTCCGCTTCGAGCTGGTGGAGCCGCTGCGGATGCTGTTCAAGGACGAGGTCCGGGCGATCGGGACCGAGCTGGGGCTGCCGGAGGAGATCGTGTGGCGGCACCCGTTCCCCGGCCCCGGGTTGGCGATCCGGATCATCGGGGAGGTGACGCCGCAGCGGCTGGAGATGCTGCGGCAGGCGGACCGGATCGCCCGCGAGGAGCTGACCGCGGCCGGGCTGGATCGGCAGGTGTGGCAGTTCCCGGTGGTGCTGCTGGCCGACGTACGGTCGGTCGGGGTGCAGGGGGACGGTCGCAGCTACGGCCACCCGGTGGTGCTGCGCCCGGTCACCAGCGACGACGCCATGACCGCGGACTGGGCGAAGTTGCCGTACGAGGTGATCGGGCGGATCTCCACCCGGATCACCAACGAGGTGCCGGAGATCAATCGGGTGGTGTTGGACGTCACCAGCAAGCCCCCGGGGACCATCGAATGGGAGTGAACCAGCGGCGGTGAGCCACGCGCTGCCGGGGGCGATCCCCAGCCCGAACATCTGGCACACCCCCCGCGTCTATGAGCTGGAGAACCAGGCGGTAGACCCGGACGGGCGGATCGAGGCGGCGATGCGCCGGATCCGGGACTGGACCGGTGCCCGGGTGCTGGACATCGGGTGCGGCACCGGGTTCCACCTGCCCCGGTTCGCGGTCGACGCGGCGGCGGTGGTCGGGGTGGAGCCGCATCGGGGGTTGGCGGCGCTGGCCCGTCGGCGGGTGCGGCATCTGTCCACGGTGGTGGTACGGGAAGGCGTGGCGCAGCGGCTGCCGGTGCCGGAGGCGTCGGTGGACGTCGCGCACGCCCGCTGGGCGTACTTCTTCGGCCCGGGCGCCGAGCCGGGGCTGGCGGAGTTGGCGCGGGTGATGCGGCGGGGCGGAGTGGCGTTCATCATCGACAACGACGCCACCACCAGCACCTTCGGGGGCTGGTTCCGCCGAGCGTACCCCCGCTACGATCCGGCGGCGGTGGAGCGGTTTTTCAGCGGGCACGGGTTCACCCGCCAGCCGTTGCTCACCCGTTGGCGGTTCACCCGCCGGGAGGATTTCGAGGCGGTGGTCCGGATCGAGTTCCCGCCCGCGGTGGCCGAGGAGGTGATCGCCGAACACCCCGGGGTGGAGGTGGACTACGCGGTCAATCTCTGGTGGCGGCGGTACTAACGTGCGCCAAGGGGGCGTGAGACCTCGATCGGGGCCGGCTGGGTCTGGCCCACTCGACACTGGGCAACGTGACCCGGTTCGGGCATAATGTGCCGACGTGACCCCCGAGTTGAAGCCGCTACGGCGGATCGCAGCGTACGCGGTGTGTACGGACAGTTCCCACCGGGTGCTGTTGGTGCGGCACTCGCCGATTTCCGGCACCCCGGGCGCGTGGTCGTTACCCGGGGGTGCGGTCGATCATGGCGAGCACCCGTCGGACACGGTGGTCCGCGAGACCGCCGCGGAGACCGGCCTGTCGGTGGCCGCCGGTCCCCTGCGGGACGTGCTCTCGGATGTCCGGGCGGTGCCGCACCGAGGGATCACCATCCACACCGACCGGCTTATCTACGACGTGACTCTGCGCGGGGGCAACCTGCTGACCCGCACCGGTCAACCGACCGATCTGACCGGGTGGTTCAGCCTGCCGGAGGCCAAGAACCTGCGGCTGCGTCCGTTCACCGCGGCCGCGCTCGGTCTGCCGGTGGAGATTGAGGATCCCCGGCCGGACCAGGCGCCGGAGCTGCCGTCGTTCCTCGCCGTGCCGGGCAAGGACGGGCTGCACCGAGCGCAGCGGTTCGCCGCGTACGCGGTGGCCACCGATCCCGCGGATCGGCTGCTGCTGACCCGGGTGGCGGCGGGCTTCCCCGGGGAGGGGCGATGGCACCTGCCCGGCGGCGGCACCGACTTCGGCGAACAGCCCCCGGTGGCGTTGCTGCGGGAGCTGGCGGAGGAGACCGGTCAGCAGGGGCGGGTGGAGGCGTTGCTAGGGGTGGCCAGCCACCGGGACGCCGCCTCGCTGGGGCCGGAGGGCTATCCGATCGACTGGCACGGGGTGCGGGCGTTCTACCGGGTGAAGGTGGATCAGCCCAGCGAGCCGCGGGTCGCGGACCAGGGCGGCTCCACCGATTTGGCCCGCTGGTTCCACCGGTCCGAGTTGGCGCAGTTGCCGCTGACCGAGGTGACCACCGAGGCGTTGGCGGTGGCCGGGGCGGCATGATCGCCGTAGAGATCGGGATCCTCCGGCCGTGATCAGGCGCCGGATCGCCGCGTACGGGGTGTGCCGGGACGCGCAGGGACGGATCCTGCTGTTCCGTGCCGGTGCCACCTCCCCCCACCCGGACACCTGGCGATTGCCCGGGGGTGAGATTCGTCACGGTGAGCACCCCGCGGACGCGGTGGCGCGGACCGTAGCGGCCGAGACCGGGCAGGCGGTAGAGGTGCTCCGCCCCATTGACGCGGTGGCCGAAGTGACCCCGCAGGGGGAGGGGTGGCGGCACACGGACGCGCTGCTGTACGAGGTGGAGGTGGCGCCGGGCCCGCTGCGCTCCCCTCGGGACGATTCGGTAGCGGAGGCGGCCTGGTTCGCCCCCGCGCAGGCGCGGCAGCTGCCGTTGCGCGGGTCGGCCGCCCGGGCCCTCGGGTTGCCGGTGGTGTCCCCACCGTTGCCGTCACGACCGCCCACTGGCGCCGGTCCGCGGCCTCGCCCCCGCCGTGGGCAACGGTTCGGGGCGTACGGGTTGGTGACGGACCCGGAGGGGCGGCTCCTGCTCACCCGTACCGCCCAGGGATATCCCGGCGCTGGCCGGTGGCATGCCCCCGGGGGCGGCACCGATCTCGGGGAGCAGCCCCGGGACGGGCTACGGCGGGAGCTGCGGGAGGAGTCCGGTCAGAGCGGTCGGATCGGGGAGCTGATCTGGGTGGAGAGTCGGCACAACCCCGCCGCGCTCGGCCCGGAGGGGTACCCGATCGACTGGCATTCGGTGGCGGTGGTGTATCGGGTCCAGGTCGACCAGCCGGCTCCGCTGCAGGTGTTCGACCGGGGTGGCTCGACCGAGCAGGTGGCCTGGTTCACCCTGTCCGAGGCGGCGGTGCTCCCGCTCACCGGGTTGGGGGCGCGACTGGTCGCGAAGGCCAGGGGCGGATAGTCTGCAGCAGAAGTGCGGACCGTGACGGTGAAGGCACTCTTGGTGTCTGGCTGGCGGGAATCTCGGCCGCGGCCGCCGAAGATACCGCGGGGGTGGCACGGGAGGGTGTCGCGCGCACTCGCGTCTTGTGGGATCGTGTAGGCCGCATTGTCCGCATGCCCCCGGCCGGTCCGGGGGCGCCTGAGATGGGTCCGGGCAGCCCGCCGGTGACGCGGCCCGGACGGTAGATGGAGGCGAACGTGCCGAGAACCCTGTGGACCCGGCGTCCCAGCACGACCAACCCGCGCCCCGCCGGCCGTCGCCGGTGGGCGCGGTTGCGCCGGGGTGGGGCGTTCGCCCGTCGCGTGCTGTGGGTCAGTCACGGCCGGCGGGCCAGCGACCGGCTGGCGCGAGAGCAGTATGTGAGCTCCCGACGGCTGACCCCGGGCACCGACCTGACCGGGGTGGGGCGTTCGCCCGCGGTGCCCGCGCTGCCCACCGGCGCCACCGGATCGGCCAGCGCGACGGCGGGTGAGGCCGGCGCCGACCTCCCGGATACAGGTGGCTTGATCAGCCTGCTCCCCGGTGAACGCACCCCGAGTCGACGGCTGCGGTTCCTGGTGGTCAATTTGTTCACCCTGACCAACCTGGGGCTGGGGGCGCTGGCGATCGTGTTGGCGACCGCGGGTGACCTCCGGACCGCCGCGCTGTGCCTCCTGATCTGCGTGGCCTGCGACGGGATGGACGGGATGTTGGCTCGCCGGCTCGGGGTGGCTAGTCCGTTCGGGGCGCAACTGGACTCGTTGGCGGACATGTGCGCCTTCGGCATCGCCGCCCCGGTGCTGGTGTACGCCGCGGTCTCCGACGCGATCCCGTTCTCGGCGGCGGTGCTCGCCTGTGTCCTGGTGGCCGGCTGCGCGGCGATCCGACTGGCCCGGTTCAACGTCTCGTCCCCCAACGGCCGGTTCTTCACCGGGGTTCCCACGACTTTGGTGGCCGGCGTCCTGGCGTTGGCGGTGGTGCTGGCGTTGCCTCCGGTCGGGCTGTTCGGTGGGGCGGTTCTGCTGGCGTTCGCGATGGTGTCCAGCTTCCCCTACGCCAAGTTGGCGCAGCTGCTACGGCTGCCGCCGTGGGTGTGGCTGGCGCCGCTGGCGGTCGCGCTGGTGGACGTCCGGCTCGCCTTCCTGGTGTTGGTGACCGGGTATCTGGCCAGTGGGCCGGTGCTGTGGCTGCACCGCCGGTACCGGATGGCGCCGGCGGCTTCTCTGGACAGCGCCGCCCACCCCTAGCCGCGATCGCGCCCGCGCGGCATCCGCGGGTGTCCGTCCCTACCTGCGCACCACCCGGGTTCCCCGGGGTCAGGTGGTCCTATCCGGGCGCGGGCCGAGCCCGCACCCGGATCAGCGCCAGCGGGCCAACGGGGTCGCCCCGCCGCGGACCCGGTCGTCCGGGGCCACCAGCGGCTCGGCCGCCCCCGCGGGCAGGTAGACATCGGTGCGGGAACCGAAGCGGATCAACCCGAACCGTTCCCCGCGCGCCAGCATCGCCCCCACGGGGGCGCGGTGCACGATTCGTCGGGCGATCAGCCCGGTCCGTTGGGCGACGACCACCCGCCCCCGGCTGGTGGCCAGCACGGTGTACGCGGCGACGTTGTGCTCGGCCTCCGGCTTCATCGCGGGCGCGTACCCGCCCTCTTCGAGGAAGAAGTCCACCACCTGGCCGGCCACCGGGGCCCGGTTGACATGCACGTCGAACACCGACAGGAAGACCGCGATCCGAAGGTAGTCCGCGGTGCTCCCGTCGCCGGTGAACCGGTCGTCGCTGACCTGCTCCACCGACAGCACCACGCCGTCGCTGGCGGCCACCACCAGGGACGGGTCGTCCGGAACCTCTCGGTCCGGGTCACGGAAGAACGCCGCCACCGGCAGCGCGGCGGCCGCCGGCACCAGCCAGGCCCGGGACTTCGGGCGGACGAGTTTGGTGAGCGCCGCCAACCCGAGCGTCAGGCCGGCCGCCGCCACCCCGTTGGAGTCGATCCGCATCCGGGAGGTCAACCGGATGCTGGACGGCCGCTCCAGGGGCAGCAGGCGCTCCGCCTGTTTCGGATCGGCGGCGGTCCACCGCAGTCGGTGGATCTTCAAGGGTGGGAGGTTGCGCAGCAGCAGGTCGGTGCCGACCCCGTACAGCATCGCCTGGCGGTCCAGCTCCGCCGCGGCGCCCGGCGCCACCCCTGGGACCGCGACCGTGGATACCACGACCACGCCGCCGGGGTTGACCAACTTACCGAGACTGTCCAGAGTGGTGCGTGCCTCTTCGGCGGTGCCGACGATGGGCTCTCCGACGACCACCACGTCGGCGGGGTCCGCGGCGGCGACGGAGTCGACCACCCGCACCCGCTCGGCTACCCAGGTTCCTCGCTCGGTCAGGTGCGCCTGCATGGCCGCCGGTTCCAGGGCGACCACCGTGAGTCTGTCCTCCGGCAGCAACGCATCGATCGCGGCGGCGAGCACCGGGCTGTCCGGGCCGACCGTGACCAGCAGGCCGGTCTTGGGACCGGTGTGGCGGGCCAGTTCCGCGACCAGGGTGCGGGCGGCGCGGGGGCCGATGGCGACCTGCCCCAATGGGGCGAGCGTGGCGTTGGTCATGTCGTCAGCATAGACAGGGACGATCGGAGCAGTTGTTCAACGCGCCTGATCAGGTCACTCGCCCGAGTTAGCAGGCGCGGGTGGGTTAGCCCACCGGCTTCCGGTCGCGGTCGCGGTGACTGCGGATGGACCGCAGCGCGTGCCCGACGCCCGCGATGGCGATCAGCATCACTCCGCCCGGGATGATCCACAGTAGAGAGGCGCGGGGAAGGGAGCCCACCTCGGTCACCAGCCACAGCACCGCTGCGGCAATGAAGATCAGACCGAAGGCGAGGGAGAGCAGATCCAGCGAGTGTGACTTCATCGTGTGACCTCGATGTTGCCGATGAGAACGTCCAGGTGCAGTGTGAGCGAGCCAGGGTCGGTACGGTCCGGATCGGCGTCGTCGGCCGACGGCTGGCCCGAGTCGGTCAAGGTGTGCTGGTTGCTCACCCCGGCGAGATGGTGGCCGAGCACGTCCGCACTGCCGACCGCGATCGTGGTGTGCACGGTGACCTCGCCGGTCTCCGGCAACAGCACCACTATTTCTCCGCCCTGCACCCGGACCCGGATCTCCGCCGTCTCTCCGGTCAGGTCCAGCTGTCGGAGATCCAGGGTGCCCTCCCCAAAGCTGATCGCGTACTCCGGTTGCAGTTGATCAACGCTGGTCGGTACCCACTCGACCTGAGTGCCCACCGGGTGCCGTGGATGCCAGTCGTCCACGACGTACCCGACCGGCAGGGCGAGGAGCGCCATCAGCCCGAGCGCGATCAGCGACCGGGCGCGGCCGAACCAGGCACCGACCACCAGACCCGCGCCGAGCATCACCAGGGCGGTGGCCAGGTAGCCGGCGATGGAGATGTCGGTGGCGCCGGACAGTTCCAGCAGCCCCAGCAGGCCGAGCACACCCAAAGTCAAGAAGAAGGTGATCGCTGCCAAGGCCGACTTCTCCCGCCGCGGCCGAGGCGGGGGCGGCGGTGGCGGTGGCTCCGCGAACGGCCCGTAGGGAGCGAACGGTGGCCGGTAGCCGGACCCGTCCGTGGTCAACGAGGGGGAGGGCAGGCTGACCGGGACCGGAGCGTCCCACGCGGCCCCACCCGCGGGGGGTGCGGTCGGGGAGACCGGTGCCGGGGACGGCGGCTCCGGGCCGACGGCGGGCGTCGGGGCAGCGGTGGGCTCCGAAGTTCCGGCCGGAGCATCCGCCGCCGGGCCGTCCGCCGCGTGGTCGGTCGCCTGTGGGGAAGCAGTCTCATCCGACCGGTCGGCCTCGTCCTGACTCCCCTGTGCGGTCGCTGCCTCCGGCGTGGACGGCGAGACCGGACTCGTCGCTGGCTCCGGTGCGGAGCTGGCGGCCGGGGGGGCCAGGGTGGGTGACGGTGCGGCCGCGGACGGGGCTCCCGGGGTGGGCGGGGAGTCGTCGTTGGAGGCGCGTTGCCGCCACAGCAGGAACGTCAGGAGCACTCCGCCGCTGAGCAGGATCAGATGGAAGGGCTCCGCCAAGGTCAACGCCAGTAGCGCCACCGTGATCACACTCAGCCCGACCACCAGCGCGGGCGAGGTGCTCGAGTGGCCACGGCCAAACGCCGCCTCCAGCGGCGCCGCGGTGTCACCCTCCTCCGGGGTGAGCAGCCACACCGCGAGATAGGCCAACACCCCCAGCCCGCCAAAGCAGGCCAGGACCCCCAGCACCACCCGCCAGAGCACCGGGTCGGTGCGGGTCAACCGGCCCAGCGCGGCACACACCCCGGCCACGTACCGCCCCGCCAGCGGGCGGACCAGCTCAGGACGGCCAGACGATAGGCTCCCCCGGTCGGGGGAAGGCGTGCTCCATGGGTCGGTGCGACTCATGGTTCGATCCTGCCCCGCACGGCGCCGCCCCGCCCCCGGGCACGGCCCTGAACCGACCCTGAACCAACCCTGAGTCGGAGGCTCGTGGGAATGTCGGGGTCGCCGGCCGTGGTCGCCACCGGCCGGTCCGTGTGACGATCACTAGCAGAGGCAGATTCGCCAGTAGTCGTAAGGAGGTCACCATCGACACCGCCGCGTCCCAGGCGCCCTCGGCTCCACCCCGATCGGTGGCGCAGCTGCACCGCCGCCGGGACGGCCGGGTGCTCGGTGGGGTCGCCGCCGGCCTGGCCACGCATCTGGGGATCCCGGTGCTGGCCGTGCGGGTCGCGTTCGTGGTGCTGCTGCTGTTCAACGGGCTGGGAGCGCTGCTGTACGCCGTGTTCTGGGCAGTGCTGACGCCCGCGGACGAACCCAACCGTCCGCAAACCGGCCGGTTGGCCACGCTGGTGCTGGCCGGCGGGCTGGCCCTGCTGGTGATCATGGCGCGGATAGTGCTGTTCGGGGATCCATCCAGCAGTTCCGCGCTGGGGTGGCTATTCGCGCTGATCGCGGCCGGCGCCGGCATCATCTGGCACCAGACGGCGGCCGCGAGCCGGCCGGGGATGGCCGGATCCGGTCTGCTCGGGGTACTCACCGGCCCGGGCCGCGCCGGGTTCCTGCTGCGGTTTGTCGGCGGGGGCGTCCTGATCCTGGGCGGCATCATGGGACTGCTGGCGGTGGTCGCGCCGCTGACCGGGGGCGGGTTGTCGGCGGTCCTCAATGGGCTGCTGTTCACCCTGATCGCCATGGCCGGGGTGGGGTTGATGACCGCGCCGCTGCTGTGGCGCATGTTCGGGGCGTTGCGGGAGGAGCGGGAAGCCCGGATCCGGGAGCAGGAGCGGGCCGAATTCGCGGCGATGGTGCACGACCAGGTACTGCACACCCTGGCGTTGATTCAGCGCCACACCACCAGCGGCTCCACCGCGTACCGACTGGCCCGCGCCCAGGAGCGCACCCTGCGCAACTGGTTGTACAAACCCAGCGGCTCCCCACATGAGAAGTTCGCCGCCGCCCTGGAACAGGCCGCCGGTGAGGTGGAAGACGCGTACGGGATCACGGTGGAGGTGGTGGTGGTCGGCGACGCCGACACCGATGAGCGTTTCCAGGCCCTGGTGGCCGCCGCCCGGGAGGCGATGGTGAACGCGGCCCGCCACGCCCAGGTGGACAGTGTTTCCCTGTACGCGGAGGTGGAGCCAGACCAGGTGAACGTGTTCGTCCGTGACCGCGGGGTCGGGTTCGACCTGGCCAACGTCAATGGCGACCGGCACGGGGTGCGGGGCTCGATCATCGGCCGGATGGAGCGGCACGGCGGTCGAGCGGAGATCATCAGTGCGCCGGGTGAGGGGACCGAGGTGCGGCTGCGGCTGCCGCTGCCGGCCGTGCGGAAGGAGAATGGGGCATGAGCGGGACTCCGGTACCGGGGTCGACGGAGGCCGGCGAGGCCGGCCGGCCGTTGCGGGTGTTCCTGGTCGATGACCACGCGATGTTCCGGGCCGGGGTCCGGGCCGAACTGGGCGGCCAGCTGGCGGTGGACCCCTCCGGGGAGGGGGGACCGCCGCGGAGCATCACGGTGGTGGGGGAGGCCGGGACGGTCGCGGAGGCCATCCAGCAGATTGTGGCCCTGACCCCGGACGTGGTGCTGCTCGACGTCCACATGCCCGACGGCGGCGGCCGGGCGGTGTTGGAGGCGACGCGCCGACAGCTCGGCAGCGGCACCACCGTCCGGTTCCTGGCGCTGTCAGTGTCCGACGCCGCGGAGGACGTGATCGGGCTGATCCGTGCCGGCGCCCGGGGATACGTCACCAAGCGGATCTCCGCCCAGGAGCTCGCCACCGCGATCCGGCGGGTGGCCGAAGGGGACGCGGTGTTCAGTCCCCGACTGGCCGGGTTCGTGCTGGACGCGTTCGCGGCCCGCCCGGAGGTTCCGCTGGCCGACCCGGAGCTGGACCAGCTCACCACCCGGGAGCGGGAGGTGCTACGGCTGCTCGCTCGCGGGTACGCCTACAAGGAGATCGCCCGGGAGCTGTACATCTCCATCAAGACGGTGGAGACGCACGTGTCCAATGTGCTGCGCAAGCTGCAGATGTCCAACCGGTACGAGCTGTCGCGCTGGGCGGCTGACCGGCGGCTGATCTGAGCGGGGCGGGGCGCCGAGGCGGTTACAGGGCGCCCCGGCCGGCCCGCAGCACGAGCAGCCCGAGCTGGGTCCCCGTCGGGCCGAGCGCGCGCCGGAACCGCTCCAGGATCTCCCGTTCCCGGGCCAGCGCCAGCCGGGTGCCGCCGGCGGCCATCCGGGCCTGGCCGACCTGCTGGGACAGCGCGGCCCGCTCCTGCCAGAGCGCGATGAGGGTTTCGTCGATTTCGTCGATCCGAGCCCGTAGTTCCGCGATGCGGTCGGAAACCGGTTCGGTGGAGACAGCGGTCATCGGGTGCTCCTTCGGCTGCTACGGGGCTCGCCGACCCGGAACCGCATCCGCCCCGGGCCGGGAGCCCGGGGCTGGTAGGTCAGTGATCAGGCGCGACCTACGGCTGCCGGACTCCCGCAGCCGTAGAAAAAGAAGAAAGCCCTGATCACGAGGCCAGTATGCCACGGCCCGGGGAGTGGTCAAGGCGTACTGCCAGCATCCGGGACGGGAGTGGTGTGAGTCCGCCCACGCGCGCCGGCGAACGGCGGTGGGAGTGGGAGCGCCAGCCGGTCGGTCCGGCGGCATAGACTCGCCAGGCGATGCATGCGCTCTCCGACACCCGTCCCGTCCCCCGTGGTCCGCTGCCGGCTGGTGACCCGGCGGCGCTGTTGGCCGGATTGAATGGTCCGCAGACCGCGGCGGTGACCCATACCGGCTCCCCGTTGCTGATCGTGGCGGGGGCGGGCTCCGGCAAGACGCGGGTACTGACCCACCGGATCGCCTACCTGCTCGCCGCCCGGGACGTTCATCCCGGCGAGATCATCGCGATCACGTTCACCAACAAGGCCGCCGGGGAGATGAAGGAGCGGGTGGCCGCACTGGTGGGCGGGCGGGCCCGGTTCATGTGGGTGTCGACCTTCCATTCGGCCTGTGTGCGGATTCTGCGGGCCGAGCACGCGCACGCCGGCCTGTCTTCGTCATTTTCGATCTACGACGCGGACGACTCGCGTCGGCTGATGCAGCTGGTGGCCCGGGAGCTGGACCTGGACCCGAAGCGGTATCCCGCCCGGTCCTTGGCCACTCAGGTGAGCAACCTGAAGAACGAGCTGATCGACCCGGACGACTTCACCGCCCAGGCCAAGGGTCCGCAGCAGCGGATCTTGGCCGAGGCGTACCAGCTCTATCAACGCCGGCTGCGGGAGGCGCAGGCGCTGGACTTCGACGACCTGATCATGACCACGGTGCATCTGTTCCAGGCGGTGCCGCAGGTGGTCGAGAAGTACCGGCGCCGGTTCCGGCATGTGTTGGTCGACGAGTACCAGGACACCAACCACGCCCAGTACCAACTGGTCAAGCTCCTGGTGGAGGGCGGGGAGGTCGACCTGCCCCCGGCGGAGCTGTGCGTGGTCGGCGACGCCGACCAGTCGATCTACGCGTTCCGAGGGGCGACCATCCGGAACATCCTCGAGTTCGAGCGTGATTTTCCGAACGCCCGCACCATCCTGCTGGAGCAGAACTACCGCTCCACTCAGACCATTTTGGACGCCGCTAACGCGGTGATCGCGCGGAATCCCGGTCGCAAGCCGAAGCGGCTCTGGAGCGACGCCGGCGCCGGCGAGCCGATCGTCGGGTACGTGGCCGACACCGAGCACGCGGAAGCCGACTGGATCGCCCGGGAGATCGACCGGCTGGTGGATGAGGGGGCGGCCCGGTACGGAGACGTGGCGGTGTTCTACCGCACCAACGCGCAGTCCCGGGTGTTTGAAGAGGTGTTCATCCGGCTCGGGCTGCCCTACAAGGTGGTGGGCGGAGTCCGGTTCTACGAGCGGCAGGAAGTCCGGGACGCGCTGGCCTATCTGCGGGCGGTGGTCAACCCGGACGACACGGTCAGCCTGCGCCGGATCATCAACACCCCTCGCCGGGGGATCGGAGACCGGGCCCAGGCCTGTCTGGAGGTGTTCGCCGACCGGGAGCGGATCTCGTTCGGTGCCGCGGTGGCGCGAGCCGCGGAGGTGCCGGGGATCTCCAGCCGGGCGGCGAACGGGTGCGCGGAGCTCACCGCGCTCCTGGCCGAGCTGCGGGAACTGGCCACCCACGCCGGCCCGGAGGAGGTGCTGGAACAGGCGCTGCAGCGCTCCGGCTATCTCGCCACCCTGGAAGAGAGCCTGGACCCGCAGGACGCCGGTCGGGTGGAGAACCTGCAGGAACTGGTGAGCGTGGCGCGCGAGTACACCGAGCGGGTGGAGGCAGCCGGACCGGAGTCGGAGGGCGGCGAGCCTGCCCGGGCGACCGTGGCCGGGTTCCTGGAGCAGGTGGCGTTGGTGGCCGACGCGGACGAGGTGCCGGACGCCTCCGATCCCGAAGCGGCCGGGGTGGTCACCCTGATGACCCTGCACACCGCCAAGGGACTGGAGTTCCCGGTGGTGTTCCTCACCGGCCTCGAGGAGGGGGTGTTCCCGCACCTGCGCTCGCTGGGGGACAACCGGGAACTGGAGGAGGAGCGGCGGCTGGCATACGTGGGCCTGACCCGGGCCCAGCGCCGGCTCTACCTGACCCGCGCGGTCACCCGGGGGGCCTGGGGGCAGCCGCAGTACAACCCGCCCTCGCGCTTCCTGGAGGAGTTGCCGGAGCAGCTGGTCCGATGGGAGCGGACCGGGGAGGAGGCGACCTCCTGGGGCGGGGTGGGCGGCCGGGCGGGTGGTTCCCACCGGGCTGGCGCGGCCCCGTCCGAGCGGGCCGCGCGACTGGCCGCCCAGCTAGGGGTGTCCGGCGCGGGCCTGACCACCGCCTCCGACCTCCCGACGGTGCCGGCGCTGGCGGCGGGAGACCGGGTCAACCACCAGCGGTATGGGCTGGGGCGGGTGGTGACGGTGCAGGGGCACGGACCGCGGGCCCAGGCCCAGATCGACTTCGGCGACCAGGTGCTGTGGATCGTGCTGCGGCACGCGCCGCTGGAGAAGTTGTGACCGACCGGGATCGGTCACCGTGGGAGAGCTCGTTCCGCCGGCGGTGAGGTCCGCGTACGGGCGGATCCGGGCCGGCGTAAAAAGCGCCGTGGGGTGGGTGGACCCTTGCCCACCCACCCCACGACTCGGGGGCTGAGGAGAGCGGCCAGTGACCGCCCTCGGGGGATTAGCAGCCTGGGATGTGCACGCCCCGGTTGCTCAGCCACTGCACCGGCTCGACCTGGTTCCACAGCGAGCCCTTGTGCACCTCGAAGTGCAGGTGCGGGCCGGTGGAGTCACCGGTGGAGCCCTCTAGGGCGATCACATCGCCCGCCTCCACCCGGTCACCCGGGGAGACCTTCGCCTCGGAGGCGTGCGCGTAGTGGGTGTAGTAGCCGTCGGGGTGCTCGACCACGACCGAGATGCCGTACCCGCTGAACACCCAGCCAGCGTGGGTCACGACTCCGTCACCCACCGCCAGGATCGGGGTACCGGGCGGGGCCGCCAGGTCAACTCCGGCGTGCATCACACCCCAGCGGGGCCCGAAGCAGGAGGTGGTAGCGGCACCCGGCATCGGATGCACCCAGTCCGGCTTCTCCGCCACCGCCTGAGCCTTGGCCGAGTCCTCGGCACCCTGCTCGGCGCCGCCAGCGCGGGACTCACTGGGCCGGCTGCCCCGGTCCCCGCGCTCGACCGCCTCGAGCCGGTCGGCCAAGGTGTCGGTGGTAACCGCCGACGGAGTCGGCTTCGTCAGCGAGGCCGTCATGTCAGCGACCAGTCCGCCCGCGCCCAGCGCCAGCACCGCCGCGAGCCCCGCCAGCGCGGTCCGGCCGCGGTGGCTAGCGGTGGTCGCCGCCAGCAGCGAGTGGAACCGGCTGGCCAGCCGGGTACGGGCCGGCCGGGTGCGCCGATCGATCACGGCGATGACTGGGGCGACCCGCCGCCCCATCGCGGCCCGGACCGGACGGGTGTGCCGCTCCAGCGCGGTCAGGACCGGGCGAAGCCAGCGGGCCACCGCGGCGGCCGCCGGTGGGACGTACCGGGCGTACTGGGTGCGCGCCCGCCCCATCCCGATGGCTGCCAGGCCCGCTACGCGTTCACCGAAGCCGATGAACAGCGCGAGCAGCCAGCCGATGACGCTGGTGACCGCCGACAGCGCCAGCGGCCCCAGCTCCCGCAGCGACTGCTTGACCCGGTGCCGTACCACGGTGATCCGGGCTTCGGTATGGGGGTCGATCTGGTTTCGTCGGAACTTGTCCAGCATGAGGGGGAAACCTCCGTTGGGGGAAACCACGGAAGCCCTATCGTGCGTAGCCCCGGTTGGGGGCGGCAACGTAACCCGGGTTACATCCGGGAAAACCGCCCTGAGCTGCGAGGACTTTGCTGCCGCTGTGGGATTTGAATCGAGGTTTGTCCCTGTCTGGCGGCGTGCACCGGGTCACAAGCTGGGGTGTGATGGAAGAAACTTTCCGGCCGGTGGGAGGGGCCCATTCGGGGCGGAAGTCGGATGAGCGGGAAGGTTGCGGGCGCGCGTCGGTGGCCGACGGGGCCGGTCAATTGTCATAGATTGCTTCAGTTTGGTGGATAATGTCGACCCCGCGCTCCGCCAGCCACGCCACCGGCTCCACCGGAACCCCGTTGACATGCACCTCGAAGTGCAGGTGGGCGCCGAAGGAGTAACCGGTGTTGCCCACCAGCGCGATCCGGTCGCCGGCCGACACCTCTTGCCCCTCGTACACCAGCAACTGCGAGGCGTGGGCGTAGAGGGTCTCGACCCCGTCACCGTGGCCAATGATCACGGCGGATCCGTAGCCGGCGTACCACCGGGAGAGCACCACCGTGCCGGCGTTGGCCGCGTAGATCGGGGCTCCGGTCGGGGCGGCCAGGTCGATGCCCTCGTGCATCCGGCCCCACCGCCACCCGTACGCGGAGGTGTAGGCGTAGTTGTGTAGCGGCAGCAACCACACGTCGGGCGCGGCCTGGGAGATGGAGCTGGCCAGCCCGCCCCCGTCCCGGACCGCGCGGGAGGCACGTTCGGCCGCCTCCGCCCGGATCTCCAACGCGCTGGCGTCGAGGCCGCCCATGCTGGAGAGCCGGTCCGGGTTGAGCTTGGCGTCGTCCAGGGCGGTCCCCGTGCCGAGGGCCACCACCCCGGCGCCCACCATGGCGGTGGTGACGACCGCCGCATAACGGCTTCGGGGTGACTCGGGGATGCGCCGGCGCCCGCGGTAGCGCGCGGGTGGCGATTGCTCGTCCAAGCTCACCCTCCGTAGTCGATCCACGGCTCTCGCTCGGGGCCTCCGCGGCAGGGCGGGCCGACTAGACCACCACCCCCGCCGTACACCCGGCACACCGTAACCAGAGCGACAGTAGCGAATCAAGGTGCCCGTGTGAAAAGTCTGGCGACCGGGGGAACCTGGTGCGGTTTCGCGACCACCGCCGCCACCCAGGGTGACGACCTTCGTTCAGTGCCCGCGCCGACACCGCGCCGAGGGCCGCCCGCGTCGCGCCGAGCTGGACCGGCGGGTTAACCTTCGTTCAGACGTTCCGTTCCAGTCGGGTGACTGGCGTCGGGGCAGGACAGGGGAAGGCACTATGAGCGCACGGATTCGGGTGGTCGTGGCCAAGCCCGGGCTGGACGGTCACGATCGCGGTGCCAAGGTGGTGGCCCGCGCGCTGCGCGACGCCGGTATGGAGGTCATCTACACCGGGCTCCATCAGACCCCGGAACAGATCGTGGAGACCGCGCTGCAGGAGGACGCGCACGCGATCGGGCTGTCGGTGCTCTCCGGCGCCCACATGACGCTGTTCCAGCGGGTGCTGGAATTGCTGGCGGAACGGGAGGCCACCGACATCATCGTGTTCGGCGGCGGCATCATCCCGGACGCCGACATCCCGGAGCTGACCAAACTCGGCGTGGCGAAGGTGTTCACCCCCGGCACCAGCACCGAGGCCATCGTCGAGTGGGTGCGCACCCACGTCGGTGCCGCGGTGGCCTAGTGGGGGAGGCGAGCCCCGGTCGTGAGGTCACGAGCGACCGGTGGGGAGGATCTCCCCGAGTAGTCACCAGAAATAAATAGAGGGAAGGGCCGGACGCACCCCTCACACGCCCGGCCCCTCTATGCACGACGCCCCGCCGCCACCCCTCGACCGACGGGGCATCGGCCGTATCTTGCCGGCCCGTGCCGGCGCCGACGCCCTACTCAACGAGAGGCCGGAGCGGAGGTTACGCGGACGCCCACCTGAATGAGGGTCACGCAGTGCCACGATCCGGACGCGAACCGCCCCCAGGTGCCGGCGGGGACCCCAACGAGCGTTAGGCTCCCGGACGTGGATCTGTACGAATACCAGGGACGGGCGCTGTTCGAGAAGCACGGGCTACCGGTGCTCGGCGGGGGCGTGGCCACCACCCCCGAACAGGCGCGTGACATCGCAGCGCAGCTGGGTGGCCAGGTGGTAATCAAGGCCCAGGTGAAGGTCGGGGGGCGCGGTAAGGCGGGTGGGGTGAAGCTCGCCGACACCCCGGAGGAGGCGTTCACCCACGCGACCGCCATCCTGGGGATGGACATCAAGGGCCACCGCGTCGAGCGGGTGATGGTCGCCCAGAGCGCTGACATCGCCGAGGAGTACTACCTGTCGTTCCTGCTGGACCGGGCCGAGCGCAGCTTCCTGTGCATCGCCAGCGTGGCCGGCGGAATGGACATCGAGCAGGTCGCGGCGGAGACCCCGGAGCGGGTCGCCAAGATCCCGGTGGATCCGAGCGTGGGCGTGGACGACGCCAAGGCGCGGGAGATCGTTGCCGCGGCGCAGTTCCCGGCCGAGGTGGCGGACCAGGTGGCTCAGATCGCCATCAAGCTGTGGCAGGCGTTCATCGCGGAGGACGCCACCCTGATGGAGGTCAACCCGCTTGCCCGGACCCCGAACGGGCAGGTGCTGTGCCTGGACGCGAAGGTGAGCCTGGACGACAACGCCGCCTTCCGTCACCCGGAGCACGCCGAGCTGGTGGACCGGTCGGCGGTGGACCCGCTGGAGCAGCGGGCCAAGGAGAAGGACCTCAACTACGTCAAGCTGCCCGGCGGTTCCGTCGGGGTCATCGGTAACGGCGCCGGCCTCGTGATGTCCACCCTCGACGTGGTCGCCTACGCCGGGGAGGAGTTCGGCGGCGTGAAGCCGGCCAACTTCCTCGACATCGGGGGTGGCGCCAGCGCGGCGGTGATGGCCAACGGCCTGGAGATCGTGCTGTCGGACCCGGAAGTGACCGCGGTGTTCGTCAACGTGTTCGGCGGCATCACCGCCTGCGACGAGGTCGCCAACGGGATCGTGCAGGCGCTGGAGCTGCTGAAGCAGCGGGGTGAGCAGGTCAGCAAGCCGCTCGTGGTCCGGCTGGACGGCAACAACGCGGAAGCGGGCCGGGCGATCCTGGCGGAGGCGAACAACCCGCTGGTGGAGCGGGTCGACACGATGGACGGCGCCGCCCGGCGGGCGGCCGAGCTGGCAGCGGCGGGGCGGTGATCGACGATGGCGATCTGGTTGACCAAGGACTCCAAGGTCATCGTGCAGGGGATGACCGGTTCCGAAGGTAGGAAGCACACCCAGCGGATGCTGGCCGCCGGCACCAACGTGGTCGGCGGGGTCACCCCCGGCAAGGGTGGCCAGCAAGTGGACTTCGACGGCGTGAGCTTGCCGGTATTCAACGACGTGGCCAGCGCCATGGCCGCCACCGGCGCCGACGTATCCGTCGTGTTCGTACCGCCGCGGTTCGCCAAGGCGGCGGTGATCGAAGCGATCGACGCGGGGATCGGCCTGGCCGTGGTGATCACCGAGGGCATTCCGGTGCACGACACCACCGCCTTCTGGCGGCACTGCGTGGCCAAGGGCAACCGCACGCGGATCATCGGGCCGAACTGCCCGGGGATCGCCTCGCCGGGGCAGTCCAACGCCGGCATCATCCCGGCGGACATCACGGGACCGGGCCGGATCGGGCTGGTCAGCAAGTCCGGCACCCTCACCTACCAGATGATGTACGAGCTGCGGGACATCGGGTTCTCGACCTGCGTCGGGATTGGGGGCGACCCGGTCATCGGCACCACCCACATCGATGCGCTGGCCGCCTTCCAGGAGGACCCGGACACCGACGCGATCGTGATGATCGGGGAGATCGGTGGGGACGCCGAGGAGCGGGCCGCCGAGTTCATCCGGGATCACGTGACCAAGCCGGTGGTGGGTTACATCGCCGGGTTCACCGCCCCGCCAGGCAAGACCATGGGGCACGCGGGCGCGATCGTGTCCGGCTCCTCGGGCACCGCGCAGGCCAAGCAGGCCGCGCTGGAGGCGGTAGGGGTGAAGGTCGGCCGGACCCCGACCGAGGCCGCCCAGCTCATGCGGCAGATCATGCGGGGAAGCTGACTGTCGACATCGACGGAGGGCCGGTGGTGGTTGGGCGCTGCCCGGACCGCCCCGGCTCCCGTGAGATCGACCGCGGCCGTGGCAGAGTAGGCGTTGATGGCCACAGGCGACACATCGCGCGAGCGGCAGGAGGCGTTGGAGGCCGCCGAAGCGGCCCATCTGGACGCCATCCGGCTGGGGCGTAGCCAGCTGCCTCTGCCCCGGCCGACGGAGCGTGCGGACTCGGGCGACGAGTCGGCCGAGCCGGCAGCCCCGCACGACCGGCCGACGGTGCCGGTGCCGAGGGACGGCGCGGACCGCGACCGGCCGACCGGTCCTCTTCCCCGGGAGCGTCCGCCAGCGCCGCGACCGGCGCGTCGAGGCGCCCCGCTGCCGGTGGCGGCCGCGGTCGCGACCGCCTGGGCCGGACTGGTGTCGTTCCTGCCGGTGGCACTGATCATCAGCCTGCTGGTGGTCCTGGAGTCGGGCACCGAGGCGCTGGGCACGGGAATCCGGGTGGCGACCGCGGGGTGGCTGCTGGGGCACGGCGTACCAGTGCACACTCCGGACGGTCCCGTGGGGCTCGTGCCGTTGGCGGTCTCCGCGCTCGCGGCCTGGCGGCTGGTACGGGCAGGAGTCCACGTGAGCCGGGCGATCGGGGCTCGCCGCCGCCGCACACCCGGACCGGCGTTGGCGGCCGCGGTGGCGGTCGGGGTCGGGTACGCCGCGCTCGGGGCGCTGGCCGCCACGGTGGCCAGCGGGCCAGGCTGGGGGGTCGACCTCGGGCGGGCCGTGCTCACCCTGGCCGGATTCGGAACGGTGGCGGGCGGACTCGGCGCATTCCACTACACGGGGGTACTGGCGGCCTGGGGGGCGCGGATCCCGGCCACGCTGCGGGCGGGCGGGCGCGCCGGAGCGGTCGCCGCAGCCGTGATCTTGGCCGCGGGCGCGGCCCTGGCAGGGGTGGCGCTGGCGGCCGCCGGCGGAGAACCGGCCGACATCCTGGCGGCCTTCGACACCGGGGTGGCCGGACAGGCCGGGCTGACGCTGCTGTGCCTGGCCTACGCCCCGAACCTCGCCGGGTGGGCGACCGCCTATCTGCTCGGCCCCGGGTTTGCGGTCGGCACCGACACGGTGGTGCGCAGCAGTGAGGTGGCGGTGGGGCCGCTACCGGCCCTGCCGGTGTTCGCGGGGCTACCGGACGCGGCGCTGCCGACCGTGGGGGCGGTACTGCTGCTGGTACCGGTGATCGCGGGCGTAGCCGGCGGGGGGTTGGTGGCGAAGACCGTACCTGGCGGGTGGCATCGGCTGCTGGCCGCGCTCGTGACCGCGGTGACCGCCAGCGGGGTGGTCGGGGCGGTCGCGGCCGTCAGCGGAGGACCCCTGCTGGGCGGGGGGCGGCTGAGCACGTTCGGCCCCGACCCGGGGCTGGTGGCCGGCGCTACCGCGGTTACGGTGGCGGTGGGCGCACTACTGGGGGTAGCCGCCACCGCCGTGTTGGCGGCCCGGCGCCGGCGACCCTGAGCCGACCGGCGCGAGGCGGTTAGGAGTTGGGGTAGTCGACCACTCCGAACACCACGGTCAACAGCAGGGCCAGCAGTCCCAGCGCGGCGCCGATGATGCCGCAGATCAATCCGGCTATCGCCTGCCCCCGGTTGGTGGCCAGTCCCTGGTCAGCCTTGTTCTTGCCGAGGAACCCGAGCACCGCGGCGACGATCCCGAGCGGGAGGCCGAGATAGAAGCAGCAGGCCAGCGGGATAGCGGCGATGCCGAGAATCATTGCGGTCAACCCGAGGGCATTGGACTGCTGCCCGGGGACCCCTGGCGCACCACCCGGTCCGGGTGGAGTGGGCGGAGTCATGGACGCGACCTCCGATCGTTCCGTTGGCGGATCACGGTGCGGGGGTGCTCGCGGGAGCTTACCGGATCGGCGGGCGGCTGGTGGGCGACCTGCGCCGTCCGACCACGATTCGGGTGGATAGGGTGCCAGGGTGACCGCGCGGATCGTGGTGCTCGTATCCGGCTCCGGCAGTAACCTGCAAGCGCTGCTCGACGCGTGCGCTGACCCCGAGTACGGGGCGCAAGTGGTGGCGGTCGGTGCGGACCGACCCACCGCGGGCGGCCTGGCCCGGGCGCACGCCGCGGGGGTGCCGACGTTCGTGGTCCGGCTGGCCGACTTCCCGGACCGGGCGGCCTGGGATCGCGCCCTCACCGAGCAGGTGGCCGCCTACCGGCCGGACCTGGTGGTCTCGGCCGGGTTCTTGAAGCTGGCCGGGCCGGCGTTTCTGGCCGAGTTCGGCGGTCGGTACCTGAACACCCACAACTCCCTCCTGCCCGCCTTCCCGGGCATCCATGCCCCCCGGGACGCGCTGGCGTACGGAGTGAAGGTGACTGGCGCCACCCTGTTCTTCGTCGATGAGGGTGTGGACACCGGGCCGATCGTGGCGCAGGTGGCGGTGCCGGTGCATCCAGAGGACACAGTGGAAACCCTGACCGAGCGGATCAAGGAGGCGGAGCGTCGCCAGCTGGTGACGTACGTGGGCCGCCTGGTGCGCGAGGGCTGGACCATAAGCGGAAGGAAGGTGACCATCCCATGAGTCGGCGGCCGATCCGGCGCGCCTTGGTGAGCGTGTACGACAAGACCGGGTTGCCGGAGCTGGCGGCCGCGCTCCAGGAGGCGGGGGTGGAGCTGGTGTCGACCGGTTCCACCGCCACCGTGATCGAGGCGAGCGGGGTGCCGGTGACCCGAGTGGAGCAGTTGACCGGGTTTCCCGAGTGTCTGGATGGTCGGGTGAAGACCCTGCACCCTGCGGTGCACGCCGGTCTGCTCGCCGACCAGCACCGGGAATCTCATCGGGAGCAGCTACGGGAACTGGGGCTGGCCGGGTTCGATCTGCTGGTGTCCAATCTGTATCCGTTCACGGAGACGGTCGCCTCCGGGGCCAGCGAGCAGGAGTGCATTGAGCAGATCGACATCGGCGGGCCGGCGATGGTGCGGGCCGCGGCGAAGAACCACGCCAGCGTCGCGGTGGTGACCTCCCCCGAGCTGTATCCGCAGATCTACCAGGCGCTAGCGGCGGGTGGGTTCACCCTCGCCGATCGTCGGCGGCTGGCGGCCCGGGCGTTCGCCGACATCGCCGCATACGACGTGGCGGTAGCCAACTGGATCGCCGGGCTGCCCCCGGTGGAGGAGCCGGAGCCGTCGCCGACCGCGGAGCCGGGACTGACCGGGGACGACACGCCGCGGTGGCCGGCGTTCCTCGGCACCACCGCCACCCTGGCCACGGTGCTGCGCTACGGCGAGAACCCACACCAACCGGCCGCGCTGTACACCGATCCGGCGGTGCCCGCGGGCCTGGCGCAGGCGCGCCAACTGCACGGCAAGGAGATGTCCTACAACAACTATGTGGACGCCGACGCGGCGTGGCGGGCGGCCCATGACTTCGACGAGCCGTGTGTGGCGATCATCAAGCACGCTAATCCGTGCGGGATCGCCGTCGGCGCGGACGTCGCCGAGGCGCACCGGAAGGCGCATGCCTGCGACCCGGTATCCGCGTTCGGGGGAGTGATCGCGGTAAACCGGCCAGTGACCGAGGAGCTGGCCACCCAGTTGGCGGACATCTTCACCGAGGTGATCGTCGCTCCGGGGTACGAGGAGGCGGCGCTGGCGGTGTTGACACGCAAACGCCAGCTGCGGGTGCTGGAGGTGTCGGACTGGCAGCCACCGACCCAGGAATTCCGACCGATCTCGGGTGGGCTGCTGGTACAGCGGGCGGACCGGCTGGATGCGCCGGGGGACGATCCCGCCACCTGGCGGCTCGTGGCGGGCGAGCCGGCGGACGCCGCTACGCTGGCCGATCTCGCGTTCGCCTGGCGGGCGATCCGATCGGTGAAGTCCAACGCCATCCTGCTAGCCGCCGACCGGGCCACGGTCGGGGTGGGGATGGGGCAGGTCAACCGGGTAGACGCGGCGCGGTTGGCGGTCAACCGGGCCGGGGCGAGTCGCGCCCGGAAGGCGGTGGCGGCCTCGGACGCGTTCTTCCCGTTCGCCGATGGGCTGCGGGTGTTGACCGATGCCGGGGTCCGGGCGGTGGTCCAGCCCGGCGGCTCGGTCCGGGATGAGGAGGTGATCGCCGCGGCGGCCGCCACCGGGACCACTCTCTACCTGACCGGTACTCGTCACTTCTTCCACTGACAGACCGGCTTCCACTGACGGACCGGTCGCTCCGGCGGTGTCCGCAACGCGCAGGCCGCCGGAGCGACCGGGAGCCGGCCGGTGGCCGCTGCCGTCGAAAATCGCTGGTGGTGCGGGAACGCCGGCGACTACTTTCCGGTGATGGAAAGGATCGAGATCATCGATGGCGGCGGTCAGTGGGAGGCGCGCGACGGAGCTGTCCGGATCGGAAGGCTGCGCGCGATCACCCGCCCGGATCAACGAACGTTTTTGTCCTTCCGGGACTGTCGGGGTGACGCGTACGCGCCGCTGCTGGCGCGCGCGGTAGCCAAGCTGGATCGGGCGCTGCTCCATACGTGGGTGGCGGAGCAGGACGAGGCCGAGCTGCGGCGGCTCGGTCAGCTCGGGTTCATGGTCAGCCGTCGAGAGCATCGCTACCGCATACCGGTCGCCCCCGCTCGGATCCGCTTCCCCGACGCCGTGCCCCTATCCGGGATCAGGCTGATCAGCGCTGCCGACGCGGACCTGGATCGGCTGCGACTGCTCGACGACACGCTGCGCGATCAGACCCCGGGTACCGACGGCTGGCAGTGGACTCCGACTGATTTCCGGGAGGAGACGTTCTCCGACGGCTTCCACGAGGCCACGTACCGGGTGGCGGTCGAGGAGCGGACGGTGGGTACATCGGGCTGGTGCGGGTGTGGCTGAAGCAGACCGGGCCTCGGTTCGGCTTCATCGGCGTGTTGCCCTGCTGGCGTCGCACCAGGGTGACCTATGGCTTGCTGGCCGTGGTGTTCCAGGAGTTGCATCGTCGGGGATACCCCGATGTGATCGGTGAGATCGACGCCGCTAATTGGGCGGCGAACGCGATCGCCGCCCGCGCCGGTGCGGTACGGATCGGTGGTGCTTACGAACTGGTGCGTGAGGTCGGCCGCGGATAGTCCGGTCGGTGCGTTGATCCGACTGCGGTACGGCACCGTTCCGGGCTATTTTCCCGGATTTCAGTCACTAGCCTGCGAGCCGTGCCACCGCTGATGCATGACGCACTGGTCGAGCTGTTCCGGCAGCGGCCGTCGCTGGCGGCGGAGCTGCTGGCCGAGCCACTCGGGGTCGAGTTGCCGGCGTGGCGGGAGGCGCGCCTCGATGCCGGTGACCTGACGGAGGTCCTCCCTACGGAGTACCGGGCGGACGCGGTGGTGACCCTGACCGGTGACGACGGCAGGGCCGCCCTGAGTGTGGTGGTCGAGGTCCAGTTGGGGCGGGATCCGGCCAAGCGCTGGAGCTGGCCGGTCTACGTGGCGACCCTGCGGGCGCGGCTGCGTACCCCACGGTCCTGTTGGTGGTGTGCGCGGATCAGCAGGTCGCCGCCTGGTGCGCCACCCCGATCGAGCTAGGCCATCCCGGTCTGGTGCTCACCCCGGTGGTGATCGGTCCGGAACGGGTGCCGGCGGTCACCGATCCGAGCGCGGCGACCGCTTGCCCGGAGCTCGCGGTGCTGTCGGCGTTGACGTATGGCGCGGACGAAAAGCAGGACAAGATTCTGGCAGCGTTGTTCGCGGCACTCGATGCGGTCGATGAGGAACGGGCGGCGTGGTACGCCGATGTGGTGCTCGCGGCCCTCCCCGACGCTGCCCGACGCCGGTTGGAGACCTTGATGTTGACTCGTACCTATCCGTATCAGAGCGATTTCGCCCGGCGATACTTCGGCCAGGGGAAGGCGGAGGGGAAGGCGGAAGGTCGGGCGGAGGGCAGAAGGGAAGGGCGCGCGGAGGGGCGGCTGGAGGGCGGGGCGCGGGCGCTGCTGACGGTGCTTGACGTCCGCGGGATCCAGGTGTCGGACGAGGCGTACACCCGCATCGCGAACTGTGGAGACCTGACCCAACTCGAGCGCTGGCTGCGGCGTGCGGTCACTGTGGACCGGGTGGACGAGCTGTTCGCCTGACCATCCGGTCCCCGGCGGGGTCGGGCGGCGCCTAGCGTCGTTCCCCCGTCCCCGCCGGGCTGGCTCCGGTTACTCGATCACCTCCAGTCGGCGGAGGTCCACGACGCCCGCTCCCGTCACCGTGACCCAGCGCAGCCGAGGCGAGTGAGCCAGAGCGTGTCGCTCGAACCACAGTGGGATCACCGGTAGGTCGGCGGCCACCGCTGCCTCGGCCAGCTGGTAGGCGGCCAGCGCCTCCGCTTCGCTGAGGGCGGCGATGCCGCTACCGACCAGTGTGTCCACTTCCGGGTTCTGGTAACCGGCCAGGTTGGCGGAGCCGGTCGAGGTGAACAGTGGCCCGAGGTAGGCCGCCATGGACGGATACTCCTGCGACCACCCCATCCGCAACAACCCCACCGGCTTCTGGTCCGTCACCTCGGACACCAGCTCGGTGAACTGCCCGGCCGGGCGCGCCGTGCATTTCACGCCCAAGTTCGCCGCCAGCTGCGCGCACACCTCGGTCATTCCCCGCTGGTGATCCCGGTCGGTGTTGTAGCTGATGGTCAGGGTGGCGGGCCCGCCCGCCTCCTGGTAGAGCTCGTAGGCGGCGTCGGGATTGAACTGGCAGGCCTGTCCGCAGGTGTCTGGCCGCGCGCCTGGCACCACGGGGGGAACGAACGACCGCGCCGGCACCCCGGTCTCCGGAAACAGGTGGTTGACCAGGGCGTCACGATCGATCGCCATGGACACTGCCTGACGCAGCCGAGCATCCCGCCACTGTTTTTCGTGGCTGGGGAAGGCGAGGAACTGGACCCGTCCGGACAGGGGGCGAAGGATCCGGTCCCCGAGGTCGGCCATGGCGGGGTCGACCTGCTCCTCCGGCAGCGTGGTGATCAGGTCGACCTTGCCGGCGCGCAGATCGGCGTAGGCCTGTTCGGCTTCGCGGTAACCGACGAAGGTCACCCCGCCGACGCGGGGGCGCTCCCCTGGGTATCGGTCATACCGGGTTACTTCTACCGACTGGCCACGCTGCCAGCTTCCCCACAATTGGAACGGCCCGTTGCCGATAGGGGCGGTGGCGAAGTTGGCGACCAGTCGCCCGTCCGCGTGGAATGCGGCGGACGGCAGTGGGTAGAAGGCGGGCGCGGCCAACATGGCGGGGAACTCACCGGACGGTTCCCGCAGAGTGACCGTGAAGGTACGGTCGTCGATCTTGGCCAGCCCGGCGAGGGTGGTAGCGGTGGGTTTGGTGCCCTCCGGTGGGTTGAGCGCCTCGTACCCGGCGATCGGGGCGAAGTAGTAGTTGTTCGGCTGCTGATTGGGCCGGTAGGCGGTGTAGTTCCAGGCCGCCAGATACCGGTCGCTGGTGACCGGTTCACCGTTGTGGAAGGTGTAGCCCTCCCGGAGGCGGATTGTCCACACTCGGTTGTCCGGGCTGGGAACGATGGACTCCGCCGCCCACGGGAACGGTCGGCCAGCGTCGTCGAATCCGACCAGCGGGGTGAACAGGGCGGCCAGGATCTGGGCGTCCGCGGGACTGGTCGCTGCGGTCGGGAGCAGCGTGGTGGGTTCGGCTACCCCGACGCGGATCACCGCGTCGGGATCGGGCCGGGCAGCACAGCCCGCCAACCCCACCCCGGCGGCCAGGGCCGTGGCGATCGTCGCAGTCAGGATCCGCCACCGTGCCCGCGGCGCCGAGCCGGACCGGAACGATCGCCGGGTGTAACCCCGCATAGCTTCCTCCGTTTACGAACTGGGTATAAGTTGCGGCGGGTCAGTATCGTATGTCTGATTTGCCGGATCGGGTGGTGAGTCGGTGCCGGTGCACTCCTTCTGGGCGGGCATGAAAAGATCGGGGCGTGACGGCGACGGTTTTGGACGGCAAGGCGGTCGCGGCCGCGATCAAGGAGGATCTCCGGGCCCGGGTAGCGGCCCTGCGCGAGCGGGGGTACACCCCCGGGTTGGGGACGGTGCTCGTGGGGGACGACCCGGCTTCGCGTAGCTATGTGGCCGGTAAGCACCGCGACTGCGAGGAGATCGGGATCGCCTCGATCCGGCGGGACCTGCCCGTTACCGCCAGCCAGGCTGAGGTAGAGGCGGCGGTGGCGGAGCTGAACGCCGATCCGGCCTGCACGGGCTTCCTCGTGCAGCTGCCGTTGCCGACCGGATTGGACCAGCAGCGCGTGCTGGAGGCGATCGACCCCGACAAGGACGCGGACGGCCTGCACCCGGTCAACCTGGGGCGGTTGGTGTTGGGGGAGCCCGCCCCGCTGCCGTGCACCCCGCGCGGGATCGTGGAGCTGCTGCGTCGATACGGTGTGCCGCTGGCCGGGGCGGAGGTGGTGGTGATCGGGCGGGGAGTCACCGTCGGTCGCCCCCTCGGGCTGCTGTTGACCCGGCGCAGTGAGAACGCCACCGTCACCCTGTGCCACACCGGCACCCGGGATCTGGCTACCCACACCCGGCGGGCCGACATCGTGGTGGTGGCGGCCGGGGTGCCGCACCTGCTCACGCCGGACATGGTCCGGCCCGGGGCGGCGGTGGTGGACGTGGGAGTGAACCGCGTAGGAACCACCCCGTCCGGGCGCGCCAAGTTGGCCGGGGACGTGGATCCGGCGGTAGCGGAGGTGGCCGGATACCTGGCCCCGGTGCCGGGTGGGGTCGGGCCGATGACCCGGGCGATGCTGCTGGCCAACGTGGTGGAGCGCGCGGAGCGGCTCGCCTGACCGACCGCATCCGGGGATTTTTCGGAAAAATGCCTCATTTCTCCCGAGCGGTGCCATGATTCGGGGGTATGCGATGGCTGACCGGTGTGCTCACGGTTGCTCTCGGGATCGCTCCGGCGGTAGCCGGTCCGACCGGAGAGGCGGTCCAGCCTGTTCCCACCCAGGCGGTCGACCCGGCGCCCGGCACCGACCCGGTGGCGTCCGACCCGCAGCTGCGGCAGGCGGTGCTGGCCGCGCTGCCGGAGTCGGCTGATCCGGCCACGGTCCAGATAGTGGTACGCCGCAGCGACCCGAGCGGCTGGGCGTTCGGGACGGCGGTGCAGCCCGCCCAGCCCGAGCCGGGGTCCTACCCGGACGGGTGGTTGTGGCTGGCCCACCAGGAGTCCGATCAGTGGCGGGCAGTGATCGAAGGGGATCCGGACTATCCCCGGCTCGCCGCCGCCTCGCCGCTGCTGACCACTCCGGAGCGGCTCCATCTGGCCGGACCACGGCGGGAACAAGCGGCCGCCGCCGACCGTCGGACCGGGATGCGGTTGCCGTACGCGGTCGGGCAGGCCTGGGCGTTGACCGGTGGCCCGCACCAGATGAGCGGATCCGCGCTCAGCTCAATCGATCTGGCGGGCGGGGACGGCCGGGTGCTGGCCGCCCGGGACGGCGTCGCCTACACCATGTGTGCCTCCGGCACCGGTTGGGTGCGGGTGGTGCATGACGACGGATTCGCCACCGATTACTACCACCTGGAAGACAACATCCGCGTGGATGGCGAGCCGGTGCGGGAAGGCGACTATCTCGGCCGGATCGGCCGGGACGTCTCCTGCGGCGGCTACGTCACCGGTCCGCACCTGCACTTCGCCCTGCGCCGGGACGGAAAGTACGTGCCGATCGCGGGGTACGTGTTCGGACGGTGGGTCATCCATGCCGGGGCCGAGCCGTACCAGGGGTTCGCCCGGCGCGGCTCGGTCCAGGTGCCGGTGGGGGGTGCTCTGCTCAACCATGGTGCGCCCGCTCCGAATGAGGCGGTGGTGGACACCAATGGCGGCGGGGTGCTGCACCGCCGCGCCGGCCCCGGCACGGGTCACCGCGTGGTGGGTACGGTCCCGGACGGTGAGACGGTGAAGATCAGGTGCGCTGCCCGCGGCACCACCCACACCGGTCGAGACGGCAACCGCACCAACGTCTGGTATCGGCTCGTGGATACCGGTTGGGTCAGCGGCGCGTACCTGTGGACGGGCACCGCCGACCCGGTAGGCGGCTGGTGCCCGAGTGAGAGTTAAGGTGCGGTCCATGGGTACTGGGAAGAAGGTCACCGTCGTCGGGGCGGGCTTCTACGGCTCCACCACGGCGCAGCGGCTCGCAGAATACAACATCTTCGATACGGTAGTGCTCACCGACATCGTGGAGGGTAAGCCGGAGGGGCTGGCGCTGGACATCAACCAGTCCCGGCCGATCGAGGGCTTCGAGACCAAGGTGGTGGGCGTCACCACCGGTCCCAATGGCGAGGGGTACGAGGCGATCGCGGGCTCGGACGTGGTGGTGATCACCGCGGGGCTGCCCCGTAAGCCGGGGATGAGCCGGATGGACCTCCTCGAGGTCAACGCCAAGATCGTTCGGCAGGTCTCGGAGAACGTCGCCCGGCACGCCCCGGACGCGGTGGTCATTGTGGTGTCCAACCCGCTGGACGAGATGACCGCGCTGGCGCAGCAGGTCACCCAGTTCCCGCGCCAGCGGGTCATGGGCCAGGCCGGAATGCTGGACACCGCCCGGTTCACCCACAACGTGGCCGAGGCGCTGCAGGTGCCGGTGGCGTCGGTGAAGACGCTGACCCTCGGCTCGCACGGGGACACCATGGTGCCGGTGCCGTCCCGGTGCACGGTCAACGGTCAGCCGCTGACCGAGTTGCTGCCGGCCGAGAAGATCGAAGAGCTGGTGGTCCGGACCCGCAACGGCGGCGCCGAGGTGGTGGCGCTGCTCAAGACCGGGTCGGCCTACTACGCGCCTTCGGCGGCGGCGGCCCGGATGGCCCGGGCGGTGGCCGAGGACTCCGGCGCCGTCATGCCGGTGTGCACCTGGGTGGACGGCCAGTACGGCATCTCCGGGGTGTACCTGGGGGTGGAGGCGGAGATCGGGGCCGGCGGGGTGAAGCGGGTGATCGAGACTCCGCTGACCGAGAGCGAGGTGGCCGCGCTGCGCGAGGCGGCCGAAGCGGTGCGGGCCAAGCAGGCGGACGTCGCCGAACTGTGACGACTCCGGCGCCCGGCCGCATACTGCGGCCGGGCGCACTACCATGGCGCTGATGGACGGATACCGGTACTGCCAGGTTGTGACCACGGTCGACTCCCGGGAGGCGGCGGAGCGGCTGGCCACCGAGGTGGTGCGGGCGCGGTTGGCCGCCTGCGGTCAGGTGCTCGGCCCGATCACCAGCAGCTACTGGTGGGAGGGGAAGGTCACCACCGACCAGGAATGGCAGGTGGTGTACAAGACCACCACCGCTGCTTACCCCGCCCTGGCCGACCAGCTTCGGCAGCTCCACCCCTACGAGGTGCCGGAGATCCTCTGCCTACCGGTGGTGGACGGCCATCCGCCCTACTTGCAGTGGCTGGATGACGAGACCCGGCGCTGACCCCGGATCGGACCGCCGCTGGCGCCGGGCGGCCGCCGACTAGGCTGAGCGCCGTGCGGGTGGACCTGTGGGAGCGGCTGCCGGAGGACTGGCGGGCGGCGATGGCGCCGTACCTGGACCAGCGGTTGGTCAGCGCGCTGGAGGAGTTCCTGAGTCGGGAGTACACCGACCACACGGTCTACCCACCGCTGCCGGACCTGTTCCGTGCGTTCCGGCTGTCGCCGTTGGCCCGCACCACCGTGCTGATCCTTGGTCAGGACCCGTACCACCGGCCCGGGCAGGCGCACGGCTTGAGTTTCAGCGTCCCGGCGGGTGTGCCCCCACCCCCGTCGCTGCGCACCATCTTCAAAGAGCTCGAGGCGGATCTCGGTATTCCCCGGCCGGCCACCGGGGATCTCACCGGCTGGGCCCGGCAGGGGGTGCTGCTGCTCAACGCGGTGTTGACGGTCCGGGCCGGACAGCCTCGGTCGCACGCCGGCAAGGGGTGGGAACAGTTCACCGACGCGGCCATCCGAGTCTTATCCGATCGGTCGGAGCCGATGGTGTTCGTGCTCTGGGGTGCGTACGCCCGTCGCAAGACCGCATTGATCGATCAAGATCGACATGTGGTGCTCACCGCCGCCCATCCCAGCCCGCTGGCCGGTGACCGGTTCCGCGGCTCGCGGCCGTTTAGCGCCATCAATGAAGCGCTGCGCCGCTGGGGGCGCCCGCCGGTGGACTGGGCAGCCTTGGACACTGGTGACTGATCGGTAACTCTGGACCTAACCTGACCCGAGCGGTAGCGTGCAGTAAACGCTGGCGCAGACGCCTCGGGTAGGTGAGCCGTGACCGCGATCCGTGTACATCAGACCATCCCGATCCGGATCAACCCGACCTCGGCGCGGCCGAAATCGATCTCGTCAGCGGCCCGACCGGGAAGCAACGGCCGGCCGATACCCCCCATGGTCGGTCGCGACCAGGAATTCGATCAGCTACTCAGGACCGTCTCGTCCGCACCGTCGCTAGTGATGATCACCGGCGAAGCGGGCATCGGAAAGACCCGCCTGGTCTCCGAACTGCGCCGCCATCCCGCGCTGTCCGGCACCACTGTCCTGGTGGGCGCCTGTCAGAGCATTCGGGAACCGTTCCCGTTGGGACCGGTGCTGGAGGCGGTCCGCAGCCTCGGTGACCAGCTGGCCGGGGTCCGGCTGTCGCCGGTGGTCGGGGCGCTGCGCCCACTGTTGCCGGAGCTGCGGGACCGATTACCGGAGCCGCTGGAGCGACTGGACAGCCCGGTCGCCGAGCGGCACCGGTTGTTCCGAGGGTTGACCGAGCTGTTGACGGCGGTGTGTCCAGCGGTGCTGGTGCTGGAGGATCTGCATTGGGCCGACCAACAGACCGCGGACTTCCTGCACTATCTGATGGCTGATCCGCCGCCGCAGTTGTCGCTGGTGGTCACCTTCCGCAGCGGGGAGATGGACCCGACGATATGGCCTCCGACTCGGAGTTTCCCGGCCGGGGTGACCCGGTGTGAGCTGACGCTGTCCCCGCTGGACGCGGCACAGACCGGACAGCTGGCCGCCAGTATCGCTGACGTGGATCGGATCCCGGAGGAGTTCGCGGGTCACTTGTGTGAGCGTACCGGCGGGCTGCCGTTCGCGATCGAGCAGGTAATGGCGCTACTGCGGGAGCGCGGGGTGGCGGTGCCGGGGCAACCGTGGTCCCGAGAGGCGCTGGATGGACTCGCGGTGCCCGCAGCGGTGCGCGACCACGTCCGACAGCGGGCGGCGCTGCTGTCGGCCCCCGCCCGGGCCATGCTGGAGGCGCTGGCGGTGATGGGCGCCCCGGCCTCGGAGCAGGAGATCGCGCTGGTGTCCGGGCAGCCGGCGGCCGAGGCGGCAAACGGCCTGTGCGAAGGCATCGACGCGGGGTTGCTGGTCGACGTCGATCTGCGGGTGGGTTTCCGGCACGCCCTGGCCAAGCAGGCGATCTATCACGGGATCCCTGGGCCGCGCCGCCGGGAGCTGCACAGCCGGGCGGCAGCCGTTCTGTCCGGGCGGGACGACCGTCCGCTCGGACAGATCGCGCATCACCTGCGGCAGGCCGGCCGGTGGGAGGAATGGGTGGAGGTGGCCGAGCGCGCCGCCGACCAGGCGAGGGCGTTAGGTAACCACGACGAGGCGGCTCGACTGTTGGAGGAAATTCTCCAGCATGGGTCACCGAAGCCGGAGGCGATGGGGCGGCTGGCAATCAAATTCGGATGGGCCGCCACCGAGGTGCTGCGGATGACCACCGCTCCCGACCTGCTGGCCCGGGCCCTTGAGCAGGACCTTCCCCGGTCAGTCCGGGGGGAGCTGCAATATCTGGCGGGAGTCCTGATCGACCTGCACGACCTGGGCATCGAACGGGCCCAGCCGCTGTTCCGACAGGCGGCGCGGAACCTGCCGGACCGACCTGACCTGCGCGCCCGGGCCCTGATGGCGCTGGGGGTGAGCCAGACCAGCCAACCGCTCAACCAACGCAAGCGGTGGCTGGACCAGGCACTGGCGACCCTGCCGGAGATCCCGGACCAGGAGTCCCGGGTGTTCCTGCTCGGCAAGATCACCGCCGGCCTGGTCGACATGGGACATCCACAGTGCTGGGAGCTACTGGGCCAACTGCGGGACCTGACCCCACAGGGACCGCGGACCCCCGGCCAGGCCAACGCCTGGTATTCAGTCGGTGCCGCCGCCTGTTTCACCGGACATCATCAACTCGCCAGTGAGCTCCTCCACCGGGCCCGGGACGGGGCGATCGCCTGCCGCAGCCAACGGATGGAACTGTTCGCCCGCGGCGGGTTGGCCGCCTACAACTACAGCCGGGGCGCCTGGGACGGGCTGGAACCGACGCTGACCGAGCTGCTTGAGCAGACCGTGGCCTATCCCTGGTGTCGGCTGCTGGTGCTCTCGGTGGCGGGGAGCCTGGCCCTGGCCCGTGGGGAGCTGGAACCGGCCGAGCAGCGGCTGATCGAGGCGGTCGGGGACCGGGTCGACAGCAGCTCGTACTCGGTGGCGATCGCCACCGTAGGCCAGATCCGGCTGGCGCTGGTGCGAGGTGAGCCGGACACCGCGCTGGCGCTCGCGGAGGCGTACCTGCGCGCCGTCCGCCCCGGACATTCGCTGTGGCCGATCATCTACCGGGCGCTGCCGTGGCTGGTGGAGGCACAGCTGGCCGCCGGTCAGACCGCCCAGGCCCGAGCGCTGGTCCTGCGGTGTCGGCGGGAGCTGCGGAAGCGGGTCGCGCCGCTGGCGCCGGCGGCACTTCGGTACGCCCGGGGCCACCTGGCGCTGGCCACCGGAGAACCGGTGAGCGCGGCGTACCACTTCCTCACCGCTGGTGCGCGGTACGACCTGCGGCACTGTCCGTACGAGGCCGCGCAGGCCCGGGAACAGGCGGCCCGGGCGATGCTCGCCGCTGGCCGCGCCGACGCGGTCGAGTCGCCGCTGCGGGAGGCGCTGATCGAGTACGACCGGTTAGGGGCGAACTGGGACCTGAGTCGGGCGGCGCGGCTGGCTCGGGCCAACGGCGTATCGGTACCGGCCCGACACCGGGGTGGGCAGCGTGGCTACGGTGACGAACTGACCCCGCGGGAGCGGGAGGTGGCGCTGCTGGCCGCCACCGGCCGGACCAACAAGGAGATCGCCGGGGAGCTGTTCGTCTCCGCGGAGACGGTCAAGAAGCACCTGCAGGCGGTGATGCGCAAGCTAGGGGTGCAGTCCCGGGCGGCGCTGGCGCGCCGACTACTCACCTGCACGGAGTGACTGTCCCCCTCGTCTACCCCATTTGGGGTATGGCTGTGTGACCGGGGCCATCCCTACCGTGACCGCGTGGATATCCGTCGATTGTAGGGCGTTCGGCTCCCGGGTCCAGGCTGGGCCCGGGGCGGAGCGTTTCCGGCTACCGGTACGTGGCCGTTCGGTGAACGGTGGTGCGCGGGCGTCACCGTCCACCGGGTCCACGGGGGATCCGGCCCGCGTCACCTGTGTCGGACCGGACACCGGCTCCGGACGGAACACCCCCTCCGGACGGACCGGATGCGGGGATATCCCACCTCCTTCACTCCACAGAGCAGGAAGGTTGTCATGTGTCATCCACCCCTCAGCCAGGGCGGCCCTGCCCGGGCGGAACGGAGGTCGGTCGATGAGTAACCGCAAACGGCGGTTGGCCGCCCTGACCGTCGGGGCGACGCTGCTGGGCCTGGTCCTGTCGACCACCGCAGCCAGCGCGCAACCGGCGACGTCGAACAGCGGCCCGACGTCGTATCAGATCACTCTCGACGGTCTGCCCGCCAGCACTCAGGAGTTGCTGGCGGAGGTCGCCGGGAGTAACCTACGCGCCACCCTCACCCTGATCACCGGTGATCAGGTGGTGGTCGGACTGAACCACGACGGCGTCCCGGTGGTCCAGGACATCGTCGCCGCTCCCCGAGCCGACGGTGCCACCCCGGTCTTCTACACCGTCACCCGGCACGACCAGGTGTACGTGCTGCCCAGTGACGCACTGTCGTTGTTGGGCGCCAACGTCCTCGACTGGGAACTGTTCAACCTGGCCAAGTTGGCCGCGCACGTGGCCAACGGCACCGTCGACCAGGTGCCGGTGATCGTCACCTACCGCAGTGCGGTGGCCGCCCGGCTGGCGCCGGCGGAGGTGCCCGGGGCCACGGTGGAGCGGACCTTCGACAGCATCGACGGCGCCGCGGTGACCATCGAGGCCGACGGCGCCTGGTGGCAGGAGGTCCAGGAGAACGTCGAGCAGGCGCCGGCGCCCACCGCGGCCGCGCTGACCATGTCCGGGCCGCTGTCCGGGGTGGAGAAGGTCTGGCTGGACGAGCTGGCCCAGATCCAGTTGGACGAGTCGGTGCCTCAGGTCGGGGCCCCGCTCGCCTGGGCGAAGGACCTGGACGGCACCGGAGTGACGGTGGCGGTGCTGGACACCGGTATCGACGCCAACCACCCGGACGTGGCTGGCAAGATCATCGACGCGGTGGACTTCACCGATAGCCCGTCGGGGGTGGTGGACGGCCACGGGCACGGCACCCACGTGGCGGCCACCATCGCCGGCACCGGGGCGGCGTCGAACGGGCTGCGGCCGGGCGTGGCGCCGGGTGCGGACCTGCTGATCGGCAAGGTCTGCAACGACGGCGGAAGCTGCCCGAACAGCGCCATCCTCGAGGGGATGGAGTGGGCCGCCGTCTCCGGCGCCCGCGTGGTGAACATGAGCCTGGGTGGTGGCGCCACCGACGGCACCGACCCGCTCAGCCAGGCGGTCAATGAACTGACCGCCCAGTACGGGACCCTGTACGTGATCGCGGCCGGCAACTCCGGCCCGAGCTCGTACACCGTCAGTTCCCCGGCCGCCGCGGACGCCGCATTGGCGGTGGCGGCGGTGGACAAGAACGACGAGATGGCCGACTTCTCCAGCCGCGGGCCGCGGGTGGGTGACGACGCCGCCAAGCCGGACATCGCGGCCCCAGGGGTGGGGATCGTAGCGGCCCGGGCGGCCGGCACCGCCATGGGTACGGTGGTGGACGACTACTACACCTCCGCCAACGGCACCTCCATGGCCACCCCGCACGTGGCCGGTGGGGCGGCGATCATCGCGCAGCAGCACCCGGATCTGTCCGGACCGGACATCAAGGCGCTGCTGATGGGCACCGCTCTGGACCTGGGCCACGACCTGTACGCCCAGGGCACGGGCCTGATGGACCTCGGCCGGGCGGTCGACCCGAGTGTGTTCGCCGGCGGCAGTGTCAACTTCGGCCGGCTCACCTACCCGCACTCGCCGGTGACCGACCAGGTCCGGTTCATCAACGTGACCGACGAGCCGATCACGCTGTCGCTGACCACCGAGTTCACCGCTGGGGACGGCAGCCCGGCCCCGGCCGGCCTGTTCACCGTCGGCGCGGACGAGGTGACCGTACCGGCCCAGGGTGAGGCCACGGTGGACATCACCGTGGACGGTCGGGTGCTGGAGGCCGGCGGCATCTACGGCAAGTACAACGGGTTCGTGCAGGCGTTCGACGACGAGGGCACCCTGCGGACCAGGGCCCGGGTGGCGGTCTTCCTGGAGCCGGAGCGGTTCCCGGTCGAGGTGAACGTCACCGGCGGCGACGCGTCGACGAACTACGGCAACCTGCTGATCGTCCCGATGGACGACCAGACCTACCTGCACGACGATCCGCTCACCCTCCCCGGTGAAGAGCAGACCACCGTCGGTCTGTACGCCGGCGCCTACGCGATCGCCACCAGCGTCACCTGGAGCGTCGACGGGGTCGCGCAGACCGGGCTGCTGGTCGCCCCGGAGGTGACGGTCGACGGGCCCACCACGGTGACCCTGGACCTGGCGGACCTGGAGAAGGTCGAGGTCAAGCTGCCGAAGCAGACCCAGACCTTCGCCGCCACGCTGGCCCTGAACCGGGTCTCCGCCACCGGGGCCTGGGGCCTGACCGCGGAGCTGGAGTCCACGTACGCCGGCGGGGAACCGCACTGGTGGGTGCTGCCGACCGGCCCGGTCGACCAGGGCACCCTGACCGTGGACACTTACGCGGTGCTGGTGCCGGTTCTGACCACCCTGCGGGCGGTGGGCAGCGGCCCGCCGCTCACCCTGGACAGCCGGTACGTCTCCCCGGAGGCGACCGTGCCCGGTGGCAGGCAGGGCTGGGTCGTGGACGTGGATCCGGAAACGGGCACGCAGATCATCAACGGTCGCTACATCCAGTTGCCGGTGCCTCGACTGACCGCCAAGGGCACCGTACCGGTGGTCCACGCCGGTACCGGCACCCCGGAGGAGCTGGCCGCGGCCGGGGTGTCCGGCAAGCTGGTGCTGCTGACCGCCACCGACATCTGCACCGTCAGCTGTGCCTACGACGCGCTGCACGAGCGGGTCGAGGCGGCCGCGGATGCCGGGGCGGTCGGGGTGCTGGTGGCCTCCGCCGCCGGTCACGTCAACCTGCCGTTGCCGGTCGAGACGGACGTCGATTGTGCCACTGCGGACGACTGTCCGCCGGTGGAGCCGTACTCCTCGATCCCGGTGCTGAGCGTGCCGGCCGACCAGGCCGCTGAGTTGGTCGCCAAGCTGGACCGCCCGGGTGCGGTGCGGATCCAGGTCGGTGGCAACGGCGCGGTGACCGAGGTCTACGGGGCGGAGTTCCACCACGACCGGGTGCCGAGCATGCCGTACCGGCTGGAGGCGCGTGACCTGGTCCGGACGGAGCACCGGATCCACGACGACCACCCCGGCGCGGTCCGGATCTTCAACTGGGGTGGATACGAGCTGATCAACGGAGTCTGGGAGCAGGGGCCGGGGCTGAACTTCCCGAGCGTGGCCACCCCCGGCACGGTCGTGGTGTACCTGCCGCAGGCGTCTGCGTCCACAGTCAACCGGTTCAGCCTGGGCACCTTCGACTTCGTGGCCCCGTACCTGGCCGCGGCGTCGGAGCAGGAACTGAACTCCATGATGTTCATGGTTCCGTCGGAGTCGCAGTGGGCGGAGGAGCTCGAACCGGGCACGTACGTCTGGAACACCGGACCGCGGGTGCCGGGTGCCCACCCGGTGCTCACCGACAACGCCGGTAACCAGCTGCCCCTCGGCTTCTGCTCCGGCTGCCGGGAAGGGGACACGTTCTGGCCGTCGATCCAGTTGACCGGCAGCACCGGTCACCCGACCGAGACCATGGCGGGTCTGGTCAACGACATGGGTGCCGGTGCCTTCATGTTGGGTGTGAACGGGTGCAATTCCTGTGAGCTGGCCCTGTACGACGAGGCCGGGCAGGAACTGCCCCCGACGCTCATCCCGATGGGAATGACCATCGTCCTCGGCGACCAGTCGGAGCTCACCCGGGTTCCGGCGGGCGCGTGGCCGACCGGCCAGTTGCCGCTGCTCGTTGGCGGTCTCGGGACCGGCCTGATCGACAAGGAGGCGACCCGATGAGCATGGGTACGCGTTCGTGGTGGCGTCGCAAGGTGACGATCGCCGCCCTGGCCGGTGCGGGTCTGTTCTCGCTCGGCTGCAGTCTGACCAGTGACCTCGTGGCCTACGAGGACCTGCCGCCGGAGGAGGCCCGGTACACCCTGGAGCTGGACAGCGGGGACGCGGTCACGGTCTGGGAGTACACCTCCGCGCACGTGGACGAGTCCACCAGCGTGCAGCCCTGCATGGGGGCCGCGTTGGGGGACCCGTCCATCGGGGAGTGTCGACCGGAGCCGCTGATCTTCCTGCGGTACGACCTCGGCCTGGACCTGGAGGAGTCGGTCCGGGCGAACCGGCCGCACACGTTCACGGTCACCGGCTACTACGCCCCCCAGTTGGAGGAACCGCCGACCGTCACCCAGTTGACGGTGGAGGTCAGCTACGACGGCGGCCAGACCTGGCAGCAGGCCCAGGTCCAGAAGCAGCCGGACGGTTCGTACCGGGTCACGGCCACGCACCCGAAGCACGCCGATGAGGTGTCGCTGCGGGTCAGCGCCAGTGACAGTGACGGCAACACGGTCGTCCAGACCCTGCCGGAGGCGTTCTCGGTGCGCTGACCGTAATGCCCTGCTCCCGGTGCCCCGTCCGCTCAGTTGAGCGGACGGGGCACCGCCCGTTGGGTGGGCGGTCGCCCCGGCCGGGCCGCCGGCGGTCCGGGCGTTCGGGGCGGCCTCGACCTGGGAATCTGCTCACGGAGAACCTGACCCGGACGCCCGGTCCTGAACGCGTCCCGTACGCTCGTACTGTTAACGGCGGAAGGTGTCTGCGGAAGGAGCACCCCGGTGGCCAAGATCAAGGTAGCCAACCCGGTCGTCGAGCTCGACGGCGACGAGATGACCCGGATCATCTGGCAGCAGATCCGGGAACAGTTGATCAAGCCGTACCTCGACATTGAGCTGGCGTACTACGACCTGTCGATCCAGAACCGTGACGCCACCGATGACCAGGTGACGATCGACGCGGCCCACGCCATCAAGCAGCACGGGGTGGGGGTGAAGTGCGCCACCATCACCCCGGACGAGGCCCGGGTCGAGGAGTTCGGCCTGAAGAAGATGTGGCGCTCGCCGAACGGGACGATCCGGAACATCCTCGGCGGGGTGGTGTTCCGGGAGCCGATCATCATTTCGAACGTGCCGCGGCTGGTGCCGGGCTGGACCAAGCCGATCGTGATCGGCCGGCACGCCCACGGCGACCAGTACAAGGCCGCCGATTTCGTGGTCCCCGGTCCCGGTACGGTCACCATCACCTACCAGCCGGCCGACGGCGGTGAGCCGATCGAGATGGAGGTGGCGAACTTCTCCGGCGGCGGGGTGGCCATGGGCATGTACAACTTCGACGAGTCCATTCGGGACTTTGCCCGCGCCTCGTTCCGGTACGGCCTCGACCGGGGCTACCCGGTCTATCTGTCCACCAAGAACACCATCCTGAAGGCGTACGACGGGCGGTTCAAGGACCTGTTCCAGGAGGTGTTCGAGAACGAGTTCGCCGAGCAGTTCGCGGCTGCCGGGTTGACCTACGAGCACCGGCTGATCGACGACATGGTGGCCGCCGCCCTGAAGTGGGAGGGCGGGTTCGTGTGGGCCTGCAAGAACTACGACGGTGACGTCCAGTCCGACACGGTGGCTCAGGGCTTCGGGTCGCTGGGCTTGATGACCAGCGTGCTGTTGACCCCGGACGGGCGCACCGTGGAGGCGGAGGCCGCCCACGGCACCGTGACCCGGCACTACCGGGCCTGGCAGCGGGGCGAGAAGACCTCCACCAACCCGATCGCCTCGATCTTCGCCTGGACGCGGGGGCTGGCGCACCGGGGCAAGCTGGACAACACCCCGGAGGTGGTCCGGTTCGCCGAGACCCTGGAGCGGGTCTGCATCGAGACGGTCGAGGGCGGCCAGATGACCAAGGACCTGGCGCTGCTGATCGGCAAGGACACGCCGTGGCTGACCACCGACGAGTTCATGGCGGCGATCACGGACAACCTCGCCAAGGCCCTGCGGGAGTAGTGGGACACTCCGGGAGCAGTTGCGCCGGAAGACCGACCGAGGGGAGAATGCCGGGCAAGTTCCGCAAACTACCCCTCCGGTAGGTCTAGGTGACCCACGACGAATCTCGCATCTTCTCGGTGCCGGAGCCGCGTACCCACGCCACACCTCCGGCGCCCTCCTTCCGGCCACCGGTGCGGCCGGAGCGGGCCGATGGCTCCGCTCCGGCCGCCGGCGGGCCCCCGCCGCAGCTCTCCGGAGCGCAGCCCGGCGGGGCGCGGGCGCGGCTGTTGGCGGGGATCGGGCGTAACCCCCGCAGCGTGCTGGCGGCCTTGATCAGCACCTGGTTCTATGTCCCGTTCGCGCTCGTGACCGCGCTCGGTAGCGCGCTCCTGTTGGGGCTGGTCGGGTTCACCCGAGGGCTGACCGACACCCTGGTGCCGCCGTTCGTCGTCAACCTGCCCCTGCTCGGTTCCGCGCTGGAGGGCGTACTGCCCCGCACCGGCGGGGTGATCGAGGGGATGCTCGGGGTCCTGCTCGGGTTGCCGCTCGGTTTCCTCGGTGGACTGTTGCTGTTCTGGCGGGAGCCGTTCGCGGATCCGCTGACCGGGCTCGGCACCCTGGTCGGAGTCATCGGGTTCGGGCTGGCGGTCGGAGTGGTCTACACCGGCTACCGGATGGCGCTGGAGCCGTTGTTGCTCCGGATGGCCGGGGCCCGCCGGATGAGCCGGCGCGAACAGGCGCTCATTCTGCCGATCGCCGCCGACTGCGCCCGGCGACTCGGACTGGCGACCTACCCACCGATCCTGATCGACGATCGTCGGGAGCCGTACGCGGTCGCCCACACCCGCCACATCGTGCTGAGCCGGGGGCTCCTCATGGAGTTCCAGTACGACCCGGAGGTGATCGCCGGGGTGCTGGCCCATGAGTTGGAGCACTGGCGTAACGCTGACGCGGTCTCGGCGGCGTTCGTGCGGGGAGTGGCGCTCCCGCTCTACCTGATCCACGCCGCGGTGGGGGCCCTCAGCGCCCGGACCCGTCAGCCCCTGCTGTTGGCGCTGGTGTGGCTGCTGACCTGGCCCGTGCTGCTCACGGTCCGGTGGTTCATCATGCCGGTGATCGCCGCCGATGCGCGGGCCGAGGAGTTCCGGGCCGACCAGGGGGCGGTCCAGGCGGGTTACCGGGACGGGTTGCGGCGGGTGCTCACCCGGTTGGACCGCTCCTTCGAGACCGGACACAACGGGTGGACCCGGACGATCTGTCAACGGCATCCGGCGGTCGAGCTCCGGTTGGAGCGGCTGGAGAGCCCAGATCAGCGCTATCCGCTGCCCGACCCCGCCGCCAGCCCGGTGGTCAGGACAGCTCCTCCGCCGCGGTCACCGCGCTGATCCGGCGCAGCGCGAACACCCGCTCCGCCCCCCGGAGTCGGCACCACCCGTGCAGCAGGTCGCCGTCGAGTTCCAGATCCTCCACCACGCGGGTACTCGCCACTCCCTCGGCGTTGACATAGGAGATGACCACCGGGGTGCCGTCGCGGATCGCCGCCCACAGCAACCACCGCTCGTCCGGGCGGAGCTGTCCGGTCTGCTGCGCCAGCGTGATCGGTACCGGCTCGGGAGGGGCGCTGGCGGCGGAGTCGACCGGGTCCGGGGCCGTAGCCACCGGGACGGCCGCCGCGTGCAGTCGGGCCGCCAGCGCCGCCAGGTCCGCCGGTGCCGCCGGGGGCAGGGTCGGTGGAGTGGTGGGGCGCCGACGGGGTGGGGTGGCCCGATGCCGCGGCGGGCGGTCGAGCACCGGTACGCCGTCGGCGGACTCCTGGATCGGGGCGTAACCGGCCGCTCGGAGCGCCGCCAAGGTCTCCGCTAAGGGTGCGGCGGACGCGAGTACGGTCGGCGCGAGTACCGACAGCGCCAACCGCCGTAACGACCGGGCCGCCACCAACTCCGCCAGCAGCGCCGGATCATCGGCGCGCAGCACGCACCCCACCTCTCGGAGCCGCACGTGACCGTGGCGGCGCGCCACGTCGGTGAGCAGGTACTCCAACGGCTGGGGCAGGGTGCCGCCGACCGCCCGTTGCCGTAACCGCGCCTGTAGCGCCGCCACGGAGTGCCCGGCGTCGAGCGCTCTCCGGACCGAGTCCGGGCTGAATCGCCAACTGGTCGCGCTGCCGGTGGACTCGCGGTCGGCGACGGAGTCCAGCAGGTCGGCTAAGGACCGGTCGACCGGGCCGGGCACGACCGCGGTCAGGTCGGCCTGGAACACCGCCTCGGTCACCGGAGGCGGCAGCAACGACCGGGCGGGGAGGGCGGGGTCGGTGCCGGCCTGGAGCGCCGCCCCGAGGGGGCTGAGCGCCCCGCGCGCCACCACCCCGAGCAGGTGCGCCTCGTGCCAGACGGCGGTCATCAGGTCCGCGGAGACCCCGGGGGCGGTGGTGAGCAGCGGGTGATGCCAGGCCAGGGCTTCCCACAGTGCCTCCGGGTCGGCCACGGCCTGCCCGGTGGGCAGCGTCGCCAACCACGCCAGCAGGCGCCGCCGCAGCGTCTCGGTGTGCGGCCCCGGTGCGGCGGACCCTAAGGCGACCGTCGGCCGGCCGTCGACGGGCCGCAAGGGGACGGTGGGCAGCCGGAGCCAGTGTCCGAGCAGCTCCGCCAGCTGCTGCGCGGGCACCAATTCCGCCCACCGGTCATATTCCGCGGTGGGCAGCAGCCGGGCGGGATCACGGCCGTTCCGGTGGACCGCGAGCAGTCCGGCGTGGTGGGCCAGGACCAGCCACAGCCGGATCGGCGCCTCGTCGGTGCCGAGCCGGCGAGCCAGCCGGCGTAGCTCCCGGACCCCCACCCCGCCGGATTTCACCAGCGGGCAGGGCTCGGCGGCGATCGCCTCCAGCAGTCCGGACAGCTGCCCCACCGCTGCCCCGCCGGCGGCCGCGGCTTCCCGGGCTACCGCTTCCTCACCCACCTCGGTGGTCGGCACCGGGGGCGGCTCCGGGGTGAAGGGGGCCCGCCAGTCCGGCCCTCGGAGGGCGAGCGCCGCTTCCCGGGCCAACTGCGGCACCCCGTACTGGTCGGTCATGGCCAGACCGTGCGCGGTGGCCCAGCGCAGTGCCGGTTCCTCCGGGCGGTGGCCGTACCAGGGGGAGGTCGCCTCCGGTCCGGACTCCGCCAGCTGCATCAGTCGGTCCCGGATGGCCGGTGCCGCGTTGGCGACCAGTTTCCGCACCCGCTCCGGGTCACTGACCGCGGTGCTGATCGCCGTCACCAGGTGCGCCTTGCGGCCGGGCGGGGGCACGCCGAGGGTGCGGGCGATGGCGCGCAACCGGTCGTACGGGTGGCGCGCGAGGAGCACCGACGCGGGGGCGCCGAGTCGCAGCGGGTACGGGAACACGTCGTACAGCGGCTCGGCCATCCGCAACTGGTCCCCGTCCGGCCACACCAGCGCCCAATCGGACAGTAGTCGCAGGAGAGTGGCTAATGGGGCAGGCGGGGCGCCATCCGGGCCCGGACGGTAGCCGAGCCAGTCCAGCAGGGCGGTGCGGTAGCCGCCGTCCGGCCCCAGGAGCTGGAGCACTTCGATGATCTGCAACCCGGGTAGCGGCAGTTCCTGGACCGCCCGGGTGACCGACGCGGGGGTCTGTAACCGGTCAGCGAGCTCCGCCAGGTGCTGAGGGGTCGGTGGGGCGACCGCGTCCGGTCGGCGGCCGAGCAACCCGGTCAGGGCGTCGACGGGCTGTGCGGCAAGCCATTCGCGGAGGGTGCGGGCCACGGCGCTCACCCTACGACGCGCGTTCCCATTGTGGGCGTCTTGCCAGGGGTGGTGCGTCGTGGTGGCGGCCACTGGTGTGAGCAGAGTGGCGCAGTGGGGCGAACCATTCCGGGGGACGCGGCTATCGGGGGGGGGCGACACGCGGGAGATTAGCGAATGGCCTGTATCCGATTTGCGCCATATGCCACAATAGCCACTGCCTGGACGGTAAGGTCAGGGTAGATCTGGGGGAGCTCACTTCGGTCCCACCGGTTGCGATCCACCCGGGGTGGGTACAGACCGCGATGGACCGGCGGCCCGGCGGGCGGGCAGGTGGCCGATGGGCCGGCATCCGCAGACCCGGCGACGGGGATGCCCGCCCGGATGGATCATGCCCAACAACCGATCGTTCCGGGCCGGACAGTGGGTAACAGACGGTTCACAGTAGATCCCACTGTGGAGATTATTCCCGGAAATAGTGGACAGCTCATAGAAATCGTGGCAGCGTATTAACCATGGCTCAGACTGGAATTAACGCAACCGCCGCAGCCTTGCTGGGGTTGCTGCACGAGGGACAAATGACAGGCGGTCAGTTGATGGCCGTTGCAGAGGAACGACTCGGTCGCTACTGGTCGATGACCCGTAGCCAGGTCTACCGGGAGCTACCGGCGCTGGCCGAGCTCGGATACGTGAAGCTGGGTAAGCCCGGACCACGCTCCAGCCAGCCGTACTCCATCACTCCGGCCGGTAAGCGGGCCTTCCTGCGTTGGTTGGCGGAAGAGCCGAGTCGCGATTCCCTGCGTAACTCTGTGGCGCTGCGGATCGCATTCGGCGACAAGCAGTCGCCCGCGCAGCTACGCAAGTTGCAAGAGACCGCCACTGAGTATCACAGCCAGGAGTTGGCGCGCAGTCGGGAACAAGCGAAGGAAGCGCGGAAGGAAGGTGACGAATATGCCGCTGCCGCCCTCGACTTCGCTATCGGCTACCACCGGGCCGCGCTGTCCTGGTTGAAGAATCTGCCGATCGAGTGACCGGCTCGCCGCCCCGGTGGCGGACCGTCGCTACCGCTCGTTGGTCCGCCACCGTCGCCGCCGGCCCGAGAGGACTAGCCGGCGGTGGCGCCGCCCCGGGGTGGCGCCGGTGGGACGGGCGATCGCCACACGGGGTCGAGATGTGCGGTCATCCCGCCAGTTAGGCCGGCTCGGTTATCGGTAGGCGGCCCCACTTGCCGTACTGTTGGTGAACGTGAACCCGACCGAGTACGCCGAACAACTCCAGCGCCTGGACGAGATGCTCTCGGGCATCGAACGGGTGCTCGACCTGGAGAAGCTTCGTGCCCAACGGGCCGAGCTGGAACGCGAGGCCGCCGCCCCCGATCTGTGGGAGGACCAGGCCCGAGCACAGCAGGTGACCGCCCGATTGTCGGCTATGAACAGTGAGATCTCTCGGCTGGAAGGGCTACGTCGCCAGCTGGAGGACGCGAAGGTACTGCACGAACTCGCCGAGGACGAGGGCGACTCCGGCTCGCTGGCCGAGGTGGGGGCGGAGATCGCGGCCCTGGACAAGGCGCTCCGGGAGCTGGAAACCCGCACTCTGCTGTCGGGGGAGTACGATGCGCGGGAAGCGGTGGTGGCGATCCGGGCCGGCGCCGGCGGGGTGGACGCGGCGGACTTCGCCGAGATGCTGCTGCGGATGTACCTGCGCTGGGCGGAGCGGCGCGGCTACCCCACCGAGGTGTACGACATCTCCTACGCGGAGGAGGCGGGGATCAAGTCCGCCACCTTCGTGGTGAAGGCGCCGTTCGCCTACGGCACCCTGAGCGTGGAGGCGGGTACCCACCGGCTGGTGCGGATCAGCCCGTTCGACAACCAGGGGCGGCGGCAGACCAGCTTCGCGGGGGTGGAGGTGCTCCCGGTGGTGGAGCAGACCGACAAGATCGAGATTCCGGAGCACGAGATCCGGATCGACGTCTTCCGCTCCTCCGGTCCGGGCGGGCAGAGCGTGAACACCACCGACTCCGCGGTCCGGATCACCCACCTGCCCACCGGCATCGTGGTGACGTGCCAGAACGAGAAGTCGCAGCTGCAGAACCGCGCGGCGGCGATGCGGGTGCTGCAGGCCCGGCTGCTGGAGCGCAAGCGGGCGGAGGAGGAGGCCGCCATGGCCGAGCTGCGGACCGACGCGGCCGGCTCCTGGGGTGATCAGATGCGCTCGTACGTGCTGCATCCGTACCAGATGGTCAAGGACCTGCGCACTGACCACGAAAGCGGTAACCCCAGCGCGGTGTTCAGCGGCGAAATCGACGATTTCATCGAGGCCGGGATCCGCTGGCGGCGGCAGCAGCAGCTCGCTGAGGCGTCGAGCTGACCCCGATCGGGCAGTCGGTGACCGCCGGGCGGCAGTCTTCCAGGTGGAGTGCGTAGACTCTGCACCCGTGATTCGCCTGGAGCGTGTGACCAAGACCTATCCCAAGGCGGCCCGGCCCGCGCTGGACGCCGTGGACGTCGCCATCGAAAAGGGCGAGTTCGTGTTCTTCATCGGGCCGTCCGGTTCAGGCAAGTCCACCATCGTCAAGCTGCTGCTGCGCGAGATCACCCCGACCAAGGGAAGGGTGATCGTCAACAACCGGGACGTCAGTTCCATGCGCTCGTGGCGGATCCCGGCCTTCCGCCGGACGGTCGGCTGCGTGTTCCAGGACTTCCGGCTGTTGCCCAACCGCACCGCGTACGAGAACGTGGCGTTCGCCCTCGAGGTGATCGGCAAGTTGCAGGCGGTGGCGCGGCGGGTGGTCCCCGAAGTGCTGGAACTGGTCGGGCTGGGTGGCAAGGAGCACCGGTATCCGCACGAGCTGTCCGGAGGGGAGCAGCAGCGGGTGGCGGTGGCCCGGGCGTTCGTCAACCGGCCGCTGGTGCTGCTGGCGGATGAGCCGACCGGTAACCTCGACCCGGATACCTCCATTGAGATCATGCGGTTGCTGGACCGGATCAACCGCACCGGTACGACCGTGGTGATGGTCACGCACGACTCCAACATCGTCAACCAGATGCGGCGCCGGGTGATCGAGATCGAGAACGGCCGGGTGGTCCGCGACCAGCCTCGGGGGGTGTACGGGTAATGCGGGCGAGGTACATCCTCTCCGAAGCCGCCCTCGGTCTGTGGCGTAACGTCACGATGACCGTGGCCATGATCATCACCATGGCGGTCTCCCTCACCATGCTGGGGGCCGGCGGGATCATGATCATGCAGGTCAGCAAGGTCGAGGATCTCTATTACCGGGATATCGAAGTCTCGATCTTCTTGGCGCCGGACATCACCGACGAGCAGCGCGCGGCGCTGGACCAGGCGCTGGCGGCTGATCCACTGGTCTCCGACTACTACTTCGAGAGCCAGGAGGACGCGTACGAGAAGTTCCGGGACCTGTTCGCCGACCAGCCGGAGCTGGTGGAGGCGGTCGGGCCGGAGTCATTGCCGGAGTCGTTCCGGGTGCACCTGCACGACCCGGAGCAGTACCAGGAGATCAGTGACCGGTATGCGACCACCGAAGGGATCAGTGAGATCGTCGACCAAGCGGAGCTGGTGGACGAGATCTTCGCGATCCTGGGCGCGCTCCAGACCATGGCCCTGGCCGGGTCCGCGGTCATGGGGATCGCGGCGATGATGCTGGTGGGCAACGTGATCCAGGTCGCCGCCTACAGCAAGCGCCGGGAAGTGGCGGTGATGAAACTGGTGGGCGCCCCGAACTGGTTCATCCAGATCCCGTTCGTGCTGGAGGCGGTAGTCGCCGGGGTGATCGGGGCGCTGCTGGCGTTCGGTGGGCTGGCGGCCGGTAAGGCATTCCTGATTGACGGGCCGTTGGCGCCGTTGACCAATGTGCTTACCCCAGTGCTATGGAGCACGGTGCTGCAGATGTTGCCGTTGCTGCTGGCGGTGGGGGCGGGCGTGAGCGCCGTTACCGCCTGGATCACGCTGCGGTTCTACCTACGGCCGTGACCGACGGGAATCCTTTCCACCGCGACACTTCGGGGTAGTTGGGAAGTTTGTGAGTTTTCGGCACATCTGCGATGGCTGTCTCCTACGCTCCAGGGGGAAGCCACAGGAGGTGTGCAGTGTCGAGCTCCAAACCGCACGTCACCCGCCCCACCCTGATGCTGGTCGCGGCCTGTCTCGCGGCCTTCACCACCCCGGTCCCCGCGTCTGTTGCCTTCGCGGGTCCCGCGACCGAGCGAATACCGGAGGCGGCCGCCGACCGCGAGGAGCCGGCTGATCCGACCGCCCCGCTGGCGGTCGGGGCACCGGAGACCGCGCCCGGACTGGCCACGTTGCGGGCCCAGCAGACTGAGGCCCGAGGAAAACTGATCGCCGCCCAGGTCCGGGTGCGGACGGCGGAGCGGACCGCGGAGGAGGCGGACCGCCTGCTCGCCCACGCGGATCGAGCCCGGGATCAGGCCGCCGCCACCCTGGAGCGGGCGCGGCGGAACCTGACCGGGCTCGCGGTGGCCACGTACAAGACCACGCGGGCGACCGGACTGCGGACGGTGCTCGCCTCCGCGGACTCCACCGACCTGACCGAACGGATCGGTTACCTTTCGCGGCTGTCCCATAGCGAGCGGGAGGCCTTGGAGCGATGGTTGGCGGCCCGCCACACCGCTCGGGAGGCGGCCCGCCGGGCAGAGGAGGCCGGACGAGCCCGCGAAGAAGCCCGAGCCCAGTTGGCGGAAGCGGAGGCGGCGGCGGAAGCGGCGGAGAAAGCCGTGGAAGCCGCCGCCGCGTTATTGGCGGGGAAAACCGCCGACCGGTCGGGCCCCCAGGCCGACCGGAAACCGGACCAGGCCGCGGCCCGGGCCGAGCCGCCGGCGGTGCTGCTGATGCCGGTGCAAGGCTGGCAGTCCAGCCCGTTCGGGATGCGACATGATCCGTACTACGGGGTATGGCAACTACACGCCGGGATGGACATCGCCGCGCCCGGCGGCACCCCGATCCGCGCCGCCCGGGACGGCACCGTGGTCCGCGCCGACTGGAACGGCGGATACGGCAATTTCACCTGTCTGCGGCACGGCCGGTACCAGGGAAAGCAGTTGGTCACGTGCTACGCCCACCAGTCGGTGATTCTGGTTTCTCCGGGGCAGAAAGTGCGCCGAGGGGACGTGATCGGTCGAGTGGGCACGACCGGCGCCTCCACCGGTGACCATTTGCACTTCGAGGTCCGGTTGGACGGTGAACCGGTTGATCCAGCGCCGATGTTGCCGAAGTGCCTATGTTGACCCGCTCCCCGGGCGCCGGTGAAGATGACCTGCCGGTAGCCCAACCGCGCGGTACCATGACCGGTTGCCGGCGGAGAAAGGTGAGTGGTAGTGGCACGGAACACGGAGCGCAAACTGGTCGTCTCCAACCGAAGGGCGCGCCACGACTACACGATCCTCGACACCTACGAAGCGGGGATCGCGCTCACCGGCACCGAGGTCAAGTCGCTGCGGGCCGGCCGGGCATCGTTGACCGATGCATTTGCCCAGGAATCGGGCGGAGAGATCTGGTTGTACGGGATGCACATTCCCGAGTACACAATGGGCACTTGGACCAATCATCCGCCCCGGCGCCCCCGGAAGCTCTTGTTGCACCGGGGCGAGATCAACCGTCTGATTGGGAAACTCCGCGAAAGCGGGGTAACGCTCGTGCCATTGTCTGTCTACTTCGTCAATGGCTGGGCGAAGGTCGAACTCGGGCTGGCCCGAGGGAAGCGGTCCTACGACAAACGGCAGGAACTCGCGCGGCGGGACGCGGAGCGGGAGATCCAGCGCGCCTTGGGGCGAAGGGGCAAAGGGGCCAGATGATCAATTTGGTCGATGATCGCCCACGGTAGTCGTGGGAATGCATTTCAGTCGGGAATCATCTATATTCGGGCAATGGCCGAGGTACGGCTGGAACAGGCCCTAACCCACCCCTGTTCGCGAGTCTGGCGCGCACTGACCGATCCAGGGCTGCTCAGCGCGTGGTTCATGCCGACCGATTCGCCTCCGATGGGGGGGTCTTCATTCACGATCTTCGCGGGCACCTTCCCCGGATTCCTGGGACCGGTCACCGGTGAGGTTCGGGAGGCGAAAGCGCCGGAACGACTGGTGATGGTGTGGGAAGGCGAGAAGCTGCACACCCGGGTGGTGTGGGAGTTGACCCCCACCGAGTCGGGATGCCAGCTCCAGGTGACCCAATCGGGGTTTCTGGGCGCGCCGGCCAGGCTGCGCGCAGAGGCGTTACTGGCCACGTACCGGGAGCTGTTCGGGGAGCGCCTGCCGGCGCTGCTGGATCGGCTGGCCGCCCGGGAGCGGCGGCGGCCCCGACCGGCCCCGCTGCGCCCGCCTTATCGCAACACCGCGATCGGGGTGTGGAGCCGGGGACGGCGGCTCGGTCCGACGCCGGCGCCGGCTCGCGCCACGCCTCCCCCCGGGGTAGGGATGGTGCGGCCCGCGGTGCCGGTACGTGCCCTGGTGGAGCCGCCCGGGAAGCCACCGACCCGGCGCACCCGCCCGGGCCAGGCGCGGACCACCCGGGTAGCCCGCGCGGGCGCGGACGGGCGGTGGGGTCAGCTGCTCAGTACCACGAGCGCCGCGGCGTTGGTGGTCACGGTGGTACTAGCGGCGGTCGCCTACCACCCGGCCGTACCACCGACCGGTTCGGCCGGCGGCAATTACCGGAGCGGACCGGCGATGGCGGTGCAACCGCCGAGCATCACTCCCGGCCCCATCGGGACGATCACCCCGCCCGATCCGGGGACGCCGTACCCCTCGGATGGCGCGGGGTGGGAGGAGCCGGCGGGATGGTTGCCCCCGCCGGCCGGCGGGGGGGCCCCGGCCAGGGGCGGCGCCGCGAGTGGGGGAGGTCGGCCCTCGTCCGAGACCAGCCGGCCGCCGGCCGGAACCGGCCGGTTAGGGGATGAGCGGAAGCCCCCGGAGTCCACCCCCGCTCCCGCCCCTTCTGCGTCCTTTACGCCCCCGACGTCCGCGCCCCCGCCCTCCTCCGCGCCCCCGCCGGAGCCGGAACCGGAACCGGTGCCGCTGACCGCCGACCTCACCAGCACCGGCCTGCCGCTGCTGGGCGGGCGGTCGGTGACGGTACGGGTCAGCAATCCGGGGCCGGTCCCGGTGGAGACCTGGGAAGTGACCATGGACGTGGGCAATCAACCGGTGGTGGACGTCACCGGCGCCCAGTACCGGCGGGACGGCTCTCGGGTGATCTTGACCCCGATCAGGCCGCTGGGGCCGGGTGAGATCCAGGAGATCCGGTTCCGCCTACAGGCGCCGCTGCTCGGTCTGCTTGGCGCCAGCAACCCGTTCGCGTGTACGATTGACGGGAGGCCTTGTCGGTGACCAGTGGCGCCCGGATCACCGGGCGGATCCCTGGTTCGGGAATGACGAGGCACCCAATCGCGTTAGGCTGTGATGACGGCCGAACGCCGTATGAGGGGGTGACACGGTTTCGACTTCGTACGTTGAGGCAGGGGAAGCGAGCCGAGGAAGCCGACGTCGTCTCGTTAATCGTCGTCGGAAAAAAATAAGTGCCAACGCTAAGCGCACTGACTTCGCTCTCGCCGCCTGAGGCGGGTAGCGGGTCTGTCGGCCCGGGAGCGCCTTCGACCCGGTAGCCGGCATCAGCGAGAAGGCTGGCCTGTCGGACCTGGTCGCGGGGTCCGTAGGCGAGATTCACAGCGACTGGGCCCGTCACACCGACTCGCTCGCGTGATCGGTGGGGCCGAGTAGAGGCACAGCGAGCTGCGCTCGGAGAAGCCCTGGCGAAGCGGCGAAGGACCCGGGTTCGATTCCCGGCACCTCCACTGTCGCCAAACCGCCGGCCATCACGGTGGCCGGCGGTTTTGTTTTCAGGGCCGGCGGCGTCAGACGGGCGGGACGAGGCGACCCGCCTGAGGTCCGGTCTGGTCGAGTGTCCTATTCGCGGTGACTGGCGCCCCGCCCCGGGGTGACGAGCCCGGATTCGTAGGCGGCGATGACCAACTGGGCCCGGTCCCGGGCGTGGAGCTTCGCCAACAGATTGCCGATGTGGGTCTTCACCGTCCCCATCGAGATGGTGAGCTCCGCCGCGATCTCCTGGTTGGACAGTCCACGGCCGACGAGGGTGAGCACCTCGATCTCGCGCGCGGTAAGGCCCGCCGGGGGTGTCACGAGCCGCTGGGGTGCCCGGTTGAGGTAGTGCACCACCAGTCGGGTGAGGATGGCCGGGGCGAACAGCGACTCCCCGGCGTGCGTACGCCGGATCGCGTCCACGAGTTGCGCCGGCTCCGCATCCTTGAGGAGGAAGCCGCTGGCTCCGGCGCGGAGCGCGCCATGGACGTACTCGTCCAGTTCGAACATGCTGAGCACCAGGATCCGGGTGCCTGCCAGGGCCGGGTCGGTACTGATGCGGCGCGTGGCGTCGATACCGTCGCCGCCGGGCATCCGGATGTCCATGAGGACAAGGTCGGGGCGGAGTTGCCGGGCGCGGGCGACGGCGGCCTCCCCGGTGTCGGCCTCCCCCACGACGGTGAGATCCGAGGCAGCGTCGATGATGAGCCGGAGGCTGTGGCGGATGAGGGGTTGGTCGTCCACGACCAGTACCCGGATGGGGTCCGTCACCGGTACTCCGCCTGGTCCGTGGGTTCGGGGAGGCGGGCGGTGACCCGGTAGCCGCGGCCGGCGCGCCCGGCGTGCAGGACACCGCCCAGCGCGCTGACCCGCTCGTGCAGGCTCGCGAGGCCCATGCCGGCGCCGGAGTGGGGCATCCAGCCGGGGACGGGCCCGTCGTCGGTGACCGTGACCACGATCGCATCCTGCTCCCGCGCCACGGTGACGTGGGCGCGGCTGGGGCCGGCGTGTCGGGCGGTGTTGGCCAGCGCCTCCCGCACGACCGCGCACACCGCAAGCTGCGTGCTCGCGGACACCTCCCCCAGGTCGGCGAGCGCGCAGGTGACGGTCACCCCGCCGCTCCGGGCGGCGTCCAGGATGCGGGGGAGGTCGTCCAGGGTCTCCGCCGGCCGCAGCGGCGGCTCGTCGCCGGGGCCGCGCAGCACCGCGAGCATCCGGCGCAACTCGGTCGTGGCCTGCCGGCCGGCGCGCTCGATGTCGGTCAAGGCGGCGATGCGCTCCGTGTCGCCGGCGGCGCCGGTGACGGTACGCGCCGCCGCCGCGCGCACCGTGATGAGTCCGAGCCCGTGGGAGGCGAGGTCGTGCAACTCCCGGGCGATCCGCAACCGTTCTGCCTGAGCGGCCCGCTCCGCCGCCCAGGCGGTCAGTTTGTCCTCATAGGCGCGTCGCTGTCGCCGGGCGTTGACCAGCGCCCAGGCCACCACCGTCAGCGCGCCGGCGGTGACCGTGGTGAGGATCACCGCGGTGCCGACCGGGTGATTGGTGCCGGTGGCCAGGAGCAGGAAGCCGAGCCCGGCGAGCAGGGAAGCGGCGACCAGCCACACCCGGGAACGCAGTACGGGCCGATCGACGGATTCCACCTGCGCAAGTGTAGGTAGGCGAAGAATCCGGCACATCCGACCTGGGGCTGACCGACCTCGGTCAGAGGCGCCTCGGCCAGGTCCCGACCCGAGGCCGATGCCTCGCTGGTGGGGACGGACTGGAATCGTCGGCGTGTTGCTGATCGACCAGGTTGTCAAACGTCGCGGCTCCCGCACCGTGCTGGACCGGGTGACCTTTGCGGCCCGACCGGGGCGAGTGACCGCTTTCCTCGGACCCAACGGCGCGGGCAAGTCCTCGACCCTGCGCATCCTCCTCGGCATCGACCGGGCCGACCAGGGCCGCGCGCTCATCGGCGGCCGTCCGTACCGGAGTCTGCGGGAGCCGCTGCGCACCGTCGGGGCGATGCTCGACGGTGTGGGGGCACACCGCTCCCGCACCGCGTGGAGCCATCTGGCGTGGATCGCGCGCACCCACGGCATCCCGCGCCGCCGGGTCCGGGAGGTGCTGGAGCAGGTGGGGCTGGCCGGCCACGCCGGAGTACGGGTGGGGCGGTACTCGCTGGGCATGGGGCAGCGGCTGGGCTTGGCGGCGGCGCTGCTGGGGGAGCCGGAGGTGCTGGTGCTGGACGAGCCGGTCAACGGCCTGGACCCCGAAGGCATCCGGTGGATCCGCCGCCTGGTGCGGGATCACGCGGACGCCGGCGGCACCGTGCTGCTGTCCAGCCACCTGATAGGCGAAGTCGCCGGGGTGGCCGACGACCTCGTGATCATCGCGAACGGGCGGGTGGTGAGGACCGGAACGCTCGCGGAGGTGACGGCGGGGCACGGCGACCTGGAGGAGACGTTCTTCGCCCTCACCGGCGGAGCGCCGGGGGTGGGCCGGTGAGGTACGGGCGTATTCTCGCCGGGGAGCTGCACAAGGCCGCCACCCTGCCCGCGGTCTGGGGCGGGGTGGCGGGGGCGCTGCTGGGCGCGCTGGCGGTCACGCTCCTCAACTCGGTCGCGGCCCGGGCCGCGCTCGAGAACGGGCGGGCGGAGGCCTGGGGGAGTACGTCGCCGTTCGAGAACGCGTACGCCGCGATGCCGCTCACCGTGGTCGGCGCGGTCGTACTCGGCGTCGTCGTCATCAGCAGCGAGTACACCGCCAATCGGGCGGATGCCGGTGGTGGCAGACAGATCGCCACGACGCTCACCGTGACGCCGTACCGGATCCAGGTGTTGGCCGCGAAGGCGATCACCGTGGTCGTGGGGGTCATGGTGATCGCCCCCGCCACGCTGCTGGTCACGGTCGGGCTGGCGCGGCTGGTCATCGGCGGCGGCGCGGAAACCGTCAGCGTCACCGCCGCGGTCACCCGCTGCCTCGGGGGCACGCTCTACGCGACGCTCACCGGCCTCATCGCCTTCGCGGTCACCGTCCTGACCCGCAGCGGCATCCTCCCGCTCCTCGTGCTGATCATGAACAGCACGCTCGTGTCCGGCTCGCTGCTGCTGACGAAGCTCACCCCGCTCGCCCACTGGCTGCCGGACCTGGCCGGGCGGAGGCTGTTCGGAGGTTTGGACACAGTCGACGGTGGGCTGGCGCCGCTACCCGGGGCCATCGTGATGAGCGGCTGGACCCTCGCCCTCCTGGTGATCGCCGGAGCCGTGTTCTCCCGCCGGGATGCGTGACCGCCATGCGGGTCGGAAACGTCATCCTGGCCGAGCTCGACAAGCTCCGCACCCTGCCCGCGGTGCTCCTCACCGCGGTCGCCACGGTCGGGGCCGCCGCCGGGATCGCCGCGGCGTTCGCCGCCGGGGACGGTGGCCCGGGGGCCGCGGAGTCCGTCACCGACGTGACACTTCGGATGGTGCCGTACGTGCAAGCCGGGCTGGTGCTGCTCGGCAGCTTGCCCGCCGCGCACGAGTATGCGGATGGTCAGATCCGGGCCACCCTCACCGCCGTACCGGAGCGGGGGCTGCTGGTGGCGGCGAAGAGCGTCGCGGCGGCCACGGCGGTGACTCTCACCGCGGCGGCGGCCACCGGAGCCGGCGCGGCCGCGGCCGCGCTCACCTGGTGGCGCGCGGGTGCGCCCCCGGCGGCCGGCGGCGGGGGAGGAGGGGCGCTCCTTGGGGCCACCGCCTACCTCGCCCTGATCGGGCTGCTCTCCTATGCGGTGGCGCTGCTCGTGCGCCATCTGATCCCGGTGCTGGTCGGGGTGCTCAGTCTCGTCCTGATCGGCTCACCGCTGCTGGCCGCGGTGACCGCACACGCCCGGTGGCTCCCCGACCGGGCGGGCAGCCAACTCTACGCCCCGACCGATCCGGTGCTCACCGCCGCCACCGGGGGCCTGGTCTTACTGGTGTGGACGGTCGCTGTCGGGGTCGGTGCCTGGGTTCGTTTCGTACGCGCGGATCCATGACCGGCCGCGGGAGGGGCGGCTCGTCCTCAGACCGCGGCGGCGGGACGGGGGTTCGTGGGAGCGGGCGGGACCTCGACCGGTCGGTGCCGCAGCGCCAGGACCGCGATGTCGTCCTCCACCGACTCGTCACCGACCACTTTGCGCAGCGCGGAGGAGCAGGCCTCCTCCGCGGAACTCGGGTCGATCGCGGCGCTCAGCAAGGCTAGTCCGGCGGTCAGTGAGCGGTGGCGGCGCTCCACCAGCCCGTCGGTGTAGAGGAACAGCAGGGAGCCCACGGGCAGGGACATCGGCTCGGTGTGCCGGACTACCTCCGGGAAGGCACCCAGCGGGGGGTCCGGTCGCAGTGGCAGGAACTGAGCGGACCGGTCCGGCGGGGCGTACATGGGGGGTGGGTGTCCGGCCACCGAGATGCGGGCGGCGTGCCGCTCCGGGTCCACGATCGCGTACAGCACGGTGGCCAGGACCTCCGGTTCGAAGCGCTGGGTCATCTGGTCGAGGTGGGCCAGGACCGTCGCGGGGTCGTCGTACTCCAGGGCGTACGCGCGGAGCACGTCCCGCAGCCGACTCATGATCACTGCGGCGCGCAGCCCCCGGCCGACCACGTCCCCGATCACCACCCCCAGCTGGCCATCGGGGAGGGTGAACACGTCATACCAGTCCCCACCCACGTCCAGCTCCGCCCCCGGGATGTACCGGGCAGCGAATTCGAACGCGGGGAGGGAGGGCAGCTGGGCCGGCAGGAACGCGTGCTGCAGTGTCACCACCGCGTTCCGCTCCATCTCGCTCCGGCGGGCCGTCACCGCCAGCGCGACCCGGTCCGCGACCCGCTGCAGCAACTCGGCGTCGTCCTGGGAGAACTGGCGGGGGCGGAGGCTGCCGACGTGCATCACCCCGACCAGCGA